>Ga0310811_10003953_pt1 | contig 18666 bp, 14 predicted proteins | sample YCmetagenome_FD_207642 | JGI IMG/M metagenome (GOLD analysis project Ga0310811, IMG submission 207642) | Soil microbial communities from experimental microcosm in Duke University, North Carolina, United States - YC | ecosystem: Engineered > Artificial ecosystem > Soil microcosm > Unclassified ...
GTAAAAGCAGATCGATTGCTGCACGACCGGGATACGGTAAGATTGGGGGATATGAAGATCGCCGTGCTGCACCATCCGGGTCATACCAAGGGGGCGTGCAGCTTTCTTTTCGACGTAAAGGATGAAGCACGAACGTATCGAGTACTCATTGCCAATATCCCAACGCTTCTTGACGATACAAAATTCCCGGGCATGCCCACCTATCCCCAGGTTGAAAAGGATTATGCCTACACGCTGGATGCAATGAAAAACTTGCAATTTGATCTCTGGCTTGCCGCTCACGCCAGTCAGTTCAATCTGGATAAAAAGCATAAACCGGGTGACGGCTATCACCCGGAAGCCTTCTCCGACCGCGCAGGATACAATGAGGTCATTGGCGATTGCTATCAGGACTATTTAAAAAAGCTCGGCAAGAAAGTTAGCACGCCCTGATTCAGCAAGCGTAACGATTGCCCAAAAGCACCGGTTTTCGTTGGAATAAATGTTTTGTACGTCGAATTTTTCCTATTTTTACCCCGCTTTCCGGCAGCATCCCATCCGCGGAAATGGGCAAAGCCCACCGGCGTAGTTCACGAAACATATTTTATTAACTTAACTTCTTGCCTTTATGCGGATACGGGCATACTAAAAAAGAAGGAAAGTTATGTCAACAGTCTCTCGCGGCTTGCCCGCACAGCCCCATCTCGATGTCCCCAAACAACAGGCACGCGAACTGCTAAGGCAGAGCAAAGCGAAATCAAGCGATGTACTTGATCGCATTCGGCGCCAGCATCCCAGGTTTCATACCGCCGATGACGACGCTATATCGACCCGCCTAAAGCTGAGCGATGCACAACTCGTCATAGCACGGGAATACGGATTCTCTTCCTGGACACAACTGAAGCAGCGCATCACCGGCAATACCGCGGCTCAACTAATCGATAAAGCCATTCGCGCCAATGACGCCAAAGGCGTTACGCAATTGCTGACAGCTTACCCAAACCTATTGCATGTACCTGTCTGGAGCGGCAACTGGGGGCCACCCATGAGCCACGCCGCTAACCTGGCCCTGCTTGACATGGTAAAAACCATCGCGGCATTGGGCGCACAAGATTTTCAGCATGCTTTCGACCGGGCATTGTTGCATGGAGACATTGAAACAGCCAAATGGTTGCATGAACAGGGCGCCGTTTTCACACCCGGCATCATCATGGGATCTTGCGAAACACTGAACCATCGTGGCTTTGGGTTTCTGGATGATGCCGGCATTCCATTGACGAATGAGAAGGGAGATGAATTGGCCCCGCTTGCGATGGTACTGGAAACATATAGTCGCAACCCTGACAGCAAACATGCGATTTTACAACGATTCAGGGCAAGGGGCTATCATTGGGCAGATACGCCTATGATGGCTTTTCATAGCGGCGATCTGGATCGGCTCAAAATTCTTTGGCAACAAGATCCGGAACTAATTCACCGGCGATACAGCTATGGCGAAATTTATCCTCCTGAACTGGGTTGCGCAGAGGATCTTCGGTCGGGATTGCACGGTACCCCCATTGACGGAGCCACCCTGCTGCACCTGTCGATTGATTTTGACGAACGGGAAATCTTCGACTGGTTATTAGGGCAGGGGGCAGACGTAAATGCCGCGGCGATTATCGACAAAGAAGGATTTGGCGGACATACCCCGCTATTTAATGCAATAGTAAGTGATGCCTATGTAAACGGCAGGCAGCGGGACGCTTACATGACCCACCGTCTATTGGACCTTGGAGCCGATATTCATGTGCGGGTAACCCTGAGAAAGTATCTCGATTGGCGCGAAGAGCCGGGATGGCACATCGCAAGAAATGTAACTCCGCTGGAATGGGCAGCCGACTTTCCGGAAAGAGGCTGGGTGAACCTGCAGGCTGTCAGTATGATCGAAAACCTGCGATCCCGATAATTAAGCATCATCCCGATAAATAAATTCTGTCTCCACGCTGGAGCCATCCTTATTAATTCTTTTCTTCTTATAACTTATAAATCGCTTGGGTTTCATCGCCTGTATGATCCTGGCAATTCCATTCAAAAAGAAATTAGGCCTACCCCGCGCATTCAACATACCCCGCTCTTCCTTAGAAGCATTTTCAGGCAGACGATCCCCGCTACCTTTAGAAACATCGTTTTTCATTGACCGTGTTTACAAGGTGAAAAATGACGGGGTTACGGATAAAGGCTTCCGATCCCCATTTGTTTCCATAAGGCGCTTAGCTCCTGGTCGATGCATGACAAAGACCTGGAGGGATAAAAAATCTCTGTTAGCGAACAGATAGATCCGCTAAAGAATTACTAATAGGAAGGGTTGTCGAGCCTGATGGCCGCGGTTCAATGGTTATGGTAACTGATTTCGTGCTACCGAATCTTGGGAATTTGGCAACACATGTTACTAGGTTTGGCAGTTAATCAGGAAGGATATTGGTTGCCTGGCGGCAATGTTGCACTTTATCGTAACGGTCTATTCGGTGGATATCGGAATAGGCATCAAAAATAGAAATATTTTTAAATTATCAAAAAAGAATTGTCCTTTTCTTTCCCCTGTTAGGGATTTTGCAAAAAATGCCCTCCTCATAAATTCTCCCCCAAAAACGCAAACAGCTTCTTCCGGATATATTCCGCATCAAACATCTCTCCATAATGAGGCGCGTTGGGCACGATGATCAATTCATTTTTGACACCGGCCAGGGTGAGCCAGGAGTGCAGGACCCTGGATTGAGTATTCGGAACAGACTCATCTTTTTCACCCTGAACGATAAGGAAGGGCGGATCGTTCTTATCCACGTAGGTCACCGGGCTGGCCCTTTTCGCCAGATCCGGCCTTTCTACCGGTAAGGCCCCCAGCAGGATGGATACCGGGTTGCGGGCATTATTCACCGCCGTATCAGGATTGGAAGCCAGCATAACAAAATCAGAGGGCCCGTAAAAATCAAGGGCACATTTTATCCGGAAATGGGGCGGGGTAGCAGAGGGATAAAATTCCTTTACCGCATTATTATTCGACAACGCCAACAGAGATGCCAGATGCCCACCGGCAGAGAAGCCGATAACGGCAATCCTGTTCCTATCGATCTTATACTGGTCCGCATGCTGGTAAAGGAATTCCAATGCCTGGTTACAATCCTGTATCTGCGCCGGGAATACGGCATCGGTGCTATACCGGTAGTTGATGGAAGCGAGTGCATAGCCATTTTCCAGAAATCCCTTCACCGTGTTTTTCATGTATCCCATGTCGGCATACTTGTCGTTCACCATCCAGGCGCCGCCATGGATCCAGACAACCAACGGCGTCTTGTTGTCCGCCTTTTCCGGAAGATAAATATCCAACTGGTGTTTTTGTAACGTATCCCCGGCATAGGGGATGTCCCCATATACCGTCGTCTTCTCCGGGAAAAGATTTCGTACGCGGGAGGGTGCTTGCCCCTTACCTTCCAGGATGAGGCCAAAAAAAAATAGTAGTGTCGCCGCTCTCTGGAGAATCATCGTCCTCTTCATATAGATAAGTTTTTAAAATAAAAAGCAGGAATAAAGATAATGATCCCCAGGAAAGATCGCATAAAAAACCCGGGCGGACCATACGGTTCGCCCGGGAAAAATATTCAGAAAGCTGTTTGCCTGTTTTTAATGGGTCACTACCAATTTTACCTGTTCCGGCTTCAGTCCGTCGAACCACTGTAAGATATACATGCCATCGGGGATAGATCGGAAATTATCGAGGGAGATGGTGTTCTGACCGGCGTTGGCCTGGTATTGCTGTTGCCAGATGATACTGCCTTTCAGGTCGAATAACCGAAGACTGACAGTACTCTGCGCCGACAAAACAAAACTTACCGTGGCAGTCCCCCTGGTGGGATTGGGATAGACGGAGAACTTGCCCGCCAGACCGCCAAGCCGCACGGAGACAATCTTACTGTATATCGACTCGCCGGAGGCTTCCACTTCTTTGATACGATAATACCAGACGGCGCCTCCTGTGAGAGGACTATTATCGGAGAACTCGTAATTGTTGCCGTTGGTGGAGGTCAATTTACGGGGCACATGGCCAATGGCCGTGAAGTTAATACCATCCAGGCTTTTCTCTACAAGATATTCCTGGGTATTGACCTCCTGCGATATTACCCAGTTGACAGCCACCTGGCCATTCTCCTGCTGAGCGGTGACATCCAAAAAGGTTGCTGATAACACGACACAGGTAAGAGGGAATGTTGGCAACTGAGTTTGAGTGGTGGTCGAGGAAAGAATACCTGCAACGCCGGCTGTCGCACCATAGCTATTGGTATTGCCGCTGGTGGTACCGTTACTGCCGCCAGCGACGGTACTGGTCGCGCTCAACGTTGTATTGGAATAGATGATCCCACCGCCGCCGCCACCGCCGGGCCCGTGCGCCGGGCCCGTGGGTCCGCCTGCCAGCTCGTTACTGCCGCCGTTGCCGCCTTTGGCGCTGACGGTGACATTGGTGAGTGTGCCGGTATTGGAATAGATAAGGATACTGCCTCCTGCTCCACCGCCGCCCGTACCGTCATTGACGACTGAACTATTGGCGGTTATACCGTTGGATTTGATGTTACCGGGGCCGACGATCGAATTGGCGACAAGGATAATGATACCACCACCTGAGGCGCCGCTGCTGGCAAAACCACTGCCAGGAGTACCGGTGCCATTGTTGGTCGTCCCCGCACCGCCGCCGCCGCCCATCACCAGACGGGAAGGAGAAGCCTGTGCAAATACTGCGCCCGGTTTGCCTCCACTGGGAGTAGCAGAACTCCATGCATTACCGCCGTTACCGCCGGTGCCGCCATTCCCGCCACCACCGCCACCGGTATTCTCATCATTATTATTGGCGGGGTTTCCGTCTGTACCGCCGCCGCCGGCATTTCCCGGAGCCCCTCTTCCATAACTCCCGTTAGGATATCCTTCTGTGCCGGATACATCCAAAAAGGCATTATTATGATTCAGATATTTCGGTGTGCCGGCGATGCCCTCACCTTTGCTTCCATTGGCATTGGAGACGGATGTGGTGATATAATCGGAGCTGGATCCCGACCCGGCGCCGTTGAAGGACCTTCCGCCGCCGCCGCGAAAACCTAATCCGGATGCATCGACCGACTGTGAATTTAAAAGTATTTTGTTTACAGCATACAACACGAGGACGCCACCGGAAACTCCATCCCAGCGGGGAGGAGAGATGGTATTACCCAATTGTATGTTATAATAAGCGGGAACCCGTATGATCTGGTAAGTATACTGCCCGTCCGTTCCGAACGGAGTATTTTGATAACTGTTCACCAAACCCGAAGCCAGGTTCAGCGTACCACCCGTCAACGCAACGCTGTTGGTGGCCATCACATATTCCATATTACCTGCCTGCAGGTTGCTGTTATTCAGGTATCCGCTGCCGTTACCAGCATTTCCGCCATAATTGCTGTTGTTCGTAGACTTGATCTGCGCCCCCTGCATCTGGATGATCAATAGTACATCTCCTGATGCGATAGGCGTACTGCCATAGCTGGCGGCGCCTAGCACAATGGAAGTGCTGCCGGAAGACAGACTGGCCTGGCTGGCCGGAAAATAAGTATTGGGATAGGTGCTGATAGAGGAAGTTACTGTGGGGGGACAGCTTTGAGCTATTACCGTTCTCCCGTAGAGAGAGAAGATAGCCGCCAGAATGTGCAGGGATAAGTATCTCCTGACTTTAAAGGCTGGGTAAAACTGTTTCATAAAGGGACGAATTAAGGGTAACGGATCGGGTTTGTAACAATCTATAATAGCCAATTAGGGACCAAGTATTAACGTAATGTTAATCAATCTAGTACAAAAAAGTAAATCCCTGAGGCTTCTCACTGCAGGAACAAAATTCCGGTTTTGGGAAAACAAGACAAGATGTGGAAAATCTTAATGTAACTGGAAATGCAGGCTGACGCCGCCATTATAAGCCAGGCCATATTCGCTTACCCGTTGTTGATCGGAGGGCTTTTTGAGTTTTATGAAATGATTGTAAGCGCCATGCCGGTTATCATAATAACCCAGCCTCCACTGGGAGTTGAAGTCCATGTCGAAACCCAGGCCGCCAAATAATCCCAGCTGCCAGCTCCGATAGCTAAGGGGGAACCAGAAAACTCTTGCAGCCGGCTCCACAAAAAGTCCGGCCCTGCGCAGCGATAATTGCCTGTTATACTGGGTAGCCAGTTCCCTGTAATCTGCCGGCATATCTCCGTTGAGGGTAATAATGTCCCGGTGATAACCGGCGCCAATGCCGGCGAGTAAAAGGAACTGCCTGGTTTTTATTATGGCTTCATAGAGACCGGCCAGAAGATTAAAAGAAGAAAGGTTTTTGCCGGAAATAATGGTCGATAGCTTTAAGCTATACATTAATCTGGATGCGACAGGAATAGCAGCAATTTCGAGGTTTAGACTGGCGGGAACATGCGGCTCGGCAGGATAACCATATTTCGCCATCCAGCGGTTCATATGGGGGTCATTGGCATGCGTGAAGCTGATACTGCTATTGATTAACAGGGAGAACGCAGAATCCTTCGGGGTCTGTGAAAAAACAGCCGCCGGAATCAGCAAAAAAAAGACAAAAATAAGCCGTTGCAGCTTCATCCCTAAAGTTACTCAAAATCAAAGAACCTGTCTGTTTTTTAACAAGTAATTCCCCGGCCTACTTACGAGAGAACCAGCTCCTTCTTTTCTTTCAGTTCTTTTTTTGTCATATTAAATAAAATGCTATGCCGGTTGTTCACCCGTTGTACCAGGTGGACATGGGCAATAAAGCCCTCTACGATCTGGATCTTATCGCTGGGTGTTACTACCAGCAGCTGAAGATGTAATTGTTTGCAAAGCTCCATTAGATAGGTGGCTTTTTCTTCGTCCTGGTTGCTAAAGCTCTCGTCCACTGCAATAAAGCGGAGGCTTTTTGAATTGCGGCCCTCCCGGGTAATGCCGAACTGGTAGGCAATGGCGCTGCAAAGGATCGTATAGGTCAGCTGTGCTTTTTCTCCTCCTGACAGCTGTCCCATTTGCCGGTAGGTTTTTTTAAGCTCATCTGTCTCGCGGAATTTTTCATCAGCCCAGAACTCGAACCAATTGCGGACATCCAGAACACGGCTTCGGTAGGATTCGTTTTCGTCCAGGCTGTCGATAAAGACCTGGACATTTTGTTTAAAGTGGAGGGCCTTGTCTTCGAAGCTGTCCTGTTGCCAGTCGGCAGCCTGGGGAAGGGCGTTGAGCAGCCTGGACCTGAACTCCTTGATGACCGTGTCTGTAACGGGCCGTATGCCCAACTGAATATAAGTATCCGGCAGCCGGTTGAAATTAATACCGCTCAAAGACTGATTGAGGGTGGAAATACTATTTTTTATTTTTCTTTCCCAGCTTTCCAGCTCTTCGTTCAGGACGCCCATTTTTATAACGGCAGTATCGTGCAGCAGGCGTTCGAAATCTTTCTTGTAGCGGGGCAGGTTCTCCGTTTCCAGCTTCCCCAGCCATTCCAGGTATTCGCCAGCATATTCCCTTTCTGACGGCAGCTGCTGGGTGTCGGCAGCCCAGTCGGTGAAGCGTTGTAATATTTCCAGCGGAGGATTCTTTATTTTATTGATGGCGCGATCCAGCTCACGTCCTTCTTTGGCCGCCGCCTCCTCGTATTGCCTGACGGAGAGCTCTGCTGTTTCCGTCAGCTGATTATAAAGGGGATCGACCCTGTCCAGCGAAAGAGAAGATTCCGTGAACAAGGCGCCATGTTTCTGCTGGAATTGTAATAAAGTATCCTTGTCCTCTTCTGTGAGATGTTTGACAAAGCCGGAGAGGTCCTGGCGTTCTTTTTCCCGGAGCTGCAGGTCAAACTCGATCAGCGTGGCTTTTTTCATGAGCTCGTCTTTTTCTTTTTGCCGGCTGTCGAGCTGTTCGCGGATCCCGTCCAGTTGTTGTGTCAGGGCCTTGAGCTGGTCGCTGCCCTTTTTTAATTTGGCGGCCTGTTCTTCTGCATGATGAATATCCTGCCGTATGGCGGCGACATGGATGTTCCGGAAGCCGGCGTGGTCACGGATGTTTTTTACGGCGAAGACCTGCTCCTGCAGACGGCTGTTCCGTTGGGTGGCCCGCTGCAGCGCCTCTCCGGCCTGCTCTTGTTCTCCCAGCAACCGCGATCGTCTTTGTTGCAGCGCCTCCTTCTTCTTCTCGTTATTCCACCCCATCACGTATTGACTGGCATCATTCCGCCAGGGCCGGTCATCTTTTTCGTGCCGGTCCTTGTTTTTTATAAGTCCCTGTATCGTGATGGCCTTATCATAACGCTCCAGCGACTTCTCATTGTCAACGCAGCTGAAATTGTATTGTTGAATGACCTGCTGACTTACCCAGCCGCTGAGGGGATGTTCGGCGTGAAACTCCAGCTTTTGCCATACAGTCCCCTCATCCGCATGCTGCCGGAGGGCGATGTCTTTTACCAGGTTGTAAACAAGGCGGTCCTTCAGGTTGGTGGTATTGACATATTTGCTCACCCTTTTATAATACTTGTCGGGCACCAGCAGCCGGCGGGCCAGGGGATTCAACAGTTTTTCCAGGGCAGGCTGCCAGTCCATGGCGTCATTCCTGATTTGCATCAGCTCTCCTGCAAAAGGCAGATCCTGATCGTCCAGCTTCAGCTCATGACAGAGGTCCCGCCGAAGGCTGATCAGGTTGGCCGGTATATTGTTTTTGCTTTGCAGCAGCACATTCAGTTCGCCCTCGATCCTTTTCTTTTCTTCCCCGGCTTTCTTCTGACGATCCTGGGCCTCGTACAGGTCCTCGTTATTATTGCGGATCTCTGTGGCGAGTCTCTTGTCGGCCTTGTCGGCTTCTTTTTTAATGCGCTGGTAACCGGCTTCTTCCATTGGAATGGTTTCTTCCAGGTGAAGAAGGACGCACCAGTCCGTAAATTTTTTCAGCAGGGCTTCTGCTTCTTTGACCTGTTCTTCCAGGAGCTCCTTGTCTTTCTGCAGTTGCTGCAGCCGTTGCCCGGCCTTATTCTGTTCCAGCTGATTGAGAGTTAGCCGCTCCTCTTCCCGCAGGGCGTCTATTTTTTGTTTGGCTGCAGCTGATTGCTGCTGCAGCATGGTGGCCTCTTTTTCCAGGATCAGGACATATTCATCCAGCAAATGGTATTTTGTATAGTTCTTCCAGATCTTAGCAGTATCTACTTCGTGCCGGGACTGTCTGCCCAGATCGGACTGTTCTTTAAAGGCTGAAAAGTGTTTTTCCAGCGGCCGGAGCAAACGGATCTGTTCTTCCGACTTTTCGATGTTCCGCTGGGCGTCGATCAGCGTGAAAAGATGTTTTTTCAACTCCTGGAACTCCTGCTCCATATTCCGGGGCTCCAGCATATTGGTACGGATGAATTCATTGAGTTCACCCAGGACCTTGATCCCCATCGTCTGATTAAAGAGGCTGAGCGCCTGCATGCTTTGCATACCCAGCACTTCTACCATACGCTGCGCATAGCGGCTGGCGGCGTCGAACCATTCCACTTGTTTGCGGCTCCCCTTGTTATATTGCTGGTCGATCCTTTTGCGCCAGTTGCCGCCCAGGTCGAAAGGTTTGAAGTCATCTTCAATATGCAGGGGTTTATGTGCGATGGCAAAGATCCGTTTCATATCCCCCCCGCTGAAATAGCGGACCTGGAATAGGGTGACAAACTGATCGGCCTCATTGGCGAAATGCGCCAGGAGAATACTGTAAGCCTGTTCTTTATTTTCCCGCAGGTACAGCGTTTTGCTGCCTTGCCCGTTCTCCGTGTGTACGTTGCCATAACCTCCCATCACGTACGTTTCTTCGGTCCGGTCTCCCTTTTTCTCACTTCCCGAAGACTGATTGTAGAAGCGGTGTTTTTTCTCCGGTACGATCAGGGTGAGCAGGGCGTCTACAAACGTGGTCTTCCCGCTGCCATTCGCTCCCGTCAGCAGAGAGGTTTCGCCGCCAGGAACGATCTTCCACACATGTTCGTCAAAGGTGCCCCAGTTGAAGATCTCCATGTATTGCAAACGGAACCCGGATTTGTTTTCATCGGTACTAAATACGCCCAGTTGCATGTTCGGTAAGTTGTTGTTTGAAGTTTTCCAAAATCTCGTTGTCCACCCTTGCTTTGATGATTTTTTTGATGCGAAATTTTTGTTCGTCGGACACATCGTGGTTTTCTACTCTTTCCAGGAAATCCAGCTCTTCTACCCGGTCGATCAGCCGGTCCAGGTCCCGGATGAATTTTACCCGGCTGGGGTTTTCTTTAAAGAAGAGTTCTGCATACTCTTTTATTTCCCGCCTTTTTTTAATCAGCTCCCGGGCCCCGGCCTCGCCTACTTCAAACTCGGCCATCATGTCCCGCAGCAGGACGAGTAAGATGCTTTCTTCATAACCCAATTGTATCCGGCGGACCCAGCCGGCGACATTTTCCTCTTCATCCAGCCGGGCCTGTTCCAGATAGGCATACCCATCGTCTTTTTCCAGGACGAGGATCAGCCCCAGCTGCTGGAGGAACCGGGTAAGCTCCGCCTGGTAAGTCAGCAGCTGCTCCCATGAGCTCTTTTCAAGATATTCCACCGGTCCCTTCAGCAGTTTGATAAAGACGGGGGTATACGGTAAGATGGAAGTTTTTTCTGTTGTCATTTTGAGCAATTACTTATTATAATGTTTGTTCCCGCCTGCGGGCTACGTGAATCGACGACCCGCACCCTGCTATCCGCTCCGGCCGCTACCGGCTGAACAGCAGATAGGGCACTTCGATGAACTGTGTTTTTTCTGCATTGAGGGGGATCAGTTCGGTGATCTCCTGCATAAACTGCACACGGGATGCTTTTTCCCGGAGAAAGCTGAAATAGCTTATAACTTCCGCAACCCCGTTGTCAAGAGGGGCCGTTTCTATGACTTCCGACAAGGTAGCCGTCGTTTTTTCCACCAGCGCCTGTTCGACTTTCTGCCAGAGTCGCTTCTTGTCGATATGGGTGGCATTGAGGAGGCGGCCAACTCGTTCCAGGTCTTCGATCTTCTCCAGGGCATTGGCAGGCTGTTTAATAACCGGACTGCCTTGTCTTTCCACCAGGTTGAGCTTCCGCTCCAGGTTCATACGAATGGGAGTGTAAGTGGCCACCATCAGCCCGCAGGGTGGTGCCTCTTCTTCCATGAACTGGAAGACCAGCTCTTTGATGCTGCCGATCTGTTGCCGTAGGCGCCGGTGTCGCGCTATTTCCTTTTCTGTGATGATGCGGCTCAGCTTCTCGGCCATTTTATCATTGGCCTCATAGACACTACGTCCCTGTTGCAGCAGCAGGGACTTGATATTCTGAACAAAATCCCCGTCACTCTCAATACTTCTGTCCTGTAACAGCTGCATCAACTGATCTGTGAGGACCCTCCATTCCTCTTGTCCGGCCCGGGAAACGAGAAAGTCCCAGAAAGCATAAAAGCTTTTACCCTGGTCACTCTGCCGGAGGGCATCATACGCTTCGAAGGCGTATCCTACGATGGCCCCCTTATTGATCTCCGCCCGGGTATGTTGTTCCACTATATGGCGATGAATATACTTAAAGTTGTCTTCCACTTCCCGGAAGTCGCTCAGCAGCTCATGGCTTAGCCGGGTGAACCATTCCAGTCTTTCCCGTAACTGTGCATTGGTGTAGATCTCCGGCTGGAAACCCATTTCGATTTTTTTAATCTCTTTGTCGATCTCCGCCTTGCGGTTCTTCAGCTCTTCCAGGCGTTTGACAGCGTCGTCTTCCGTATATTCCACCATTTCACGCAGCGTCTGAAAAAGAAAACGGAAACGGCTTTCCGTTCCCACGAATTGTTTTTTCTCAAGACTTTGAAGCCATTGGAATAATTTTTCAGAGTAGGCGCTCAGCTGATATTGAGTTACGGCCTCCGAGTCGGGAAAGTCCTGAAGGAGTCGTTTTTGCACCCAATTGAGGAGATATTTACGGGCGCGGCTTTCTTCGTCCTCTCCGAATTCTATGCGGGCTTCTTCCAGGTCTTCCACCTCTTCGGAGTGATTGCGCAGTTCTTCCGCCAGCAGGTTGATCAGCCCTGGTTCGGGCAGCGTAAGTTTATTTTCTGTCTTGAAGGCTTTGAACAGGAAGGGTATCACCCATTGAGCATTCCGCATACGAATGATCTGTACGGAGGGGGCGGATTCGAATAAATAGGATATTTCCGGTGACGGCATCAGCGACATTCGTTAAAAGGCTGAAATTATCAATTCATTGCCTATAATCCCTATAAAAATCGGGGTTGGGGATAAAAGGAGAAAGGGTGTTGAAAAAAAGGAAAAAACGCTTTTAAATATAGTCGGGAATTAGTAGGTTGGCGCTTAATATGGAATATCGTATAGCAAAAGGCTGGCGCATCTTTGTGATCATCTTCTGCGTTGTTTTTCTTATAGTGGGCATTGCTTTCCTTGTCCACTCCTTTACAGAACCCAGGGCGGGTTCTAAAATCCTTTTTGTGATCTTTGGACTTGTCTTTATACCGATAAGCATTTTAATGTACCTGGATGCCGTGAAAACCCGGCTGGTGATCGACGAATATTCCCTCACAATGGTACGGGCTTTTACATCCCGGACCCTTCTGTTGAATGATATCGCAGGCTATCGGAAAGGGGATAAGAATATGCTGTACCTCATTCCGAAAAGTGAAAATGGTAAACGCCTGCTACTTTCCAATTATTATTATTGGGGGGATAAAGCAGCGTTTATGGGGTGGCTGACGGAAAAACTACCGGATGTGGATGTGGTGCAATTGGAAGAGGAAACCCGCAACCTGCTGGGAAACGACCAGTTCGGGCTAACCCGGGAAGACCGGGAGGACAACTTGAAGAAGGCCCGGCAGGTGGCAAAGGGGGTCAATATAGCGGCCACCGGGCTGGCGCTCTGGTCTTTTGCCTATCCCAGGCCTTATCAATATGTTGCTATCCTATTGTTGGCGGCGCCCTGGGTGGGAATTGCCCTTACCTGGTATTTTAAGGGCCTGATGCGTTTCGATACGAAAAAATCGAGCCCTTATCCTTCTGTAACAGCACTCATCTTTGTTTCTGCCGGATGTCTTTTACTAAGGGCGATGCTGGATTTCGACCTTTATGATCATAAGATGATCTGGCTGCCGGTGATTTCCCTGGCGGGCATACTGAGCTTCTTATGTTTTATGGTTTGCAGGAAGGCGCTTACAGAAGGACAAAATAAGATGACGGCCCCTGTTTTTATGTTTATCGTGTCCTTTATCTATACCTATGGGGCCCTGGTGATGACAAATTGTTATCATGACAGGTCCGTATCGCAGGTGTTCCGGGTAGAGATTAAAGACAAAAGCATCCACACAGGCAAAACCACGACCTATTATCTCCGGCTGGCCCCCTGGGGCCGGTTCCCGGAAGAGGAGGATGTCTCGGTACCGAAGAGGTTATATGAGGCCACACAGACCGGTGACAAGGTATATGTTTATCTGAAAAAGGGAACCTGGAATATTCCCTGGTACTGGGTAACCAATTAGAGCGGCCGGCATTTTACCAGGTACTGATCCCACTCATCTCCAAATAATAACTCGGTATGCCATCCCTCCGACAAAGCGACTTCTCCAAGGGTTTTCCGGTCGATGAACAACCATTTAAACCAATCTGACTGCTGCCGGCGGTATTCGTATTGATACAGGATCTCCCCATAATAATCCGGCATGTCCGGGATCTTGCCATTATACAGATAGGTGATGTCGGAAGAATCGAAGATCAGCTGCCCTCCGGGGCGGAGCAGGCTCCTGGCTTTTGCCAGGAATTTCCGGAGTCCGTCCAGGGTGCCCGCCAGTCCAATGCCATTCATCAACAGCAGCAGGGTGTCGAAAGATCCATCCCCGGTGGCATTCAACGTGAAAATATCCTGGCAGAGGATCTTTTTCACGCCCCGTCTTTCCATAACATCCGCCGCCTTTGGCGAAATATCCAGGGCTGTAATATCCAGCCCCATTTGCTGTAATACCAGGGCATGGCTTCCTGCGCCCGCTCCGATATCCAGGACCCTACCCCTGCATTGCTGCAGGGCGACCCATTCCAACTCGGGCATATCTTCTGCTTTCCGGAAATAGACATCCACCGGCATTTCTTCCCTGGGTCCATATTTATTATTGACCCATAGTTTACCGGTGAACGTCTTGTGAAAATAAGCTGACAGCGCTTCGCCCAGCACATCCTTCATGTTGGTGGATTATTCCGGTTTCTTCAGGTTAGCCCTTCTTTTTAATTCAGCGATCGGCATATCGGTCTGCCGCCCTATCGGCTTTCCATCCCGGTAGGTAATGACTTTCAGCATGGACGCATCTTTAGGGATAGACAAAGGACCCGTATACTTCGGATAAAAATTATCAGGATTGGAATTATCGAAACTATAATAGATATCCAGCCCTTCTACTTCTGTGGACAGCGCGACGGAAATAGAGTCATTGGCTGTATCATCTTTTTGCGATACAAAGATGGGGTCGAACATAGAGCGGGCATATTTTATCTGTTCTATATCCATCCTGGCAAATTGGACCTCCGTTCTGCGGGCAAAACTGTTCCAATCCTTTTTGGACTTAGGCGACCACAGGCATTCTGCAACAGCAAGACTGCGGGGCCATATCATATATTGCAGATGCCGGGTATTGTATACCTGTTCGGTCCAGAGATTGGCCTGTCCGCCCTTGATCAGTTTGGGGTCCACACTATCGGGAACGGGTTCAAAAGAGTAGGCTGTTTTCAATCTCAGCGTGGCATATACGGGAGGTTCCAGGATAGCATCCCCCTGCATATAATCCAGGTATACAAAAGTGGTGGGGCTCATGACAACCTGGTGGCCTAGTTTTGCCGCGGCTATTCCCCCTTTTATACCCCGCCAGCTCATGACAGCGGCATTCGGCGCCAACCCTCCTTCTAATATTTCATCCCAGCCGATCACTTTTTTCCCCTTGGACTCTATGATCTTTTCGACACGTTTTTCAAAATAACTTTGCACTTCCTCCATGTTCTTCAATTTCTCTTTCTGCATCAGCTGTTTGACAGCATCGCTCTTCTCCCAGTAGTTTTTAGCACACTCGTCTCCACCGACATGGATATAACCGAAAGGGAAAAGTTGGGCCACTTCTGTGAATATCTTATCCAGGAAGGGGTATATCTTTTCATTGGCGGGACAGAGCGTATTGTCTGCCAGGGCGATGGGGCCGGGCCAGTCCATAAACTTTTCCCCGGAGATAACCCTGTATTTTTCGGCGCCCTCCGTACAGGACAACTCTGGATAGGAGACGATGGCCGCCATGCTATGACCCGGCACATCTACTTCCGGGAGAATATCGACGAAGCGGTCCTTTGCATATTGCACCAGTTCCCTGATATCGTCCTGGGTATAGAATCCCCCGTTATCACGGGGCTCCTCGGGGCCGGGTGCGGAGAAGGTTCCAAAAGTACCTACCCGGTGTACGCTCCAGGCGCCGACTTCCGTCAATCGGGGCAAGCTTTTTATCTGAATCCTCCACCCCTCGTCATCGGTCAGGTGAAAATGGAGCAGGTTGTATTTGTATTTTACCATTTCATCGATGAAACTCTTCACTTCTGCTTTGGTAAAAAAGTGACGGGAGACATCGAACATCAGCCCTCTCCATCCAAACCGGGGATAATCCGTAATGGTTACACAAGGGGCCTGCCAGTTGACGGATGTTACTTTTTCATGGCTTTCGATCTCTTTGGGCAGAAGCTGTAACAGCGTCTGGATGCCATAAAAAAGACCCGCTGGCTGATTGGCCCGGATCACTATATTTTTAGTGGTAACAGCAAGGTGGTATCCCTCCGCGCCCAGTTCGTTATCCGGCGTTTTGTTCAGTTCAAGCCGGATGGCGGCGGTTCCCGTCATTTGTTTAGTGACCGTCACGTTATAACCGGTGGGAATGCTGAGGTGTGTGGTGAGATCTGTAAGGGCCTGTGCCAGGGGCTTTTGATCCGGCGCTTCGATAAGGATCGATGCAGGCAATACAAAATGCCCGGAGTTTACCTGCAGGCTCACGGGTTCGGGGATCAGGGCAATCGGCGCGGCGGGATCCTGTGCAAAGGCCTGTGTCAGGACGAAAGAGATCAAAAAGGCAAGGAATATCTTCTTCATAGCGTTTACAGCTTAGTTTTTAAAATGGTTCAAGGCTGTGTAAAACAGAGTCGGCTTTCTTGAGAAATTGTAACCTGTTTTTGGAGGCTTTTTTTTGAATATATGAATATAGGACAAAGGGCTAATAAATTTCTAAAATAACGAGGTCGGTGGAGTTGAATGCCAGCAGATCTCCCGCTTTTTTGTTCTCCAGCGCCCGGGCCAGCGGTGCCTGGGGAGAAAGAAAATAAACGGTCTGGCCATCAACCACCTGTCTGCCCAGCCCTGCTGCAATGAAAAAGGACAGGCCCTGACAGCTGACAAAGGCGCCGGCAGCGGGGGTCGGATAGAGGGTTTCTATGGATATGGCATGCAGGTTAGCCAGCTCCTTGGTTTGTTCCGCCGATTGGCGGGCCAGCATATCCTTTTGTAAATGCCCCATGGCACGGCCGGTTTCGTATTTGTCTCCCGCAGAGCTTTTTTCTTCCTGGTTGGCGGCCTGCTGCACCTGTTCGATCGCCTCTTTGGCAGCCGCTATCCGCTGCCCGATCAGGGAGAGGCCGAATTGTTTAAGCCTGTTTTTAAAATGTATTTTTTCGGACGGGCTCATAGATCAGGATTTGTGAAACACCGCCACCTTTAGCACCACTTTTTTTACCAGCTCGGGCTGATGGTTGAAGACCTCGGGCTGATGAATATCCGAAGGGAAAAAGATAATAAACTGACCGGCCCGAAGGGTGAGATAATTGATCTCTTCTTCCGGTAAAGAATAGAAGGCGACATCGTTTTCCGGGTTATAGGCAACGGTAGGCTCCCGCTGGTCCAGGGGGGCGTAGCCGAATTTTTCCGTACCGGAGACGACGATCTGGATATCCGTATACTCCTGGTGGCATTCCGGATCACATTCCGATGGAGGTTTGGTCGTGAATTCGTTTACGATAGCAAATACATTATCGCCGTCCACTTCATATTTGCCGGGCTCCAGGGAAGAGAAATCGGTCGTCAGGGCATAGTTGATCGCTTTAGCAAAGTTCGGGCTCATTATTTTATACCAATGCAAATTGGACAGGGTGGCCGTAATCATATTCCGGTATTTGTCCAAAAATAAGGATATTTAAAAAGCCCCCATAGAAATGGAGGCTTTTACTATTAACACCTTATGTAACTCAGATACTGTTGTATCTTTTAGTTGAATATTCTTAAGAACGGCTGATCAGCAGTTTGCTGCTTTCACAGGCGCCGTCTGCGGTCGAGACGGAAAGGATATAAAGACCGGCTGCATACTGCTGCAGCGGGATGGATATCGCGGCCCCATTACCCGTTATTCCCTTTTTTTCCTGCAGGACCTGCCCGGCCTGGTTGATCAGTCGGACAGTGACAGATACGCCAGCAGTCTCTCCCAACGCAACATTTACATAATCGTGAGCAGGATTAGGGAAAAAACTGGTTTTTGTTATCAGGGCGCTGCGTTGTACTTTGATCTCCGAATAGTCATAATGACCGTCCAGGTCAACTATTTTTAAACGATAGTAGTTAACACCCGCTAAAGGACTCCTATCCGTAAAGGAATAATTGGTTTCAATGGAAGAATTTCCTTTTGCGGGTACCGATCCGATGGTATTCCACGTACTGCCGTTCTGGCTGCGTTCGATCTCAAAATGACTGAAATTAACTTCTTGCTGCGTGTTCCAGCTATCGGTGATCGTTTGATCATTATTCCATCTGGCCGTGAAATCAGCCAGTACCACTGGCAGGAGGTTGACGGGGACCGTACCTGCCGTGCTCAGGCTGGCGGGGCCATATACATAAGAGCCGGCACAGGCATGGGGATATCCGCTTCCGCAATTTATGGTGCTGTTGGCCGTGGAATAAGATGCTGCTCCACCGCCGCCGTTTCCATTATTATTATACGTAGTATAATTGGCCCAGTTGATGTAAGCGTTATTGGTGTTCCCCAGCTCAATGGCGGAGTTCTTGTAAATATCGACCGTGGGACCATTGACAAAAAGGCTGGCTCCACTGGTCTGCGACCCGTTGCCGATCACGATCTTACTCGACTTGCTTAAAGTCAGGTCGGTACTGCTGCCGCCCGTCGATACCATGGAGGTATTATCGTATAAGTCGATCGTACTACCGCTGAGATCAACCTGGAAGCTTGTCTGGATAGACGATGTATTGTTAAAAGTGAATACCGCATTGGTGAGGGAGAGTGGCGCATTGACCACTATGCTGCCGGTTCCGTAGACCTGGAAATTAGTCCCGTCAAAACTGGTCGTAACCGGACTTCCTCCGGTATATTGAATATTCAGGGTCTTACTGGTCATGGATACCGTCCCACCCTGAAAACTACAGTTCTGACAGGTGAAGGAGCCATCCATCGTAAGGGTTACTCCCGTGGAAATAATAATTTTACAATCGGCGCAGGTGCTGGGGAGTTTGGCAGACCAGTTGCTGTTGGAAGTAATTTTATACGTGGTTTGTCCTTGGACTGAACCGAAGAAGACAAAACTTGAAAGGGTTATCAGAAGGGTTAAGA
>Ga0310811_10003954_pt1 | contig 18662 bp, 18 predicted proteins | sample YCmetagenome_FD_207642 | JGI IMG/M metagenome (GOLD analysis project Ga0310811, IMG submission 207642) | Soil microbial communities from experimental microcosm in Duke University, North Carolina, United States - YC | ecosystem: Engineered > Artificial ecosystem > Soil microcosm > Unclassified ...
TATAGTTGTATTTGTTGCTGAACCCATACACCAGCGCGCCCAGGATGCCCGATCCCAGGCCCAAACCCAGCCAGCTGAGAAAGACGCTGCGGGGGATGCCCGGTCCGGCAACGGGAGCGGCCGCCGATCCGGCGCGGGTGACGGCCCATTGGACGAGACGGCGGATGTCGTCCAGCAGCAGGAACACGGCGGCCAGTAGTTTGGCGATATAAAGGCCGAGGATCACGGCGATGATATAACCGCTGGCGCGAGTGTATTGCAAGCGGAAGTAAGGGAGCAGGACGAGAGCGGCAAGGGCAAGCACGGCGAGGCCCCAATAGGCGATGAAGATCGCGGTCCGGGTCCGGGGCAGAAGTCCCTGGGTGATGGTCTTTATCGCCTGAAAGACATACACATCTATCAGGATCGCTATTATCAGGACGATCGCGAGAAACCTCCGGCTGCGCATTTCGGCATTATTTTGCGCAAAATTGCAGTAAACTTCCCGAAATCCTTCTGAAAATGTACATTTGCCGTCTAATATTTACGGACCAGCGGTCATAACTATGGGAAAGACTATCGGAGTAGCAAATCAAAAGGGCGGCGTGGGCAAGACCACTTCGGCTATCAACCTGGCGGCATCGTTTGCTGTATTGGAATTCAAGACCTTGCTGGTAGATGCCGATCCACAGGCCAATAGTACGACCGGGGTCGGGTTCGACCTTCACAACGTCACCCAAAGCCTCTACGACTGCATGGTCAACCATATCCCGGTCAGGGATGTGATCCTGAAGTCGGACATCCCGCACCTGGATGTAGTCCCTTCGCATATCGACCTGGTGGGTTATGAGATCGAAATGATCAACTATCCCAACCGCGAAAGCGTGCTGAAAGGCATCCTGGAGCCCGTAAAGAACGAATATGATTTTATCATCATAGATTGCTCGCCCTCGCTTGGGCTGATCACGGTCAATGCGCTGACGGCAGCCGATTCGGTCATCGTGCCGGTGCAGACCGAGTTCTTTGCGCTGGAAGGGTTGGGCAAGCTCCTGAATACCGTGAAGATCGTCCAGAGCCGCCTGAATCCCCAGTTGGCCATCGAGGGCATTCTGATGACGATGTATGACGGCCGGCTGCGTTTGTGCAACCAGGTGGTCAGCGAGGTGCGCAAGCATTTCGACGAGATCGTTTTCGATACCATCATCCACCGGAATACGAAGATCAGCGAGGCGCCCAGTGTCGGCAAGCCGGTGATCCTCTATGACGCCCTGAGCAAGGGCAGCGTGAACTACCTGAACCTGGCCAAGGAGATACTGCAAAAGAACAACCTGACGAAGATCCGGCAGGAAGAGAGAATTTTAGAATAACAAAACGGGCCACGGGCCTGAGCCAAAACAATGTCTACTCCCCATAAAAAAGATAAAGAGGCCCTTGGAAAGGGCATCCGGTCTCTCCTGCAGAGCATAGATGCCGACCTGAAGACGACTTCCGGCGAATTGAAATCCTCCGTCGTGGAGGCGGTGACGAATATGTTGCGTATTCCGCTGGACCAGATCGAGACCAATCCGCGGCAGCCGCGGCATGATTTCGACGAGGTGGCGCTGCAGGAACTGGCGCATTCCATCCGGTTGCATGACATCATCCAGCCGGTGACGGTGTCCAAGCTGCCTTCGGGCAAATACCGGCTTATCTCCGGTGAACGCCGCTTCCGCGCGGCGAAGATCGCCGGGTTGAAGGATATCCCGGCCTATGTGCGGCAGGCCGACGACCAGCAGCTGCTGGAACTGGCCCTGCTGGAGAACCTCCAACGGGAAGACCTGAACGCAATGGAGATCGCACTCAGCTACAAGCGGATGATGGAGGAGCTGAACTATACGCAGGAGCAGGTGGCCGAACGGATGGGCAAAGAACGCAGCACCGTCGCCAACTACATCCGCCTGCTGAAGCTGCCGCCGGATATCCAGGTGGCGGTTCGCAGCAACCAGCTGTCGATGGGTCACGCGCGTGCCCTGATCAATGTGGACACGGTGGACAAACAATTATACCTGTTCAATGAGATAAAGACGAAAGGTCTTTCGGTTCGTCAGACCGAGGAGCTTGTCCGCAAGCTCTACAAGGAGAATGCCCCTGTTAAAAATTCGGTAAAGCCCACGCTGCCCGAAGCATTCAAACGAATTGAAGATAACTTAGCATCGCACTTCAGCACGCGGGTAAAGCTCAATCACAACAAGAAAGGCGAAGGAAGCATTTCCATTGAGTATTACTCGCTCCAGGAATTGAACAAATTACTGGACCAGCTGGGTGTCTCTGTAAACTAAGCATCCTCAGCATGAAGATCTTTTTGGTGTTCGCGATGACTTTTTTCCTGCACCGATATTGTTCCGGTCAGACGGTCGACACCATTCCTCCCAGCCCGAAGGGTATGCAATTGCACCAGCCTGTCAAGCTTGCGGATACTTCACGGGTGGACTCATCGGGGAAAGTGCATCATGCCCGGAGGGACTCGCCCTACAAGGTCGATTCCGCGACGAAGCGGGTGCGCAACCCGCGCAAGGCGACGCTGTATTCCACCTTCTTCCCGGGCCTTGGACAGATCTATAACCATAAATACTGGAAAGTGCCGCTGGTCTGGGCGGCCGTCGGTATCCCGGCCTATACCTTCTTCTACAACCGCAGTTGGTACAACAAATGCCAGAAGGCGATCTCGATCATCGATACCTATCAGCAGCAGAACATCCCGATCCCTGCCAGCGCGTATGCTACGGTAGATCCCAAGCTGCGGACCTTCCTGCAGGCCGGTGACGACAACTCGCTACGGAGCTATCGCAACGAGTACCGGAAGGACGAGGACTATTCGGTTCTCTTCGTTATCCTCTTTTGGGGGTTGAACATCGTCGATGCGACGGTTGACGCCCACCTGGCGAGCTTCGACGTGGGCAATAACCTCAGCTTTCGCTTCGATCAGCCCTCGCCCAATGCGATGGTCGTGGGTGCGACGGGGACGGGCATGGGCCTCAGCCTGGTGGTCGATGTCCACAAGACCCGGTTCAAGCGGCTTCCGGTGATGCCGTAGGGGCCCCGGCTGCCTTCTCTTCACACAATCGTTAAAAAATGGCAAATCAAAGATTTGCCGGCCGAAGGCCAATTATTAGTCGGATTTTTTGCGTGGGCATATTTGCCGGTTGGCCCAACGCAAAAAATTGTAGCTTTGCAAAATTTGTTCGCAATATGAAGATCGCGCTTATCGGTTATGGAAAAATGGGAAAGGCCATCGAAGAGATCGCCATTGCCCGGGGACATCGGATCGTCCTGACGGTATCGATCGATAATCTGGAAGACAATACGATCGAAAAGATCGGGCAGGCCGATGCCGCCATCGAGTTCACCGGGCCCGAGAGCGCATTTGACAATGTCATCCGGTGCCTGGACGCGGGAGTACCCGTGGTCTCCGGCAGCACCGGCTGGCTGAGCCGGCTGGACGAGGCCCGGGAATATGCCCGTAAAAAGAACGGGACGATGCTTTATGCCAGCAATTTCAGCGTGGGCGTCAATATCTTCTTTGAGATCAACAAGCGGCTGGCCGCCCTGATGGCCCCGCATCCGGAATATGAGGTGCAGGTCACCGAGATCCATCATACGGAAAAGAAGGATTCCCCCAGTGGAACGGCTATTACACTGGCGGAGGGCATCCTCGAAAAAATTACCCGTAAAAAAGGATGGGTCAATCATATTAGTGATAACTTAGACCAATTGGAGATCATCAGCGAACGCGTGGATCCGGCGCCCGGCACGCATAGTATCAACTACCATTCCGACATCGATACGATCACGATCACCCATACGGCGCATAATCGCCGGGGATTTGCTACCGGTGCGGTGTTGGCTGCGGAGTTCATCGCGGGTAAGAAAGGTGTTTACCAGATGAGCGACGTACTCGGATTTTAAAGAGCGAACCACCGAACTTCGTCGGAGCTGCTTCGCCACGCTCCGCCTCGTTCCTAACCTTCGCTCCGCTTGGTTACACTGACCGAAGGCCCATCATTAACCAGACACCGGGAATGGGTAATTTTCGGGAGACCTATTCCCGGTGCCAACCTTACAAAAAAAATGCTATCCAAAAAGACGCAATATGCTTTCCAGGCGCTGATGTACCTGGCGGAGAAGGAGACCGACGAGCCGGTGCTCATCGCCGAGATCGCCCGGAAGAAGAAGATCCCCCTGAAATTCCTGGAAAATATCCTGCTGGAGTTAAAGAATGCCAATATCCTCGACAGTAAGAAGGGGAAGGGCGGCGGCTATTATTTCGCCAAGAATCCCAAAGACGTGCCCCTCGCAACGGTCATGCGGTTGCTGGATGGCCCCATCTCTCTCCTACCCTGCGTCAGCCTGTATTTTTACGAACGCTGCAAGAACTGCGACGAGAAAAGCTGCGGTCTGCACACCGTTATGAGCCAGGTCCGGGACGCCAACCTCAAGATCCTCGAGAAAAAGACCATCGCCGACCTGGCCAAAGGGTGATCCCGGCTAGTCCCCTTTCGCCGCCCGTTTGCCGAGGCTGATGAAATGATTGCAGCAGACCCTCTCCGCAATATCGAGCAGCCGGCGTATCCTTTCGATCAGGATGCTCACCTCTCTCTCCGTGATGATGAACTCCTCCTTGTAACGGGCGCTTACGTAGCCCGAAGACAAAAGCCGGAACAAGTCCTCCTCCTCTTCGTTATCGAGCGGGAATAGTAAGGCCAGCTCCACCGAGAACCGGTTGGTATAGCGCCGCAGCTTGTCGAGGTTATGCGTGGTGGGTTTGTAACCCATAAAGGTGAGCAGGATGGCCTGGTAACATTGCTCGGCTGCCTGGTGAAGAAAAAAGGTGGCAGTATTCCAGCTTCGCTTGCCCAGGATGAATTCGGCGCTGTGGAAGAAATCCCTCGCCACGCGGGTCCAGCGATCGAAATCCTTTTCGGCCATCATCCGAACTTCTTCCCAGTCGGGGATGCCGGCTTCGGCCAGCGGCGTCCGGCGGGCATCATAGAGAAGAGTTCCTTCGTGCAGAACCGTCGAAAAGAAATACTGCCGTTCCTGCAGTTTTTTATTTACATAGGCGATATCGTGTACCAGGGCCGTTACGGCGGCTGTCTCCCGGCACCGGCTCTCGATGATATCCTGCAACTCGTAGTCCGAGCGGCGCTCATCCTCCCGCGTAATGATGAGCAGATCGAAGGAGGCGAGCGAGGGCGGCAGCGCGGGGTCCGATCCGCCGTAGAGAACGATCTTCTCCACCTGCACGGCCCGAACGATCATCGGGACGAGCCGCTCCAGCAGGCGGCGTTGTTTTGGGGAAAACCGATGAAGCGAAGTATTCGGATGATAAGTCGTCATAGTTTTAAAGGGTTTATGCGTTAGCAATAATTTTGGCTATATTTGCAATAGAGCCGGATACAAATATCAACTTTTAGGAGATTGGTAGCAAAAAATTTACTAACAAATTTTCCGACTCTATTTTTATTGCTATGCATTATTTAGGAAAGAACCTGCGGTATCTGCGTAAGCAAATGTCTAAAACTCAATCGGAGATAGCCTCGCTGATCAAAAAGGGGCAAACGACGATCGGGAATTGGGAGAATGGCATCAGCGAGCCCAACCTGGATGAGCTGCTTGTAATCAGCAATTTTTTTGATATTCCGCTGGACGCGCTTATCAAGGTGGATCTTGCCGAATCGAATATGGCTCACCGGCCGACTCTTACCGGTGCGGCCGCCTATGATCATGGTTCGGAGGCCTCGGCGGCCGTCCATGAAAAAGACGACCGGCTATCCTATGTTCTGGAAGAAATAAAATCCCTTCGGGAAGAAATGGCGCGGCTTGACGCCCGCATAAAATAAGAAAAGCGGCCTTCGGGCCGCTTCCCCGGTAAGCTTTGCTTACCGGACATTATGAAAAAATAGGCCATCTACTTTTAATTTAAGATGGCCTATTTTTTATTGTAGATTTTCAATGACCATCGCCGAGGCTCCGCCGCCGCCGTTACAGATGCCGGCGGCTCCATATCTTGCCTTGTTCTGCCGCAGCACGTGCAGCAGGGTCACCAGGATCCGGGCGCCGCTGGCGCCGAGTGGGTGACCGATCGAGACCGCTCCGCCGTTCACATTCACGCGTGCCGGGTCCAGCTTCATTCGCCGCGTATTCTCGATCGCGACGACCGAGAACGCTTCGTTCACTTCCCAGAAAGCGATGTCTTCCATCTTCAGCCCCGCCTTTGCAACGGCCTTTGGCACCGCGATCGCCGGCGTCGTCGTGAACCATTCGGGCGCCTGTTCGGCATCCGCCCAGGAGAGTATCCTGGCCAGCGGCTTCAGACCAAGCTCATCGGCTTTCTCCCGGCTCATCAACACCAACGCCGCCGCACCGTCATTCAGCGTGGAGGCATTGGCGGCAGTGACCGTCCCGTTGGTTTGAAAGGCCGGCTTGAGACCCGGTATCTTTTCGAACTTGACATTGTAAGGCTCTTCATCCTTAACGACGGTGATCGCATCGCCCTTCCGCTGCGGGATCTCCACGGGCACCACCTCTTCGGCAAAACGTCCCTCGGCCCAGGCCGCCTGGCTGCGTTTATAGCTGGCGATGGCAAACTCATCCTGTTGTTCCCGGGTAATGCCGCAGGTGGAGGCACACAGATCGCCCGCGTTGCCCATCGCCTGCCCGTCATAGGCGTCCGTCAGGCCATCCTTCGCCAATCCGTCGATCAGTAATGTGTTCCCGTATTTATTTCCCCAGCGAACATCGGCGACATAAAAGGGTACGTTGCTCATACTTTCCATGCCGCCGGCCACCGCGATATCGATGTCGCCAAGCCTGATCCCCTGCGCCGCATAGGCAACGGCCTTCATTCCGCTGGCGCAGACCTTGTTCACCGTCGTACAGATCACGTCATCGGGCAGACCCGCGCCCCGGGCGGCCTGCCGCGCAGGAGCCTGCCCCAGGTTCCCCTGCAGCACACAACCCATCATAACTTCCTGTACCTGTTCGGGCGTAACGCCCGCCTTTTGTAACGCCCCGCTGATGGCTGCCGCGCCAAGCCGGGGAGCGGCAAGTTCTTTTAAGGCGCCGCCAAAACTGCCGATCGGCGTTCGTACGGCCGAGACAATGACCACTTCTTTATTCATTGTTTGATCACGATTTGGGCCGTAAGATAAGAAAAACTAACAAATGTTAGCCAGGAGGCTTCCGGCATCCCTACTCCCTTTTCAGCACGCGGTCCTTCAGGATCTCCTGCATCGCCGGCTCGAAATAATGCTGGCTGACGGGGATCTCCGCCGCACCCAGCTGCAGGACATTGCCCCGGATGCTTTTTATCCGGTCCTTATTGACGATAAATGATTTGTGCACCTTGACAAAGCGGCCGGAGGGCAGATGGGCCAGCACCCCCTTCATCGTCAGGTACACGATCAGCGGACGAGCGGCGGTATGCAGTACGATATAATTGGTCATCGCTTCGACGTATTCCAGCTCTTCATACAGCACCTTTACCAGGCTGCCGTCACATTTGACGAAGAAATGATCGGGCTTTTGCCCGGCCGCCGCCGGAAGAGCCCGTTCGCCGTATTTGCTCCGGGCCTTGTTGCAGGCCCGCAGAAAACGTTCGAAGGAGAACGGCTTTACGAGATAGTCCACCACATCCAGCTCGAAGCCGTCCAGCGCATATTCGGCATAGGCCGTCGTGATGATGACCATGGGCTGATAGGGCCGGCCGGCCGATGCGCGAAGGAATTCGATGCCGCTAAGCTTGGGCATATTGATATCGAGGAACAACAGGTCCACCTGCCCGCTACCCAGCAGGGCATCGGCCTTCAGCGGGTTCTCCGCCATACCGGCCAGCTCGAGGAATTCGATGTCCTCGAGATATTCTTTGATCACCTTCCGGGCCACCGGCTCATCGTCGACTATAACGGCTCTCAGCAACATGGGTCTTTATGTTTAGGCGTAAACGAACTTCAAACGATTCACCGCCATCGGTGATCTCCAGCTGATGCCTGCCGGGGTATTGCAGGTCCAGGCGCCGCCGCGCGTTGGCGATGCCGATCCCCCCCTTTTCCATTTCCAGCCGCACCATTCCCTCGTCCTTCGTGTTATAAGCCCGGAATAGCAGGTCTCCCTCGTCGCGGTGCAGCGCGATGACGACGGAATTCTCCCGGTCCTCGTGATTGCTGACGTACTTGAAGGCGTTCTCCACAAAAGTGATCAGCAGCAAGGGCGCGATGGTGAAGCCGTGGATGTCATCGGGGATATCGACAACCACTTCCAGGTTCTCATCCTTACGCTCCTGCTGGAGCGCGACATAGTTGCGGATATACTGCACTTCCTTTTCGATGACGATATTGTCCACGTCGCATTCATACAATTGGTACCGCAGCATCTCCGAGAAGCTGAGCAGCATCGTTCGGGCCTTGCCGTTCTTCCGGTCGATATGCCCATAGATGGAATTGATGGAATTGAATAAAAAATGGGGATTGAACTGCGCCTTCAGGAAATCCAGCTCGTTACGGATCCTTTGCCGGATGGACACCATGAAGATGACCCAGATGAAGATGTTCAGGAAGCTGTCGCGGAATACCGTCGCGGCGTCGGGAGAGGGAGAGCCGGGCCGGAAAAAATGCACCTGCAGCCAGATAGCCAGCGGGGTCCGCAACAGGGCGGTTATGGCGATGGCCGCGGGGAGAAAGAGAGCAAAGGCCAGGTATCTCCTCCGGTTGAGCAGCTTTGGGATGGCGTAATGAAGCTGGGCATAGTAATTGGCAGCCACGAAGAGGAGATAGCAGAATTGCACCGTCAGCGTCCGCGTCACGGTAAACACCCGGTCGCGGAACAGGGTGATCCAGCACAGGTAGAGGCCGACCCATAGCCCGATGGATATCCAGATATTGTTTCGCTTCATTGGCCCCCCAAAGGTAGATGGCATGCCCGCGAAACAAAGAGAAATTACATGAAAGGAGCGAATTCCTTGATAACTTGGGGCCATGAAAGCAGCGACCATCCACGAGATCAAACAGGAGCTCCAATCCCTCCCCCCGGCCCGCCTGTCCGAGCTATGCCTTCGGCTGGCAAAATTCAAGAAGGACAACAAAGAGCTCCTCACGTTCCTGCTTTTTGAAGCGGCGGATGAGGCGGCCTACATCGCGGGCATCAAAAAGGGCATCGACGACGAGTTTGACGGGTTGCCCAAACCCAATCTCTACCTGACGAAAAAAAGCCTGCGGAAGGTGCTGCGGGTCACGGCCAAACAGATCCGCTATACCGGTTCCCCGCAGGCGGAGGTCGAGTTGCTCACCTATTTCCTTCGCAAGCTGAACACCAGCGGCATTGCCTACCGGGACAGTCCCGTGCTGGTCAATCTCTACCGCACCCAGCTGAAAAAAGTGCGCGGCGTGATCGATGGGCTGCATGAGGACCTTCAATACGACTATCTCCGGGAATTGAAGGGGCTGGAGTGATAAATTGGCCTATCTTTATTTATTATGAAAATACGCCATATCCCCTTTATTCCCTTACTCTTCCTGGTCCACACCGCCGGCGCCCAAACCCCGGCCGATCGCCAAAAAGTGGAGAACCTGCTCAGGCAGATGACGATCGACGAAAAGATCGGGCAGATGACGCAGGTAACCCTCGGCGTCGTTTCGACCCCGCAAGACGGCGTGCTCGATCCCGCGGCGCTGGCAAAGGCCATCGGCGAATACAAGGTAGGTTCCATCCTCAATGTCACCAATCATGCCCTTACGGCGGAGCAATGGCGGACCGTACAGACGCAGATCCAGGACGAAGCGAAGAAGACCCGGCTGAAGATCCCGGTCATCTATGGGCTCGACGGCATCCATGGCCAGACCTATACCCTCGATGCCACGCTGTTCCCCCAGAATATAGGGATGGCCGCGGCGCGTGATCCGGAAATCGTTGCCGCCGCGGCAAAGGTGACGGCAAAGGAGCTGCGGGCTTCCGGCGTCCGATGGAATTTTGCGCCGGTGCTGGACTGCGGCCGTCAGCCGCTCTGGTCCCGCTTCCCTGAAACCTATGGCGAAGACGTCTATATCGGCAAGACCTTTGGCGTCACGGCGATCAAAGCCTATGAGGAGGATGGTCTGAAGAATCCCACGGCGGTCGCCAGCTGCATGAAGCATTACCTGGCCTATTCCGCCTCCCGCACCGGGAAGGATCGTACCCCGATCTATCTTCCCGAGATCGAGATGCGGGAATATTATCTGCCCCAGTTCCGCGCCGCGGTGAAGGCAGGGGCTTCGACGCTGATGGTCAACTCCTCCGAGATCAATGGCACTCCGGTGCATGCCAGCAAATACCTTTTGACCGACGTTCTCCGGACCGAGCTGGGATTCCAGGGCGTGATCGTCTCCGACTGGGAAGACATCATCCGGCTGCACACGCGCCACAATGTCGCCTCTACGCCCCGTGCGGCGGTGGTGTTGGCCGTCAATGCCGGTGTCGACATGAGCATGGTCCCAACCGATTTTTCCTTTTTTATCCTGCTGAAGGAGGCCGTGCAAAAGGGTGAAGTATCGCTGAGCCGGATCGACGACGCCGTCCGGCGCATCCTGTTGCTGAAGGCCAAAGTCGGGCTCTTCGACAATCCATATCCCGAGACCGCTTCCGCAGGCAATTTCGGCCGGCCGGAATACCAACAGCTGGCGCTGCGGGCGGCCCATGAGGCGATGACCCTGCTGAAGAACGACGAGGACATCCTCCCGCTGCGCACCGGCATGCACTTATTGGTAGCAGGTCCCGCGGCCCGGAGCATCAGCGCCCTGAACGGATGCTGGAGCTACACCTGGCAGGGGAAGGAGGAACAATGGTATCCTGCCGGCAGCAAGACGATCTACGATGCGTTGGCCGATAAATTTGGCGCCGATCATGTGACCACGACGGCAGCGGCCGGGTTCACCAGCGCCGCGAACTATGATACTACGGCGTTGAAGGCTGCGGCGGCGGGCGCGGATGCCCTTGTGCTTTGTCTCGGCGAGAACGCTTATGCCGAGAGTCCCGGCACCATCGGCGATCTCGCGCTGCCCGACGACCAGAAGGCGCTTGCGCGTGCGGCGGCATCGACCGGCAAACCGGTGATCTTTGTATTGACCGAGGGAAGACCGCGTTTTATCACCGATATCGCCCCCCTTGCGAAGGGTATCCTGCTGGCTTATTGGAGCGGGCGCAAAGCGGCCGAAGCGATCAGCGATGTCCTTGCGGGTGATTATAACCCCGACGGCCGGCTACCGTACAGCTATCCGCGCAGCAGCGGCGAGATGGTGCTGTATGACCGGAAGCCGACGGAAGATATCCGGGAGATCTTCAATTCGGATATGACGATGGACGGATACAAGCCGATGTGGCCATTTGGCTGGGGGCTCAGCTATACGCATTTTGACTATAGCGATCTCCGGCTCAGCGGCCCCGTTTTAAGCGGCGCCGGGAAGCTGACGGTCAGTATAACGGTGAAGAATAGCGGTAGCCGGGATGGGAAACACACGGTCGAGCTTTATACCCGGCAACATTATGCCAGCATTACGCCGAACATGCGGCGGCTGCGCGCCTTCAAAAAGATCTTCCTGAAAGCGGGCGAGTCGCAGACAGTCAGCTTCATGCTGGATCGCGATGATCTCGCCTTTGTCAATGCCGCGCAAAAGACCGTGACAGAACCCGGGGATTTCGATGTGTATATCGGGGATAAGAAGGCCAGCTTCGTCCTGGCGCCGTAGGCGCCGCCCGAAGGGCAATTTTCGGCGCCAGCGTCAATAGCCCCATTTCTTCATGATATCGAGGTCGTCCTTGCAGGAATCGAAAGGATCCTTGCCCTGGTAGGACTCCTGTTCGATGATGAAATACTTCGTCCCGTTCTTGCGGCCCACGTCGCATACCTGTTTGGTATTGACGATACCCTGGCCGAGGATCGTACTCTCGTACTTCTCGTTCCCCGAGGTCGCCTTTATTTCGTCCTTGACGTGCATCAGCTCGAAACGGTCGGGATACTGCATCACGATGGCGATGGCGATCGCTCCGCCGTTATAAAGATTGCCCATATCCAGCTGCTGGGCCACCAGCGCCGGATCGGTGTTCTTCATGATGATGTCGAACACCTTCTGGTTATTGAGAACGGTATTGAACTCGAAATCGTGGTTGTGATAGCCGAATTTCATCCCGTGCTGCTTGCACAGCTCGCCGGCCTTGCCGAAGAGCTCGATGAAGCGCATGAGATCGTCATAGCTTTTGCGCACGCTTTCATCGATCCAGGGACTGATGACGTATTTCTGTCCGGCGATGGCGGCGTCTTCGACGAGCTTCTTCCAGTCGTCGGTAAATTCTTTCTTTGTGGCGTCGTAGTCCTTGGGGTCGAGCCGCGTATGCCCGCTGTGCATCTTCAATCCATACCCGTCGAGCAGGGTCCTGAACTCTTTTGCGCCGTAGCCGTAGAACTTGCCATTTCGGTACCCGGCGTGCTCGACGTATTTGTAGCCCATATCGGCCAGCTTTTTCAGGCTGCCGGAAGGATCTTTCCCCATGGCGTCGCGAACGGAATAGAGCTGTACGCCGACCATTTCTTTTTTAAAGGCTGACGCAAAGGATTTCCCCGGGAGAAAGCCGGCGGCGGCCACGGCCAGGGTGCTGTTCTTCAGGAAGGTCCTGCGGGAGTAATGCATATGCTGGCGAATGTAATTTTTTTTGCCCCCGGGGCCAAAAAAATTATGGAAATCCTCCTTTTCGTTATCTTACTCCGTTATCCAACATCGACTACCCATGATCAGATCCTTCTCCTTCTTGTGCCTGCTTTCCTGCCTCCTGGCCGCCCGGGATGGATTCGCAGCCACCGACACCCTCCCCTCCCCCTGCATGCAAAAGGCTGAAAAACTGCTGGATGAGGTGCTGGGATTCATGCAAAAGACCTACTATCGCAAGAACGAGGTATCCTGGCCGGAACTGGCGACGAAGGCCCATGAACAGCTTCGCAGTGCGGGCAGCTGCGAGGACGCGTATTCTTCGATCAGCTGGTGCTTCAAGCAATTGAACGAACGTCATAGTTTCGTGATGCCGGCCGACAAGGTCGCCCGGTATATCGGGGATGAGGACGCCGATGCACCGCCCAACCTGGCGCAGCTGGTGGGGGAGATCCGGGGCGAATGGCTGCAAGACAGCATCGGCTATCTCACCATACCCTGGGTGCAAACGGAGGACTCTTTGATCTGTCAACGCATCGCCGACAGCCTCCAGACCGTCATCGCCCGGCTCGACTCCCGGGGGATCTCCCGCTGGATCATCGATCTAAGGAAGAACTCCGGCGGAAATATGTGGCCGATGCTGACCGGGCTTGGTCCCTTGCTGGGCGATGGCATATACGGCTACTTTGTCGGTTCCAATGAGCGCGTTCCGCTCTCCTATCGCGACGGTTCGGCCATCCAGGGCCGCCATGTCCGATGCCGTGTAAGCCACACCGGCTATCGCACGCTTCATAATCATCCGGCCATCGTCGTACTGACCGGCCGGCGGACGGTCAGCGCAGGGGAGACCGTCGCCCTCGCCTTCCGCGGCATGGAACAAGCCTACCTAATAGGCGAGCCCACCGCGGGATTGACGACGGCCAATGCTACCTATTCCCTCTCCGATAAATCGATGCTGGTGTTGAGCGTTTGCCAGGAGGCCGATCGCACCGGCCGCATTTGCGAAGGCAGCATCCAGCCGGATCGCGTCATCGCCGCCAATTCGCCCAATGCCGGAGAGGACGCGGCCAGGACCGCGGCGATCAATTGGCTGATGACTAAATAGTGAGTGGGTGACATTTGCGGGAATCCCCTAATTTTAGGGAAATACCGCTTATGATAAGAATTGCGCTTCGCGCTGTTGGTGTTCTTTTTCTCCCCTGTGCGTTCATCGCCTGCCAATCGGGCGGCAACGCCGCCCCCGCCCTTTTCAATAAGGATAGTCTTGCCGCATCCATCAAGACGCTCTCCTCCGACGAGTTCCAGGGCCGCCGCCCATTTACCGCGGGTGAAACGAAGACCATCGACTATCTCGTCAATGCCTACACCGCCCTCGGCCTCGAGCCGGGTAGCGGAAACAGTTATACGCAGGACGTACCGATGGTGGAGATCAGCCCTTCGGCCCCCTCTACCCTGGCCTTCCACTCGCCGAAGGGAGAGCTGTCCCTGCAAAACCTCACCGATTTCGTCACCTGGACCGAACGGCCCGATACGCTCGACGCCCTGAACAGGAACGACGTGGTATTTGCCGGATTTGGCATCGTAGCGCCGGAATATAACTGGAATGACTATTCGGGATTAAATGTGAAAGGGAAAACGGTCATCGTAATGGTGAACGATCCGGGCTTTTATGACTCCACGCTTTTCAAGGGGCATACGATGACCTATTACGGCCGCTGGACCTATAAATATGAAGAAGCGGCCCGCCAGGGCGCCAGCGCCTGCCTTATCATTCACAACACCGCTGCCGCCTCCTACCCTTTCCAGGTGGTGCAATCGTCCAACGGCGGCGTAAAGCTTCACCTCGACACCCGCGACAACCCCTCCTACCAGCTGACGCTGCAGGGATGGATCACCGAGCCGGCGGCGATGAAGCTGCTGGCGGCGGCAGGCAGGGACAGCGGCCTGCTGAAGCAGGCGCAACGCCCGGGTTTCAAGGCGGTACCCTTGCCGTTGACGCTTACGGGCGCCGTCCATGCGAAAGAAGTATACAACAAGTCGCACAATGTCATCGCAAAAATTACCGGCAGCAAATATCCGAACGAATATGTCGTCTTCTCCGCGCACTGGGATCATCTCGGCGTCGGCAAACCCGATGCGAAGGGCGACTCCATTTATAATGGCGCCGCCGACAACGCCAGCGGCACGGCCGCCCTGTTACAGATCGCACGCGCGTTCAAAAGTCTTCCCGAAGCACCGGAGCGAACGGTCCTCTTCCTCTCTGTGACGGCCGAAGAGCAGGGGCTGCTGGGCTCGGCCTGGTATGCGCAGCATCCGGTCTATCCCCTTGCCACGACGGTTGCCGATCTCAACGTCGATGTGATCAACACCTATGGACCCACAAAGGACATCACTTATAGCGGCAAGGGGCAATCCGATCTGGAGGATTCGCTCGCCGAAGAGATGAAGAAGCATGGCCGCTATGTTGCCCCCGAGGACCATCCGGAAGCCGGTCACTACTTCCGTTCGGACCACTTCAATTTCGCCCGCGCCGGCGTTCCGTCGCTTACGGCGGACGGCGGCGTCGACGACGTCGCAAAGGGATCGGCGTTTGGAAAACAAAAGCACGACGAATACACAAGCCAGCGCTATCACCAGCCTTCCGACGAGTACGATCCGAACAGTTGGAACCTGCAGGGTGGATTGGAAGATATCGAAGCAGTCTACGACATCGGGCTCCATCTCGCCGATAGCCATAGTTGGCCCCAATGGAAAGCGGGCAGCGAGTTCAAGGCGATCCGCGACAAGACGGCGGCGGAGCGAAAATAATTTTTTTGTTTGCTGATTTGCTAAACCACTAAATTTACCCTTTATCTATACATTAAGATGGGAGACCTTCAAATTAAAAAACAACCCAGGAAATACGATGCCGTGATCGTAGGTTCGGGTGCGGGCGGTGGAATGGCCGCCTATGTGCTTGCCAACGCGGGGTTGAGTGTTTGCCTGCTGGAAGCAGGACCGATGTTCGATCCGAAGAAAGACAGCAATCAATTAAAGAATCCCTGGGAGTCGCCACGGCGCGGAGCCAGTACGAAGTACCGGCCCTTTGGCGATTTCGACGGTTGCTATTGGGGATGGGAAGTAGAGGGAGAGCCTTATACGCAGACGCACAATAAGGGAACGACCCCCTGGGAGTGGTGGCGCGCCCGGATGCTGGGCGGCCGGACCAATCACTGGGGACGCATCTCGCTTCGGTTCGGACCCAAGGATTTCAAACGGCGCAGTATCGATGGACTGGGCGACGACTGGCCTATCGGTTACGAGGATGTCAAGCCCTACTACGACAAGATCGATAAATTGCTGGGCGTGTTCGGGACGAACGAGGGATTGCCCAATGATCCTGACGGTTTTTTCCTTCCCCCGCCGAAGCCCCGGCTGCATGAGCTGATGATCAAGAAAGCGGGCGCCGCCGCCGGCGTACCCGTGATCCCCTCGCGCCTTTCGATCCTGACCAAGGTAACACCGGATCTCGGTCCGGGGAGGAACCAATGCTTTTTCTGTTCGCAATGCGGCCGCAGTTGCAAGGTCTACGGCGACTTTTCGTCTTCATCCTGTCTGGTGATCCCGGCGTTGAAGACCGGTAAGGTCGATCTCGTCACCAATGCAATGGCGCGTGAAGTATTGACCGACAAGGAAGGCCTCGCCACCGGCGTATCCTATATCAATAAGGAGGACATGCAGGAATACCAGGTGAGCGGACGGACGGTGATCCTAGCGGCCAGCGCCTGTGAAAGCGCGAGGTTGCTGCTGAACTCCAAGTCGGAACGTCATCCCAACGGGCTTGCCAACGGCAGCAATGTCGTCGGAAAATACCTGCACGACTCTACCGGCTCCGATGCGGGCGGGATCATTCCCGAACTGTTCGACCGGAAAAGATACAACGAGGACGGTGTAGGCGGCATGCACGTCTATGCCCCCTGGTGGCTGGATAATAAGAAGCTGGATTTCCCCCGCGGTTACCACATCGAGTTCGGCGGCGGTTTCGGCATGCCCCTCTATGGTTTTTCCTGGGGTATCGAAAACATGAACGGCCAGTTCAAGGTCAAAGGAAAGGTGAAGGAAGCCGGCGGCTATGGCGCCTCGCTAAAGGAGGATTATCGCTATTTCTTCGGCGCGCATGTGGGCATGGCCGGCCGCGGCGAGGCTGTCGCCAATATCAACAACTATTGCGAGATCGACCCCAATGTCGTTGACAGATACGGCATCCCCGTCCTGCGGTTCAACACCAGCCACTCCGAACACGAGATCAAGCAGGCAAAACACATGCAGGAGACCTTTGCGGAGATCCTGCATCAGATGGGCGCGGTACAGACCTGGGGACATGAAAACAATAAGGACAACAATTATGGTTTGCATGCGCCCGGCAATATTATCCATGAAGCAGGCTCCGTCCGGATGGGCGACGATCCGAAGACGGCGCCGCTGAACAAGTGGAACCAGGCGCACGAATGCAAGAACTTGTTTTGCATGGACGGCGGTCCCTTTGTATCGCAGGCCGACAAAAACATCACGTGGACGATCCTGGCGCTCTCGATGCGCGCCAGCGAACATCTCGTCGACGAACTGAAAAAGCAAAATCTCTAAGACCATGGACAGAAGAAAATCAATAAAGGCGCTGATCGTTGGATCGGTATCGACCGGGGTGCTGGTCGAAGCTTGTAAGACCGATGATAAGAAGGCGCCGGAGGGCGGCGAAACTAAGGCGGAAGCAGTAAAAGAAGGCGCGGCCCCGACGATCAACCGGATGAAGGAAGAGACCGAACATGAAAAAGAGGTGGTTGCAAAAACCTTCTTTACGCCCGACGAGATGACGACGATCACGATCCTGGGTGATATCATCATACCAAAGGACGAGGTGAGCGGCAGCGCCTCCGATGCCGGCGTGCCTGCCTTCATCGAATACATCGTCAAGGAAAAGCCGGAACACCAGACGCCGATGCGCGGCGGGTTGCGCTGGCTCGATATGCAATGTCTCAACCGTTTTGGAAAACAATTCAAGGATTGCTCACAGCCCCAGCAGATGGAGCTGGTGGACATCATCGCCTTCCCTAAAAAAGCCCAAAAATCACATCCCGAAATGGCACAGGGTGTGGCGTTCTTCAGCCTGATGCGCAATCTCACAGCGTCGGGTTTCTATACCTCGGAGATAGGGGTAAAGGACATCGGCTATATGGGCAATGTTCCCAATCAATGGAACGGTGTGCCGGAAGACGTGCTGAAACAGCATGGCCTGGCCTATACGGAGAAAGAGTTGCGTGAATGTTACGATCCGACAAAAGCATAAAGAGAAGAGGCCGTCTTTAGACGGCCTCTTCTCTTTTATAGAAATAGCAAGCAACGATTAGTTGAAGATCGGCTTGAAATAATATCCCTCTTCACTGAGGACAAAGCTGTTCGGAACAAAGCTCAACAGGGATTTCTTGACCATATCGGTAGCTTCCTGTTGATAGTGCGTACCCACCTCGGGAGTCTTCATCGCAAACTGCCAGCTTTGAATTTTCAAGAGGGCGATACGGCTTTCCTGGAGAAGGTAATTTTCTTGACGACGGAACTCTTCAGCCAGGTAATTCTGATTGTTCTGTATGTACGGGGTCATAGGGATGCATCAGTTTTATTAGAATATTGGATTTGTGGCGACGGGCTCAGGCCCGCCTCTTATTGAAAACGCCGTTACGGCCCTTAAATTGTGTCTTTTTCACGCTTTATTCCTCCTACCGGAATTTTTTTCCCATCCGGGGACGATCCTGGGCCGAGACCAAAATATATAAGGCTTATTCTCAATGGATTGCATTCTGGCACCCGATTAGTATTGTATAGATCAAACAGTTCTTCCAAAATAACGGTTCAAATCAAGATATTACCTTACAACGTTTGACGGCCATCAATAGTTAAAGGTTTTTTTCAGGCTTACAGGTTCTTCTACAAAAAATTAAAAGG
>Ga0310811_10003955_pt1 | contig 18656 bp, 18 predicted proteins | sample YCmetagenome_FD_207642 | JGI IMG/M metagenome (GOLD analysis project Ga0310811, IMG submission 207642) | Soil microbial communities from experimental microcosm in Duke University, North Carolina, United States - YC | ecosystem: Engineered > Artificial ecosystem > Soil microcosm > Unclassified ...
CGGGAAGACGCCGCGCAATCTGCGTTTCGATCCCACAGGCAACTGGTTCTTCGCCGCCAATGAGAATGGCGGCAATATCACCGAGTTCAAGGTGGACAAGAAAAGCGGCCATCTCACGCCCTCCGGTGTGACGGGCGAGATCAACACCCCCGGCGGGATGTATTTCCTCAAGGCGAAGTAAATCTATGGGCGCTGCCGGGGCTCACTTCGGCCATTCAGCGTTGGTGCAGCCTCTACTCCGAGGTGGGGACGTCGATAAAAGTTACTTGATGCTGCGTTCCAGGCATTTCGACGACCTTCAATGTGCCGCCGGCGTCACGAAGATCTATAAGGAGTTCCTCCAGAGTGGGGAGAAACTCGCGTCCGGTCGTTGTTATAAAATAATCCGAAAGAATCGTGGCGCCGCAGCGTTCCTTGTCGACTGGTGAAGGACGCTTGGAATGATCTGCGGCATCCCACACGATACTATCGATCGAAAGTTTGGACAGACCTTCAATGATCGTCCCTAACTCCATCAAAGCGGGGCGTGCGTCGGATTGAGTGAGCTCCTCGAAATATAGTTTTTTCATGAGCACCGGAAATTGGGTGCCCCACCCGTTGGGCTCCAAATTTCCGGAGATCGTCGAAAAAACCGCATGCAGAAAGTCGGCGGTTCCTATCTCGGTGATCACATATCTGTGCTTGATTCCAACAATCATGCCACCGTTACCGCTTATCTTATTCCTGGGGCACGCCCAAAAGTGCGGCAGCCGCGATGCTGCACTTGCTCATTACTACTTCCCGGCCTTCTGGGGCCGACGTTGACGCGTCTTTCCTGTCGCTGCAATCTCTCCGCCAGCAAAAAACACCAACAATTCAGGGGAGAGGCTGATGAAATCGCTGACATTCGGACTGCTGGGTTTGATCCTGGCGGCTGGCCCGGTTTTTGCGCAGGCAGGCGGCGAAGCCGGCCCCCAGCGTACCGTCTGGGCGGCGCAGAAAGTGCCGGAGACCCCGTGGGATGGCCCCAACAAGCCGGTCACCCACATTGCGGACATCCTGAAGAAGCATCAGGGCCAGCAAAGCTGGGAAGAAAAGGTGATGCTGACCCGCGATTATGATGGGCGCTATTTCAGCCTGGCGCCGGGTGAAAAGACCAAGGCGCAATTCTATGCCGACGACCGATGCTTCATGTGGGTCTATAGCGGCCAGGTGAAGGTGACGATCGACAACCAGACGCCGACCGTCGCCACCAAGGGTTTCCTGATCGATGTGGCGCCGCGCCTGGCCTATGCGTTGGAGAATACCGGCAGCGAGCCGGTGGTGATCTGGCGTGTGACACCGGCGGGTCAGATGCCCAGCTATCCCATCACGGAAACGCCCACGCCGGTGAAGGGTTGGAGATATGTCCAGGCCAAAATCACCAGCACGGGCGGCTATGACGGCACCAACCAGCCCTTCCTGGACTACAACAAATATGCGGCGGAAGGCGGCAAGAGCCGTGACTTCGCTTTTGATGGCCACACCTCGGCGCATATCATCCGTGCCGGCGCATTGACGGCGGTGCCGCCATCAACCAGCTGGGGCCATTTCCATGAAAATATGGTGGAAGCCTGGGCGGTGATCGAAGGCCAGCTCGATGTGCTGATCTCGGGGCACGGTCTGGTCACCGGCCAGTTGGGCGACATCATCATGGTGCCCAACGAACGCTGGCACCGCGCCACCACCCATCCCAACAGCGGCCCGTCCACCCGCCTGGCGATGACGCCGCGCCTGAAGGAAGGCCAGATCCACTACTTCCAGACCGACCAGCCGCCGGGTAACTGATCGTTTTCAAAAGGGGATAGCAATGGATCGTCGCCAACTGCTTGCCAATCTGGGGGCGGTGTCCTGCTTTGCCCTGCCGTTCCAGGCCCAGGCGCAGGCCTTGCGCAAAAAGGTCAAGATCACCGACGTCAAGGTGATGATCGTGAAGGGGCCCACCTGGGACTGGAATCTGGTCAAGATCGAAACCGATGCCGGGGTGCATGGCATCGGCGAGGCTTACTGGGGGCCCGGCGTCAAGGACATCATCCTCAAACGCTTCCGCGAGCAGTTGATCGGCGAAGACCCGCTGAATGTTGTGAAGCTCTATACCGGGCTGCTGCTGTTCAATGGCGGCTACGGCGCCATTGCCGGTGTCACGGTGCAGGCGGCAACCGGGGTTGAGATCGCGCTATGGGATCTGGCCGGGCGGTTGCTGCAGACACCAGTATGCAATCTGCTGGGCGGGCGTTTCCGCGACAAGGTGCGTTTCTATCGCACCCTGGGCGCGCCGGAACGCAATCCGGCGGAAGCCGCGTCCTGGGGACGGCAGGCGGCGGAAGCCAAGGCCAACAATCCCTTCGGTTTCACCGCTTTCAAATTCCAGGGTGACAGCGTGCCGACCACCGCCGATCCGAATTTTTCGGAACCCGGCCATGACCGCTTCACCAATGAGCTCACCAACAGGGACATCCGCCGGCTGGTCGAGCGGATGGATCTGGTGCGCGCCGCGATCGGTCCCGACACCGATATGGCGATCGAATGTCATTGGAAATACTCAACCAATGACGTGATAAAATATTGCAACGCGCTGGAGCATGTTCATCCGCTGTGGGTGGAAGACCCGACGCCGCCGGAAAATGTCGAGACCATGGAGCGGGTGTCGCGCGCCACGAACGTGCCGATCTGCACAGGCGAAAATCTCTATGGCCTGTCGCAATTCGCGCCCCTGATCTTGCGCCAGGCCTGCGCCGGGGTGCATATCGACATTCCCAAGTCGGGCGGGCTGTTCGAAGCCAAGCGCATCGCCGATCTGGCGGACCTGTATGGCATCTGGACCGCCTGCCACAATCCGGCCAGCGCGGTGGGCACCATCGCGTCCGCACATGCCGCCGCGTCGGTGCGCAATTTCCGGGTTCACGAACTGGCGGGCGGGCGCGATCCCTGGACCTTCGAGATGGTCACGCATGAGGGGCCGTTCTTCAAAGACGGGTATTTTGTGATCGAAGACAAGCCGGGCCTGGGTGTCGATCTCAATCCCGATGTGGTCCGGGCGCACCTGGCGCCGGGCGAAGCGTGGTGGGGGTGAGGAGTGGTCCGCCCCCGCGTCAGCGGCGGCGGACGAGCAGGTCCAGTGGACCTGCTAGAACGACGAACGCCGCAGCGGCGCGCGGCCAAGCGCGACGCGAGGCGGGGACGCCGCGAGCTTGGGCGAGCGGCCGGGTTGTGCAACAGTTACTAAAAAAATGGAGAGAGACATGAAGAAATTTGCAAGCATCACGATCTGCGGCATGGCACTCGCGATAACCGCCTCTCACGCCCAGCCGCCCGCCGAATACAAATTCATTCCGTCGGCGCAGCAAAAGGTGGTCCCCCAGGCAAACGGCCTAACCTCGCAGTTCACACTGACAGAGCCGAAAAGCGGAATCGCCATGATCACCACCCGCGACAAGAGCGGCCTGGCCGAGCTCCATGCCGATTGGGTCGATCACATCTTTGTGCAGGCAGGTGGCGCGACCATGGTGCTGGGCGGCAAGGTCGATCAGCCGCGCGAGACCGGCCCGGGTGAGACCCGCGGCAGCGGCATAACCGGCGGCAAGAGTTTCGCCATGCATCCGGGCGATTATGTCTACATACCGGCGAACACCGCCCACCGCATGGTGCTGGCGCCGGGCCAGACCATCCGTTACGCGGTCGTCAAGGCGCACAATTAGAGATTCGAAGGAGAGCGATAATGTTGAAATCCGTTCTGTTGGGTTGCCTGGCGTTTGCGCTGGCGACGCCTGCCGTTGCCCAGGTCAAGCAGACGCGCGATCAGATTCTGTTCTACACCTCGCAATACAAGGGCGAGCGTTTCCCGGATGGCAGGCCCAAGGTGGCGGATAATCTGCTGCAGCGGGTTGTGAACGTTTCCATCGAAGACCTGTGGGACTATCTGCGCGACAAGGGCTACAACTGCCAGTTCGACACCGGTTTCCAGATGCTGCATCCGGAAAAGCCCTTCGCCGGACGCGCCTTGACCACGCAATACATGCCGCTGCGCCGCGACATGTATGACGCCATCGCCGCAGAAGGAAAGCGCGAGGGCAGGGTGAGCGGCAACAACAGCTGGCCGATTGCCGAGCTCACCACCGGCGACATGTATGTCGCCGACGGCTTCGGCAAGATCGTCGAAGGCACCCTGATCGGCTCCAACCTGGGTTCGGGCATCGCCACCCGCTCCAAGACCGGCTTTGTCTTCGATGCCGGCATCCGCGACGCGGAGGAAAACCGCGAGTTGGAGAATATGAACGGCCTGTACCGCGCCTATGATCCCAGCGCCTGGAAGGACATGACGCTCACCTCCATCAATGCCCCCATCCGCATTGGCCGCGCCACCGTGCTGCCGGGCGACCTGGTGCTGGCCAAGAATGACGGCGTGATCTTCATCCCCGCTTTCCTGGCGGAGGACGCCGTCTCCCATGCCGAGTTCATCAAGCTGGAAGACACATTCAATTTTGAACTCAACCGCGCCGGATCAAATGGCGGCGCATTCGAGGGTGGCTGGAATGGGCCGAAATACAAAGCCTTTGTTGACTGGATCAACGCCAATCCCGGCAAGCTCAAGATGAGCCGCGCGGAGTTTGACGCCATTCTGAAAGAGCGCAGCCAGCGCTTTGAAGGCGTTCCGGGCGCGCCCGGCAGATAGCCCTGAATATGATCAAAAGAAGCCCGGCCGTGAGGCCGGGCTTTTTGTTTAGTCCCCTATGGCAAACGCGATAAAGGCGCTGCCCTTGGCCGCCTTGCGGTCGTGGCTGGTGCTGGCGGCGATCACCACATACTGCTTGCCGCCGGCCATATAGGTCAGCGGCGTGGCGTTGCCGGCATAGGGCAGTTCCGTTTCCCACAGCAGTTTACCGGTCCTGCTCTCAAAGACATGCATCTTGCGGTCGAAATCGGTCGCCGCGATGATCAGAAGGCCGCTGGCGGTGGCCACCGCGCCGCCATAGCTCTCGCTGCCAGTGTCCTTCAAGCCTTGCGCCACCAGTTCGGGATATGTGCCGAAGGGAATGCGCCAGGCGAACTGGCCGGTCTTGAGGTTGATGGCCGTGAGATGGCCCCAGGGCGCGGCGGTCGCGGGATAGCCATCGGGATCGCGGAATTTGTTGTAGCCGGAAAAGGTGTAGCGGGAACGCTCGCCGGCCAGTCCCCGCGCGGCTTCCGCGCCGCGGTCCGGTGCGCCTTTGCGATCGATCACCGCCGTGGTCCACATCACATTTTCGGTATTGACGAACAGATATTCCAGCTTGGGATCGAAGGTCATGCCGCCCCATTCATTGCCGCCCGAGAAACCGGGCAGCGCCACCGTCTCCTGGTTATAGGCGGGCGGCGTGAACATCGGCCCGTTCTTGAAGGCGGCGAATTTTTCCCGCGCCCATTTGTTGGCTTCCGGCGTGCGCTGGGTCAGGTCCTCCGCCGTCATGCTCTGGCGCGACAAGGGCGGGGGCAGTTGCGGCCGCGGCTGGGTAGGCCAGGCGGTGTCGCCGGGCGCGGTGGCCGGCGGCACCGGCACCTCGCCGATGGGAAACAGCGGCTTTCCCGTCTCACGGTCGAAGATATAGACGTGACTGGTCTTGTTGGTGGCCGCGACGGCGTCGATCTTCTTGCCGTTGCGGGTGACGGTCACCAGGATCGGCTGCGAGGCGAAATCATAGTCCCACAGGTCGTGATGCACGGCCTGGAAATACCACATCAGCCTGCCGTTCCTGGCATCGATTGCCAGCATGCTGTTGGCGTAGAGATTTTTGCCCGGGCGTTCGCCGCCATAGAAATCGTCGGAGGCCGAACCGGTCGCCGCAAACAGAATGCCGCGCTTTTCGTCCAGCACCATGCCGGGCCAGGCATTGGCGCCGCCGGCGGTCTTCCAGGCATCGGCCGCCCAGGTTTCCGCATTCAACTCACCGGCATGGGGGATGGTGTGAAAGGTCCAGACTAGCTTGCCGGTCTTCACATCCCAGGCGCGGATGTCGCCGGGTGAGGCGGGGGTCTGCTCGCCGACCTCGCCGCAGGTGAAGAACAGGTCCTTGTAGACAACCACCGGTCCGCCCATGCGGACATAATTCTGGTCCGCGGGACCGCGCAGATTGTCGTTCAGATTGATGCGGCCATTGTCTCCGAAAGCGGGATCGGGTTTTCCGGTGGCGGGATCCAGCGAATAGACGAAATTCGACGCTGTCACCAACAAGCGGCTTTGCTTGCCGTCACTCCACCAGCTTTCGCCGCGATCCTTGAATCCGGCCCGCGATCTTTGCGGCAGGTCGGGCGCGAACACCCATTTCTCCGCACCCGTCGCTGCATCCAGGGCGATGACCTTGCCGGCGGCCACACCGTATAGCACGCCGTCAACGACAATGGGCGTGTTCTGCACCTCGCTGTCGGGCTTGAGATCATAGCGCCACACCTGTTTGAGGCGGGCGACATTGCTCTTGTTGATCTGGGTGAGCGGGGAATAGCGCGTTCCGCCGGCATCGCCGAAAGGGAAACGGGCATTGTGACCGGTTTGCGCGAAAGCGAACGAACTGGCAGCAAGCAAGGTTACAGCGCAAACGCCGAGACGATTTTTCACCAGATTTCCCCTTCTTATTGCATCTTTTTGTTGTAATTTTTGGCGACTATAGCAGCGCGGACGCTGTAAGCACTATGCAGGCGATACCATCATAAAATGTACAGTATCAGGCTTTATTGGTAGAGTTACACCGGCTTTGGTCGGCATCTGAAACAGGGGGATCATGACCCAAACCCTGGCGCAGGAGACCACCCTTGAGCCGCCCGCGCACAAAGGGTGGTTGCGAAACTGGGTGGCGTGGACAGCCGGGCTGGCGGTGCTGTTCGCAGCCTATTTGCTGGCCGGATTCTATCTTGCACCGCGGCTGATACGGTCGCAGGCCGTCACTTGGGTACAAACCAACCTCAACAAATCCATCACGTTGGGCGAGATCAAGGTCAATCCGCTTACCTTCAAAGTGGACATCAGCGATATCGCCATTCCGGCTGCTGCCAATGTCACCCATGAAAGTCCAATGGTCGCGGTGGCGCATCTGCGGGTCGGTTTCTCGCCTTTGTCGCTTGTCCAGGAAGCCTATCGGCTCACCGAGTTGCGCATCGACAGGCCGTTTGTCCAAGCGACCATCAAGCCCGATGGTTCGCTGAATCTGCTGGAACTGGTGCCGCCGTCCAAGGGCGGGGAATCCCCGGCAGTCCGAATCGATATTTTCAGCGTCGACCAGGGCCGCATCGCCTATGCGGACAGAAGCCGCGCGGGCGGGCCGGAAGAAACCCTGACGCCGATCACTTTCACGCTGAAGGATTTTCACACCAAGAAGAATGAGGGCGGCGAGTTCACCCTGGACGGCAAAAGCGAACGCGGCGAGGGATTCACCTGGCGCGGCACTGTCTCTATGGCCCCGATCGCTTCACAAGGCCGCTTCACCATCACCGGTTTGGAGGCCGTTACGATCGCCAAATTCCTGGGCGACCGGCTGCCTGTGGCGCTGACCGCCGGACGTATCGGGGTCGATGGAAGCTATGGCTTCGGCTATGGCGCACAAGGCCTGCGACTGAACATGGCGATCCCGCGGCTGGCGCTGGACAGCCTGGCTTTTGATGGCAGGGACAAACTCTTTCACGCCAGCGCGCAAGCCGAGGAAATTGTTGCCGGCCTGAATTTCAGCGTCGCTACCGGACTCAAGGCGCCCGCACCCGCTGCCGCCTTGTCTCGTCTGACATTGCGCGGCGTGACGCTTTCGGGCACCGGGCCTGTGAAGGGTCAAACCATCCGGCTGGCAAACGCCATGCTGGACAATGTGAAGCTGGACATGGCGGGACGCCACCTGGATGTGAGCGCCGTCAGCTTGGGCGGGCTGGATGCGCCGCTGGCCCGCGAGAAAAACGGGGCGATCAGCCTCGCCGGCTGGCTGGCGCTGCAGCCGCAAGTTCAGCCGCCGCCTGACACAGCCGCGCCCTGGACGGCGCAGCTTGGCACATTCACCCTGGCGGACACCGCCGTGCATTTTGAGGATCGCACCGTGACGCCGGTGGCGCGTTACGAGCTGTCGCAAACCGCCCTGACCGCGGCAGGCCCCGGCACGGATCTGGCCAAGCCGGTGACGGTTTCACTTTCCACGCGCATCAACGGCAAGGGCCAGTTCAAGGCCGATGGCGTGGTGACGCCGTCAACGCATGAAGCCGACCTCAAGCTTTCATTGACAGGCATGCCGCTCAAGCCGGCAGCCGGCTATCTGCCCTATCCGGCAGTGGAGCTGCGCTCCGGCGATCTCAGTTTTTCGGGCGCCCTGACCGTGACAGGCGGCGAGAAAGCCGCGCCGCACTTCAAGGGCGATGCGGCTATCGACAATCTCAGCCTGCGCGAACGCACCAGCGGCAGCGAGCTTTTTGCCTGGCGCGGCCTCAAGATCACCGGCATCGACTACCGCCCCGGTCGTGCCGACATTGCGCGGGCACGCCTGATCCGCCCGGTCGGCGGCATCGCCATCCTGGCCGACCGCAGCTTCAACTTCACGCCCCTGATGGCGCCCAAGGTCGCCGTTCCTGCTGCGCCGCCGGGCGCTGCCGCACCCGCGACGGCGTTCAAACTGAAATCCCTGGATATCGAAAACGGCACTTTGGGATTTGCCGACCATTCCATCGATCCGGCCTTCCAGGCGCGCATCGAGGCCTTGCAGGGCAGCATCAAGAATATCGCCAGCGCACCCGACCAGATCGCCACGGTGGATCTCAAGGGCCAGGTGATCGACCGTTTCTCGCCGGTCACCATCGCCGGCGCCGCCAATCTGCTGGGCTATGACAAGAATACCGACATCCAGGTCGCATTCCGCAATATCGAATTGCCGATCTTCAATCCCTATTCGGGGGTCTATGCCGGCTATGCCATCGCCAAGGGCAAGCTGACCACGGAGATGCATTACAAGATCGTCAACCGCGCCTTGCAGGCCGAACATCATATCGTCATCGATCAGTTGGAATGGGGCCAGGCCAGCGCCAACAAGCCCAGCGTGCCCTGGCCGGTCGGGCTGGTCACCTCGCTCTTGAAGGACCGCCAAGGCGTGATCGACCTAAACCTGCCGGTGAGGGGATCGCTGGACGATCCGACCTTCCGGCTGGGGCCGATCATCTGGCAAATCATCGGCAACCTGATCGAGAAGGTCGTCACCGCGCCGTTCGCCCTGATCGGTTCGCTGTTCGAAGGGGCAGAGAAGGCGCAATATGTCGACTTCGCGCCCGGCTCATCCGCGATGTCGGCCGGCACCGCCGACAGCCTCGCGGCGCTGGCCAAGGGACTGGGTGACCGGCCCGCACTGCAGCTCGATATTCCCGCCGCGCCCGCCTTGAAGGAAGATGCGGTCATAATGGCCGACACCCGTATCGACCAGCAGGTGATGGCGAGTGAAATCAAGCGCGGCCAGAAGGCCGATTTCGCCGACCTGGATGCGGACGAACAGCATGACCGGCTGGAAGACCTTTATCGGTCCAAGCTGGGCAAACGGCCAACTTTCCCAGAAGCCTTGCCCGCATTAGACGCCAAGCCTGCTGCCGGCCAGCCGCCGTCGGACGCGGACCAGCAGCGCGAGATGCAGGAGACCATCTGGCTGCGCGGCGAGCTGCGCAATGCCTTCCTGCCCACCAATGCCGAGCTGGCGGCTTTGGGTTCGGCCCGCGCCACCGCCGTGCGCGACGCCTTGCTGGCCAAGGGCGATATCGACGCGGCGCGTGTCTTCCTGGTGACCGGGCAGTCCGGCAGCACCAGCGACGGTCATGTGCGGCTGGAATTGAAGTTGCGCTAAGGCGCGCTGGCCCTGCAAGCCCAGGCAGGAAATCTCCGAAACACGGCTACCCCCTCGGTCTACCGGCGCATCAGTGCGACGCCCAGCGCGTGTCCGGCTGGAAATCGCCGGTGGTCCGCAAGGAATCCAGGACTTCCTTCAAGCGCTTGTAATAGGCGCCTTCCTGTTGCGGCGTGATGTGATTGTGATCGGATCCAGCCATCGGCACCGCTTCCTTGGCCCCCTGAATCTCGTTGAACGCAGCCAGGATGCCGTAAGGCGGCGAGGTGGTGTCGATGAAGCCGAAGGCAACGGAACTCTTGGCTTTGATCGCCGGCGCGAAGTTCATCACATCGAAGTAACGCGCGGTCTCCACCACCTTGGGATCATCCACCGGCCAGTTGGGATAGCCGCGCTTGCTGCCATGCAGGTCGGCACTCAAATCCGCGCCGGCCGGGACATTGACGACCATGGCGGTGACGCGATTAGGATTGAGGCCCGCGGTGGCAAAGCTCTGTTGACCACCCATCGACATGCCCCAGATCACAATGGTCTTGCCGTCCCAGTCGGGGCGGCTCTGGATGTAATCCAGCGCGCGGGTGTCGCGCAGATACATGTTGAGGAAGTAAGAGGTTTCGCGGCTGGTATTGCCGATGCTGGCATAGTCGCGCGGCGCGGTGGCCTGGTCGGGCGGCATGTCATGGGAGTCGACATTGAAGGCCAACCAGCCTTCCGCCGCGCGGTCGGTCGCAGTCGTTTTTTGCAGCGCATAGACACCGGCATATTGATAGATCACCAGCGCGGGATGCTTGCCGCCGCCCTTTGGTGTGGCGAGATAGCCGTGCACTTGGGAATGCAAACTGTCCAGGGTGACAGTGGAAAGCTCCACGCCCTCGCGGTCGGTCGCGGTCGGCTCCAGCCTGGGATTGATCGGGACCTGTTTCAGCGCCGCCAGCTTTCCCGCCCAGAAGGCATCGAAATCCGCAGGCTTTCCGATAGCCGGTTTGATCTGCTCCGGCTCAATCGCCGCGCCCACAGTCATCTTGTCCAGTTCCTGGGGCGTCACGGTTCCTGCGGGCTCCGGCGCGCCGATGAAGCTCAGCCGCAGGTACAGCATTCCGGGATGATCCAGCTGCGTTTCGATGGTGGCTTGTCCGGATGACAGGTCCACCACACCGGATTTCAGGACCGTGAGATTGTTTTCCTTCAGCTCGTAATTGAAGTGCGTATAGCCTGCGCCCAGCAGGCCATGGATGGTCCAGCCGGCGCGCTCGCCGATGCTGTAGATGCCGTTGGCGTGAAATGGCTCGAACACCATGGTGACGTTCGGCAGCATCTGGGCGGAGGCGGAAGAGAATGGCAGGGTGAGTGCGGCAGCCAGTGCGATAGGCTTCAGGTTCAGGGTCATGCGTGATGTATTACATGGCCTGCGGGCGCTGGCGAGCAAACTGCGGCGCGTCCGGTTTTTCCGGGCGCGCCCTCTTTTTGCCTTTGCAGCATGGGTGCCGCCTATCGCCCCGCCGGCCCGGAAGGCGTAAAATGGCCCGGGCTCAGCAGAGGTGCACCATGGCCGGCAAGCTTAGTCTCAAGGAATTGATCGAGCGGCTGCATACGCCCGGTTGGCAGCTGGTCAGCGACAAGGAAGACACGGACCCAGGCACGTTGAAGGAGGTTCTGGAAACCACTCACCAGCGGCATCGAAAAGAGGGTGCGCCTGGATTGATCCGGCAGATCGAGACGACGGTGGAGCTGGATATGTTTCAGATCGAGCAGCTCTGGCGCCATATGGGGCTGCCGACAGTGTGAGGCGGGACGGCGAAATGCGCAGCCGCTTGTAAGGGGCTTTTACAAAGCCCGGCATCGCGGTGGCGCAAAATCCGTCTTTGCCGCCAATGGTGCAAAAATTGCATATATTTTATGGGCAGCCAATCGGCGCCCAGACCATAAATCGGACGGGGTGCTGCCATGCCTCTCGATCCCATTCGCAATATCCTTGTCTCCACGATCTTCGCATGGACGCTGGGCTTTGCCGGCGCGGCCTGGGCCGGCGCGATCTATGACAAGCAATGGGACCCAAGTCTGTATGGCGGGCTCGATCAGCACAGCACCCTCTGCGCCGACCTGGCTTGCGGCCCGTCGGCAGCCGTGAACTCCTTTGTCTTTCTGCAGAACATGTATCCGGGACGCTATGGCAGCAGCCTGGCCGGCGACACCTATGAGAATTGGGTCGACACCGCCAACACATTGCTCGACCCGAAGTATATGGACTGCGACTGCAACAATGGCGGAACCACGATCGACAATTTCATCTCGGGCAAGCAAAGCTATTTGAACGATGTTGCGCCGGGGACGACAGAGGTTCATTTCCAGAACTGGTTCGATGGGGCGAACCCGTTGAAACCCACCTGGCAATTCATCTTCGACGAATTGAAGAAAGGCCAGGATATCGAAATCCTGGTGGGGTTTTATGACGATACCGGCGCGCGCAATGGCGGCCACTATGTCACCGTTACGGGATTTTCCTTCGAAGATGCGGACGGCGATGGAGATATCGGGGCAGCTGAACTTGCCACGCTCTATTATGTCGATCCCGATGACGGCAATGCCAATTTCAACGAGCTGAACATGATAGACGACTTCATCAACCTGATGGGGTACAGCGACCAATACAATACCTATGTCGAGGCCGCGGTCGCAGAAAGCCCCATTCCGGAGCCGCTGACCCTGTCGCTCTTCGCCGCGGGCCTTGTGGGTGTGGTGATGCTGCGCGGAAGGAAGAAGCGGCTTCTATAAGCCCGCTCCCTGGCGCCATGGTTCTGCATTCAGGGCGCGGCGATCGGCAGATAGTGGTGCGAGAACAGCGCAATCCCCAATACGGCAAAGAACGCGAAGCCAAGCGCTCCGAATGAGGCCCAGATTATGTAGCCCCACATGCGTTCCAGCCGGGACTCTGGAAGTCCCGACGCTCTCCTGCGCCGTCTTCTTCTCACAATCACTCCGTTCGAAATAAAATCGACTTGGAGCGCTGAAATGGGCTGCGCCGCAGCTACGACACTCCCATGCGAATGGCAGTGCAAACATTGTTTCACGTCAAGGTTAATCCGGCCTGTCGCGGGTGCAGACTCAGTGCGTTATCTCTCGGCTGGCGCCTTTGCGCCCAGGCGCGCCACTGCGCCGTTTATGGCGCTTTCGACGCAGTCTTCCGAGCCGACAGGCATGTAAATGGATTCTGGGAAGTGGCGGTCCAGCTCCCTGCAGCTGTCCACCGCAGCCTGCCTGATCCTGTCATTCATCTGATCCCGATCGGCCGGTCTGGAGAGATTGAGGCCGGCGCTGCTGACATCTTTTCCAACGGTGATCTGCTCTACCGGCATGGAACGCTTGCCCAAAGCTGGGGCCAATGTCCGCCTTTGGATGGTGTAGGGCGCATGGTGATACACCGTTACCGCCTCGCTCGGTTCCTGGGCCGCGACAGGCGTGACGGATCCGGCGCCAAAGGCACCCAACTCCAAGGCAAGCAGCGTTCCGCACAGACTGAACAGTTTCCTGGTCATCCTTACCTCCGGCATGTCGTTGATGAACGTGTCAGGCCCGGCGCGATGCCTCGATCAGCCTGACTGGCATGGTTTGGAACGCCAGAGCCGGGGGATTGTGTCCGGTCAGGATGTTAGCCGTTGGTCCAACTCGACTGGGGGAATGGCGGCGGGCGGGCGCGATGATTGAACAGTTGTTCACCTGAATAAACGGTCGTCATGCAATGTCCCGTCTGGTATCGACAGCCAGACTTGAGTGTCCCAGCGGGCGGCGGCTTCTGCAGCAACAGCGTCGAATGGGGCTAGCGTTTCGAAGCGCACAACTGCCGCTCAGCGCCAGGATGACGAAGAATCTTCTTGCACATGGGCGCCGCTATAATTGGCCCGGGGTGTAGGGAACTAAGTCCCACAGGAGCTTCCACCGCAACCCGGAGTTATCACAAGCACATGGCTTATTCAAAAATCTTCGCAATTCGAGAAGGCGACTTCATGGTTACGTTCCAGGGCTTTGCGTGCATCCCTGGAAACACCATTGTCGCCATCCAGGGCGACGACGCAGGCCTTTATTTCCAGTGCTCAGAGGGAAAGCATTACCTGCAGAGGCAGGTGGATTCGGAAGGGTATTGCCTGGGGCTTACAGCTTTGATTTGAGGGTTTTGGCATTCGCGGCTGCTTCCCCCTCTAGGCATCCCGGCGGTCCTTTTTGAGCATAGCCAAGACTAGCAGCACCAGGCTCGCCATTGCTGGCGCGATCATCAATGCCCGTGCCCACAATAAGTCTCGGGGCATCGTAAGCATTAACACTATGCTGATTGCCCATAGCGGAACCCAAAACCATTTTTTCAGCAAAGCACCCATTTCGAGACCCTGGCTCTGGCCCGTACTGCTCAGTCCCGTCAGAGTTCAACCTGCAACATTGCCGAATTGTTCCCCGCCAACGCGGGAATTTCGCGAAGCTCTTCCGGCGGCGGTTTGGGACGCAGCCGGTTCGGCATCGCCCGAATGCGATCCCGCGTCTCCAGCTTCCGAATTGTGTCGCGCAGATCGGCCATCAGTCCCGCCTCAGCCGAGGCGAGTCATGGCCGTTGCCAGCGCAATTGCGATTGTGGATGCGAATGTGGAAAGACCGATTTTGGACCGGTTTTCGACCAAAAATCCCTTGATCAAATGGCGGACAGGGAGGGATTGCGGAAAACATGCTTGGCGCATGTTTTCCGTCCTCGGGCTTCCGCCCTCGAATCGCTCGCTACGCTCGCGCCCAAAATCGGCTGTCGCCGATTTTGTCGAACAAGGGTCCGTAATACCGATCCCTGGCCGGCAAATTAAAAAGGCCCCGCAAGGGGGCCTTTTTAATTTGGCGGACAGGGAGGCGGCCCCTTTGTGAGCCGAACCCAACCGTAACGGGCCGTAATACATTGGAAATGCGTGTTATTCTGTTTCCACTGAGCCGTTTCCAACCGAGACTTGAGATCGGCCCGGCGATCATGCCGGGGGTTTATCAGTCGAGGTATTCAGATGGCGCTCAATCAGAAGGGGATCAAGAAGCTAGTCAAGAAGGGCCGGTATTTTGACGAGCATGGGCTGTATCTGCAGGTGATCAGCCCCAACAACCGGACATGGCTCTTGAGATTTGAACTCAACGGCCGAAAACGGTGGCACGGGCTGGGAAGTCTGAACGACTTCAATTTGCCTGAAGCACGAGAAAGGGCACGCAAGGCGCGGCAACAGATAGGGCTGCCGACGAGGAGAGTGACAAGCTAATGGTCGTTCTAGGTCCCAACTCCAATGAGCAATTTCCGCCCGGCACATTAATTGAATATCAAAGCAGTACGGTCGTTTCCTTTGGCAGCGAATTCGCGGTTCAATTGCCCATTGCGCCGGATGAATGGACAACTGAAGAACCTGAAGTTGGAATAACGCCCCTGATCCTCGCCGAGGGAGAGCTCTATGTTCGGTGTATTTTCACTGGGTACGGGCGAGCGGTGAGGGGGCTCGTGAATATGAAAAACGGAAGAGTGAGCTTTAACAACAATCCCCGCGTGGCGGCCTACGCTCTGAATTGGGAGCTGTTAGTTGCAGATGCAAAAGGCGAGCTCCGTCGTGTCGTAGCGAACGGAAAGGTCTAAGCGCGTCGATACGCCGCGACAAGCGCATCGCGTGCCAACCCGTCGGTCAACCCGGTGGTTTTTCCGGAAGAGTGGGAATTATCTTGGGATTACATGGAGGGTTGGCGGACAGGGAGGGATTCGAACCCTCGAACGGCTATTAACCGTTACACACTTTCCAGGCGTGCGCCTTCAACCACTCGGCCACCTGTCCGCAAGCACTTGGGATTGGGGGGAATACACGCCCCGGCCCGCCTCCGCAAGGTCCGGCTAAACCTTTCTCATAAAAGACTTTTCGCCGGGTTAATTCGCCCGATTCCTACTCGCTTTGGGGCGGCACCACCGCCAGATCGCGCCGGGCGGTCACGATGGAGACTGTGTAGCCCGCCACCACGTCGAACAGGCACATCAGGGTGATGAGGAAAAAGGTGGAGGTGCCGAACCCCTTCAACACCGCGAATTCCGCCACTGCCCCCATCAGGATCAGGGTGGAAAAGGCATGATTGAGGATTTCGCGCCGGCTGGTCCTGGTCGCCTTGATGATCTCGATGAACAGCAGCACCAGTGTCAGGGTCACCAGGGCGTCGCCCACGGAAATCTTCCAGACATCGCCGGAAACCACCGTCACCGGGACATGCTGCGCCAGCAGCACGTCGGCCGTGTGCCCCATGGCGCCGCCGATGAAGATCAATGCGTTGTAAACGGCGACCGCGATCAGCATTTTGGGAAAGGCGCGCAGCATCGGGTCCCTTTCTTCAATTAGAGATGTTCATCCCGCAGCCGGAGCGCGGCGGTCACGATAGATCATCCAGATGTTACGGCCATATATCGGCAAGGGCAGGGCCTGGCCCATCACCAGCGGCCAGGCTTGCATATGTATGGCATAGAGAAAACTGATGATCCCGCCCACCAGGCTGCAATACCAGAAGGCGATGGGAATGACGCTGTGGCCTTGCTGTTCGCTTCTGATCCACTGGATCAGAAAGCGCACGCCGAATACCGCCTGGCCCAGGAACCCGATCAGCCCCCACATCGTGTCATAGGGATGCTGCATCAGGGTCGTGTACCAGTGCGCCATGAATCCCATTCACAGCTCCCGTATGTCGGTCTTGCCGCCATGACGCTGCTGCAGCCAGCGCACGCCCAACAGGTCCTGCACGCTGACCAGCAGCCGGCCGATATTGGTGTATTTGGATGACCCCGTCAGGCGCGGGCGATGATTGACCGGCACGAACGAGACCTTGCCGCCTTCGCGCTGCATCAGCGCGATCAGGAAGCGGTGCAGGTGATCGAAGTAGGGCAGGTCCAGGAACGCCTGGCGCCGGAACGCCTTCAGGCCGCAACCGGTATCGGTGGCCCCGTCGCCCAACAGCGCGCTGCGAAACCCGTTGCCCAGCCGTGAGGCCAGGCGGCGGCTGGCGGTGTCCTGGCGGCGGATGCGCACACCAGAAACCATCGCCGTGTCCGGATCGGCCCGCAGCGCCGACAGCAGCTTGGGAATGTCGGCGGGGTCGTTCTGGCCGTCGCCGTCCAGGGTCACGATGATGTTGCCTCTGGCGGCATGGACTCCGGTCCGGATGCCCCGGCTCTGGCCCAGATTGCGGCTGTGGCTGAGCACGCGAAGCTCGGGGATCTCGGCCTTCAGGGCGCCAAGGGCGGTGGCCGTCCCGTCGCTCGAGCCGTCGTCCACGAACAGGATTTCATGGGCCTCCCCCTTGAGGGCAGCGGCGATTTCCCGTGCCAGGGGCGCGACATTGCCGGCCTCGTCCTTGACCGGGACGACGACAGAAACAAGGGGCGCGGCGCCGCCGCCGGACATGGGGACTCTCCGACTTTTAGATGGGCCAACCTTTAGATGGGCCAACCTCTGGATTGGGGGCTTATACAGGCCTGCCTCTTTGCAACATAGGGGTGGGCGAGGGCATAGTTCCTCTCCATGGCCGACTCGGAAACCCCCGTAATTGCTCAGGAAACGGCACCTGCCGTGCCGCCGCCCGCCTGGCTGACGCGGCTGGCCAGGCGGCCTTTTGCGGTCTTGGGCCTGCTGGGACTTCTTTTATGGCTGCCGGGTGTCCTCAACCTGCCGGCCCTGGACCGGGATGAGAGCCGTTTTGCCCAGTCCTCCCGCCAGATGGTGGAATCCGGCGATGTGGTGGACATCCGCTTCGGCCATGTCCCCCGCTACAAGAAGCCGGTGGGGATCTATTGGCTGCAGGCAGCCTCCACAAAGATCGCCACGCTTTTCCCGCAAACCCATGACGACCGCATCTGGACCTATCGCCTGCCGTCGCTTGCTGGCGCCATCGCCGCAAGCTGGCTGACGGTGTGGTGCGCGCTGGCGGTGGCGGGCGCGGAAGCGGCTTTGCTGGCGGGCCTGTTGATGCTGGGCACGGTGCTGCTGACGGCAGAGGCCAGCATCGCCACCACCGATGCGGTGCTGCTGGCCTGTGTGCTGGGCGTGCAGGGCGTGTTGCTGAGACTTTATCGCGCCGCCCGCGATGCCGGTTTCGCCGCCCCCTCCAATCGCACCCTGATGTGGGGCTTTGCAGCGCTGGGTTTCGGCATCCTGGTCAAAGGACCGGTGGTGCTGGCGGTGGCGGCGGCCACGCTGGCCGGCCTGGTCGGATGGGATTGGTGGGCGGCGCGGCGAAAAACCAGCACGCCTCCGGCCGGCCCCGAAACCGCGTCTAAAACTGCCCCTAACAAAACTGCCCCTAAAACGGCCCCTGAACCCGCCGCTGAATCCGCTCCTGAACCCACCCCAGAATCCGCACCAGAATCCGTCCCACCCGTATGGGCCTGGCTGGTGGTGCTCAAATCCTGGCGCGGGCTTTTGCTGGTGCTGCTGCTGATCGCACCCTGGCTGGTCGCCATCACCATCCAGAGCCGCGGCGCCTTCTTCGAGCAATCCCTGGGCGATGACTTCGCCGCCAAGATGGCGGGCGGCCAGGAAAGCCATGGCGGCTGGCCCGGCTATTATCTGCTGCTGTCGGCGGCGGCGTTCTGGCCAACCATCCTGTTTGTGCTGCCGGGGATCGCCACCGCGGTTTCGCGCCGTGCCGAACCGGCAATCCGTTTTCTTCTGGTGTGGGCGGCAAGCTGGTGGCTGGTGGTGGAATTGGTGCCCACCAAGCTGCCGCATTATGTGATCGACGCCTATCCGGCGCTGGCGATCCTGGCGGCCCTGTTTGTGCTGG
>Ga0310811_10003956_pt1 | contig 18654 bp, 15 predicted proteins | sample YCmetagenome_FD_207642 | JGI IMG/M metagenome (GOLD analysis project Ga0310811, IMG submission 207642) | Soil microbial communities from experimental microcosm in Duke University, North Carolina, United States - YC | ecosystem: Engineered > Artificial ecosystem > Soil microcosm > Unclassified ...
GCGGTGTCGAGGATATGCGTGATGTTGGCTTTTGGCAGCCCTTCGATGGTGAGCAGATGCTGCAGCTCCCCGTTCTTGTTCAATTGCGGATTATGCATGCTCCACCGTCAGAGAAAAGCGGCCGTCGTCGGCCCGTTCGAGAATGAGAGATTCGCCGTGCGGAATCGTGATGGTTTTGGCGACGAAGTCGGCTGCAATCGGCAGCTCGCGTTCGCCGCGGTCGACGAGCGCTGCGAGCATGATGCGTGCCGGGCGGCCATAGTCGAACAATTCGTTGATCGCCGCGCGCGTGGTACGGCCGGTGTACAGCACATCGTCGACCAGCAGGATCGTCGCGCCTTCGACGTCGAAAGGAATCTGCGTCGGCTTCACGTCGGCGCGCAAGCCCTTCTCGGCGTAATCGTCGCGATGGAAGGAGACGTCGATGAAGCCGAGGCGCTCGTTCAACTGCAGTTCCGCGGCAAGACGCTCGGCCAGCCAGGCGCCGCCGGAATGGATGCCGACGATGCCGACGTTTTCCGCCTTGGCCAGTCCGGATTTGACTTGCTCGGCCAGCGTCCGGTACAGCGCTTCGGCGTCGAGTTCAGGATTCGGAGGTGTCATCGAAGTATTGTTGAAGAATGATCGCGGCGGCCTGATCGTCGATCGCCTCACCGCGCTGTTGGGAAATCACTGCAGACGAATAACGCTCGTCTACCAGCACCGTCTTGACATTGAAGCGGCCATGCAACTGATTGGCAAAGCGACGGCAGCGCAAGCTCATCTCGTGCTCGGCACCGTCCGGGTGGCGCGGCAGACCGACGACACACACGGACGGTTGCCATTCGCGGATCAGCGCGGCGATGGCGTCAAACTTCGCATCGTTCGTGGCTTCGCGCAGGATGATCAATGGCTGCGCCTGTTTCAGAATCGTATTGCCGACAGCAACGCCGATGCGCTTGAGGCCGAAATCAAAGGCCAGTACGGTGTCCACTAGCGTACGACTCGCAGTGCCGGACCAGCGTCAGGCATGCCCCGCCTCGCCGCTCAGCATGGTGGCATCGATTCCCAGCAATTTCAGTGCCGCGTCGAAGCGTTGCTCCAACGGCAGATCGAACATGATGCTGGCGTCGGCACGCACCGTCAGCCAGCCGTTGCGCGTGATTTCGTCCTCGAGCTGGCCTGCGCCCCAGCCGGCGCAGCCGAGACTGACCAGCATGCGCGCCGGCGCGCGACCGACGGCGACTGCTTCCAGGATGTCTTTCGAGGTCGTCAGTGCAATCTCGTCGGTCACCGGCATCGTCGATGAAAAATCGCCGTAAGGGGCGTGCAGCACGAAGCCGCGATCGGATTGCACGGGGCCGCCGAACATCACCGGCGATTTTTCAAGCAGGGTCGAAGGCGTTAGTACGTCCGGCGCAATTTCGAGCTTGAGGTCGATGCGGTCGAGCAAGACATCGACCGTCATGTCGGTCGGCTTGTTGATGATGACGCCAAGCGCACCGTTCGCATTGTGCTCGCACAGGTAAACGACCGAACCGCCGAAGACGGGATCCGCCATTGCCGGCATCGCGATCAGGAAGTGATCGGCCAGGTTCAGTTCATTGCGCTGCGCGGAGTCGCCTGGTGCAGAAAAATCGGGGGATTGCCGGGAAGAACCGGGCTCGGGGGATGAAGGGCTGGTCTTATGTTGCTTCGACATGGGCGCTATTTTAGCAGTTTTGCCCGCTTTTTCGCTCCGCCTCGATTGCGGCCTTGGGCCATAATTGACGGCAAACGAGCCATGCGACATGACCGCCTTCCGAAAAACACTAGTCTGGTTCCGCCGCGACCTGCGCTGCTTCGATCATGCCGCGCTTCACCGTGCATTGACCTGCAGCGAGCAGATTTACTGCGCATTCATCTTTGACCGGGCCATTCTGGACGAGCTTCCTCGCGCCGAAAGACGAGTCGAATTCATCCGGTCCAGCGTGTGCGAACTTGAAGATGCCTTGCACGCGATGGGCGGCGCACTGATCGTGCAGCATGCGCATGCGGAGGAGGCAATTCCGGAGCTGGCGCGGCGCCTGGGCGTCGATGCAGTCTTCGCCAACCGCGACTACGAACCGGCTGCCCGTCGGCGTGATCAGCATGTTGCTCATATCCTGGAGCAGGAACGGCGCGCGCTGCATTTGCTAAAGGATCAGGTAATTTTCGAGTGCGACGAGATCCTGTCGCAATCCGCCAAGCCGTTTTCCGTGTTCACGCCATACAAGAAAGCCTGGCTCGCGCGGCTGTATTGCGAAACGGACATATTGAAACCCCATCAAGTCGAGCAATACAGCACGCGCCTGGCCACGCCTGCAGAGTATGTCCGGCATGTTCCGCATTTGAAAGAACTCGGTTTCGCACCGACCAATCTGGCATCGATCGGTCTGCCGACCGGCATGCGTGGCGGACAGACCCTCTTCGATGAATTCGCGCTGCAGATGCAAGACTATGACCGCCACCGCGACTTCCCTGCCCTACGCGGCACTTCGCTGCTGTCCGTGCATCTACGCTTCGGTACCGTGTCGATCCGAGGGCTGGTACGTCACGCGATGCAGGCGATGCACGAAGACGCGAGCCGCGGCGCAGAGACGTGGTTGTCGGAACTGATCTGGCGCGATTTTTACTTCATGATCCTGCACCATCATCCCCGTGTCGAAACGCAGGCGTTCAAGCCCGAGTACGACGCCATCGTCTGGGAACAAGGTCCGGATGCCAACGCGCTGTTCCAGGCATGGTGCGAGGGCAAGACAGGCTATCCGTTGATAGACGCGGCGATGGCGCAGATCAATCGCACCGGCTACATGCACAACCGCCTGCGCATGGTGACGGCTTCCTTCCTGGTCAAGGATCTCGGTATCGACTGGCGGCGTGGTGAGCGCTACTTTGCGGAAAAGCTGAACGATTACGATCTGTCGGCCAACAACGGTGGCTGGCAATGGGCTGCGTCTTCTGGCTGTGATGCACAACCTTATTTCCGCATTTTTAATCCCGTCACGCAATCGGAAAAATTCGATGCCGAGGGCCGTTTCATACGCCACTATCTTCCCCAGCTTGCCGGTCTGTCGAACCGGCACATTCACGCGCCATGGCGTGCTTCGCCGGATGAGCTGAGTGCTGTGGGTGTCGTACTGGGTGAGCACTATCCATTGCCCATTGTGCAGCACGAGGAAGCACGACAACGCACGCTGCAACGCTATGCGGTCGTCAAGAAAAGCACTTCCGGCTTACCGAAATAAAAAATCCCGCCGAAGCGGGATCTCTCCGGAACAGGCGACATCAATGCACCGGCGTTTCGCGACCGACGAAGCCAGCGATCAGCTTCAGCAGCGTATCTTCCTGGTACGGTTTGCCGAGATACTCGTTGACGCCGAGCTCCATCGCGTAATTGCGGTGTTTGCTGGCGGTACGTGAGGTGATCATGATGATCGGAATGCCGCGCGTACGTTCGTCGTCGCGTACGTTGCGGGTCAAATCGAAGCCGTCCATACGAGGCATTTCGATGTCGACCAGCATGACGTCCGGTGTGATGGATTGCAGATGCTCGAGCGCATCGACACCGTCTTTCGCCAGTACGACCTGATAGCCTTCGCGCGTCAGCAGACGTTGGGTGACGCGCCGCACCGTCAGCGAATCGTCAACCACCATCACGATCGACTGCTTGCGCAAACCTTGTACCGGCTCTACCTGATGCGCAGCCGCTGTCGCGGGTTCAAAGCTCGCCATTTCGGCGACGGCGCCCATGTCTTGCGGCGCATCGGAAGGCATCAGTCGCGGTGCGCGAATATTGTCGTGCTGCGCACGCTGCGCCAGCGGCACAGGGTTCAGAATCAGGACGATGTCGCCTGAACCCAGCACCGTAGCTCCGGCGATGCCGATCAGACGCGAGAGTTGCGGACCGATGTTCTTCACCACGACCTCGCGGTTGCCGAGGATCTCATCCACGTGCAAGGCAACGCGGTCATTACCACTGCGGAGAATCAGCAATGGCGAATACAATTGCGTAACGGGCGATGCAGCGGTCTCGCCAAGCAATGCAGACAAGTAGTACATCGGCACACGCTGCGATTGCCAGATGACCGCGCCTTCGTTATAGGCGGCGGCCAAGGGGCCGGACTTCAATTGCTGCACCTGCTCCACCAGCACCGACGGCACCGCGTACGTCGTGCCGCCGGACGACAGGATCACGACCTGCGTGACCGCCAGCGTCAGCGGCAGGTGAATCGTGAAGTGGGCGCCTTTGCCCGGCTCGGAGGTGATTGCCACACGGCCACCGAGCGAGGCGGCTTCGGAACGCACGACGTCCATGCCCACGCCGCGACCGGCCAGCTCGGTCACTTCTTCGGCGGTGGAGAAGCCCGGATGGAAAATCAAGTCGGTGATTTCCGATTCGGACAATTCCTCATCTGCCTTGACCAGACCGTTCTCCAGGGCCTTGTTGCGGATGTTGTTCAGGTTCAGGCCTTGGCCGTCGTCCGAGAAATGGATGACGACCTCGTTGCCTTCCTGGCGCACTTCCACACGCAATTCACCCGTTTCGTTCTTACCGGCGGCACGGCGCTTGTCGCGCGATTCGATACCGTGCACGATCGCGTTGCGCAGCAGATGCTCGAACGGTCCGGCCATTTTTTCCAGCACGCTGCGATCCATCTCCACTGCGCCGCCGCGGATATCGAGATTGACGCGCTTGTCCATTTCCTTGGCTGCCTGGCGCGTGACGCGGAACAGACGTTCCGAGATGCTGGCAAACTGCACCATCCTCACCCGCATCAGATCCTGCTGCAGATCGCGCGTCAGGCGCGCCTGTGCATTGAGGTCACCGGCGGCGGCATCGATCGTGCGATTCAGGTTTTGCTGCACCGAGCTGACGTCGTTGACGCTCTCGGCCATCATGCGGGTCAGTTCCTGCAGACGGGTGAAGCGGTCGAACTCGAGCGGATCGAACTCGCGCTCGGTAGAAGCGCCCATGTGCGACGTAATCTGCGATTCGGCCTGCATTTCGATTTCACGCAGCTGATCGCGCAGACGCAATACGTTTTCCGACAATTCGCCAAGCGATTGACGTAAGGTGCCCACTTCATTTTCGAGCTTGGAACGCGAGATCGACACTTCACCGGCCTGGTTGACCAAGCGGTCGAGAATGTCGGCGCGAACACGCACCAGCGGCACTTGCGATGGTGCAGCCAGGTTTTTCGCATTCTGCGCCGCAGTGAGCCTGCCTTGGGTATCGCTTGCCACCACCGGCATCAGGCTCGTCGCATCCGGGGCTTCGAGCTCGGCTTGTTGCGTCGCCGCTTTCGTCTCTGCAAAAGCGGGAGGCGGTGCCTGGTGCGTAGCGTCCGGGTTCTGCAGCTGATCGAACAGATAAAGGCTGTAATCGTGCCGTGACAGCAGTTCTTCTACTGCAGAGCCGGAAGCGCGACCGGCATGCATGATGTGTTCGATGCGCGTTTCCATTTCATGGATATGCTGGCCGAGGGCCATCGCACCGGCCATGCGCGCGCTGCCTTTTACCGTGTGCAGCAAACGCAACAACGATTGCGGATAAGACAGATCGCCCAATGCGTTTTGCCACTTGCGCAGCGCTTCGCCGACTTGCGGCAGCATATCGCTACCTTCTTCGATGAAGACCGGAAGCAAATCGGCATCCAGCTCGTCCTTGATTATCAGCGCCGGATCGGCGGCCACTTCACCTGCCGAATAAACCGGCTCCTCGAAGGGCGCGTCGGTTGCGACAGGAGTAGCAGGTGCAAGCGATTCGATGACCGGCGCCGCATGCGCCGCCGATGCGGAAAGTTCTTCCGGATCAAGCGGACCAGCCGCGTTATTCTCATCGGCGGCCTCCGGCGCATGCGATACCACGAGCGGCGGTGCATCGTCTGTCTCCGTCTTCGCTTGCGGGGACAGGCTTTCTGCGCGTGCCTGCGCACGCCGCTCGAATTCCTCCAGCATGCGCTCAAGCATCTGCACTTGTTCCGGTTCGTCGTCCGGCATCTCGCCAAGTGCAAACATCTGCAGCATGTAGCGAATGCGTTCGACGCCGTGCTGCAGCGAGTCATATTCCTGCGGCAGCAGCTTGATCGGTTTGCGGGCCAGATATTGCAGTACGGATTCCAGCGCATAAGCGATCTGCTGCAATGGCCGGAACCCGACCGTCGCCGAACTGCCGGAGAGCGAATGTGCAGCATGCACGGACTGGATATTGACGCCGCGATCCGCTTCGTGCCGCCACTCCGCGATGTCGTGCGACAGTCTGCGAACGAGCTCGTCCGTTTCTGCTAAATAGATGTTGTACAGCGGCAGGCTGATCTCAAGATCGCCGATGTACTTGATGTTGTCGTCCGTTTTTACGACGGTCGCCTTGGCAGGAAAATCGATAACTTCGGCCGGCTGCACCGGATTCTCGTGCGTTTCATTTGCCGTCGCGACGGGATTTTCCGCTTCGTCGTCCTGCACACTCGCGTCGAACTTGTGAAACAAAGCGAGTTCTTCGTCACTCAGTTCATGTTCTTCAATGTCGGTCGCCAGTGGCGGCACGTCCTCTTCGGCGCCTGATGTCGGTGCCAGAATTTCCTGCGCTTCGGCATCCGAAGGAGCGGAAGCTGACTCGTCGGCAGAAAACGATTCGGCATTTGTACCGTCAATTGATGCGTCATAGCTGAACGGCTCGCCGTTCTTCACACGCTCCGAAGCTTCGATCAAGGCGCGACCAGTACGGCTCGAGCGTCCATGCGTACTCAGATCGTCAACCCAGGCGCCAATCACTTGGGCCGCGTTTTCCAGCAGCGCATACAGCTCGGGATCGCCGGGCCGCGTTTCGGACAGGCGGAGGTTCAACACCTGTTCCACACTCCACGCCGCTTCACCGAGCGCGGTCAGGCCAACCATGCGACCACTACCTTTCAAGGTATGGAAGGAGCGACGCAGCGTGGTCAGAAATTCCTGATTGTGCGGCGCGTTGCGCGAGTCGGGAATCGTCTGTCGCACGCACTCGAGCACTTCCACCGCTTCGCCAAGGAAGATGTCCAGCAATTCGGCATCGATCGCTTCATCGCTCGCCGGTGCCACGACTGGCGCAATCGGCTCCACTTGCGGCGTCGGCTTGACTGCGGCAGTCGCCTGCGCGATGTCTTCCATCGCATCGGCAGACGGCACGAAGTCCGGGCTTTCCAGCATGTCGATGACGGCGCGCGCGCGGTCATTGAGTTCCGGATTGTCGATCAGCGTTGCATCGAGGCGAACCTGCTCCAGCGTTTCCTTCAGCTGTTCCTGCAGTTCGGGATTGGTCGGCTCGGCAGCCAGCGATAGCGCAAGCGCTTCGGATTGTTTTTGGTGTCGGGCCAAGTCTGCCTCGACGGTCGACACTTCGGGCGCGGAAAATACCGGCGCAGCACTCGCAGCGCGCGACACCGGCACCACCGCGACATCCAGCGGATTCTGCGTCGTGTTCTTCTCCGTCAGATTCGCACGAAAGGAGCCGCTCCGTTCATCAAACGCAAAACGGCCCTTCACACCTTCCGGGTGCTGTTGCAAAGTTTCGATGAAGAAGCTGAGCGCGCCGATATTCTGCGCGACCTGTTCGAACTCCTGCACGGCGGGCACTTCTTGTGCGTCGATGAAACGCCGCACCGCTTCGCGCGTATGCTCGATTGCGCGCGAAGCATCCTGCTGGTCCAGTATGGTCAGCGCGCCGCCAATCTGATGCAGTACTTTGTCGATTTCCGGCAATCCATCACGCTGCTCCGGTGCGCGGAAATACTCGTCCAGGAGCTTTTCGACATGACGCAAGCTGGTTTGCAGCTCGCTGCCGAGCGCAGTCATCGTCTGTCTTTCCTGCGCCTCGCGCGACATGTCGTCGAGCCAGGAAGCGGACATCGCCGGCGTTTCGCCCGACACGATGGAGAGCAGACGTGCGGTCAGCGCATCCGCACGCTCCGCAAAGTCTTCGGGCAGATGACTGATCTGCTGCAATGCGTTTTCGATAAACAGCAGCGTCGTCGCAATTTCCAGACTCAGGCTATCGCCCGGCTGCGAATGGGCTGCTAGGCGCGCAATACCGCTCAGTTCGCGCAGCAGCTTGGAGAGCGAAGGTGAATTCAGATGTGCGCCGGCTTCGGTGAGGCCTGCCATTTCCTTTTCAAACGCACCGGCAACACTTGCGTCGCCCCCCGCGATGCGGTTCCACAGATTCTTGGCTTGCGCAAGCCGCTCCTTCGCGCTTGCGAGCGACTGCGCATCGATCTGGCCGTAGCGCTTCTTTTCATAGTCACTTGGCACCGCGCCGTCGAGTTGATACGCATCGCGAATCTGGCGTACCGTCGGCGTAGGTTGCTCGACTCGCGCAATGAAGAACAGCGCATCGCGCAGCAGTCTCTCGGTAATGCTGACCGATCCCTCGCTGAGCCGGCGGATTTGCAGATTGATGCGTGCAAACAGCTGCTTGACGTACACCTCGCCTGGCACCTGGCCCGCAGCGACGGCGTCGGCAAACCCGTACATCACCCACCAGAAGCTGCGCACCTGTTGCGACGTTTGCGCCTGCTCGACGTGCAATATGATGTCGCGCATTGCCGCCGCACTGGCTCGGCCATTCGCATCGTCAGCGTTTTTCAGATACAGCAGCAGTGCGCGTTCAAAGCGCTTGCGCAACGCGATGTAGTCGGATTGCGCAAGCGCACCATTCGTTTCGGGCAACTGGGGGCGAATTGCAAGATTCGGGAAAAACAAATCGGCAGGGTGAATGCGCTCGGCGCCGCGCACCTGCAGCAGCGCGCGGTAATACGGGAACAGCCGCACCGGTTGATGCGGCGCGCCAGCCAGCAGCTCTTCCAGATATTCGACCAGCGCCTGATACGCATGACCGATTGCGTGCACGATGTCGTCGGTCAGTTCGAGTTGGCCGTTTTCGAAGCGCTCGAACAAATCCTCCACCGTTTCGGTGACGATCACGACGCCGTCGATGTCGACCATTTGCAGCGCGCCATGCGCCTGATGCAGATAGACCTTCGCATGGCGCAGCGTGGTGGAACGCGCTTCTGCGTCTTGCATCAGCGCTTCGCCGAGCGCGACCTTGGAACGCGTCAACGCTTCGCGGATTTCGCCGATAACCCAGGAAAGCGGGCCCGTATCGAACTGGTCCCGGTCAGAATGCGACGCCGGGGAAGAAAGGGTAGTCATGACTGCCTCGCGGATACGAAACAGCAAGTCCGCGGGATCTGCTGCTTCAATTGCTGTTGGACCTCATGCTGCCGCAGGGGCGGCTATCGGACTATCGGTCGATGCCGCTCAAGCCGTCACGCGGAAACGGGACACAGAGTTCTTCAACTCTTCCGCCAGCTTCGACAACTCGCGAATCGAGTGTGCCGTCTGTTGCGTACCCTGCTGCGTCTGCTCGGTCACCGTCAGAATGCCTTGGATGTTCTGGGCCACGCCGTTGGCCGAGGTCGCCTGCTGCTCGGTTGCGGACGAAATGCCTTGAATCAGTTCAGCCAGACGATTCGACACGCGCCGGATATCGGCCAGTGCGGCGCCGGCGGCGTCAGACAGTTTCGCACCTTCGACCACACCCTGCGTCGATTTTTCCATCGCGGCAACCGCATCGTGCGTATCGGTCTGAATGGTGCGCACCAGTGCGCCGATCTGCTTGGTTGCCTCGCCGGAACGTTCCGCCAATCGCTGCACCTCTTCCGCAACCACCGAGAAGCCGCGGCCGGCTTCACCTGCAGATGCAGCCTGGATCGCCGCGTTCAATGCCAGCACGTTGGTCTGTTCGGTAATGTCGGAAATCAGTTCGGTGATCTCGCCAATCTCCTGGGAGGATTCGCCTAGACGCTTGATTCGCTTCGAGGTTTCCTGAATCTGCTCACGGATCTCGTTCATGCCCTTGATCGCATTTTCCACCGCACGTGCGCCTTCTTCCGCTGCCGTCACCGACTGGCGTGCAACCTCTGCCGATTCGGTTGCGGATTTCGACACGTCCGTAATTTGCGCTGCCATTTCAAGAACAGCCTGACCGGTTTCCTGAATGTTGCGCGACTGGCGCTGCGATGCTTCGAGCAGCTCGGTCGAAATGTTCTGCGCCTGGTTGGACGCTGAAGTCACTTGTTCGGCGGTACGGGTAACGCGTCCGACCAGACCGCGCAGCTCTTCCACGGTGTAGTTGACCGAGTCGGCAATTGCGCCAGTAATGTCTTCGGACACGGTTGCCTGAATGGTCAAGTCGCCGTCCGCCACTTCCTGCAATTCGTTCATCAGTCGCAGAATTGCCGCCTGGTTCTGGTCATTGGCGCGCTTTGCTTCTTCCTCTTGACGCTGCGCTTCCAGACGCTGATTTTCCGCTTCGAGACGACGCGCGTCCGCTTCCTTGGTACGGTTGCGGCTGTCCTGCAGCAGAACCAGTGCGATGCCGGCTGCGGCGACCAGCGCCGACAACACGGAGAGCAGCATCAGCCAGAACGGCCAGTTCAGCGACTGCGATGCGCTGCGATAAGTCTGCTGCAGTTCGCCCAAGCTCTGCTTCAGCTCTTCGTTTTCCTTGAAGATGGTTTCTTCCGCTGCCTTTGCCGCAACGAAGTTCTGAAGGTTACCGAGAATCAGCGAAATCGATTTCTGATATTCGGCGAACAGATTCTGCAGATCGACCAGCTTCTCGCGCGTTTCCGGTTCGGTGGTCTTCGACAGACGCAGCGTTTCGTTGCCGTTCAGGAAGCCCTCCGTGATGTCGCGGAAGGTGTTGGTATCCTTGCCGAGCAGGAACGCCGTTTCCGGGTTCACGCCTTCGGAACTCAGGAATTCATTCGCACTACGCGCCAGACGCTGCGTCAGCATCACCAACTGGCCAGCGGCGGCGATTTCGCGCGGCGAGGCACCGCTTTGCGCTTTCAAAGTCGAGATCTGCTCGGTCAGTTCCAGCAAATCAGGCGAGATGTTGTTCATCTTCGCCAGCGTGGCGCCGAAACCGGTCAGTTCCTTTTGGAGTTTCAGGATGGTCGCTGCGGACTTATCGGAGTTCTGCCACAGCTTTTGGGTCTTCTGCAGCGCAGATTCCATGCTTGCGCTCGGCTTGCTGATACGCTGGCCCTGGTACTCGCCGCCGTTCGTCAGGATCGACAGGTCGTTGTTGAATTCCTTGCGGCTGTCGGCAAGCTGACTGAAAGCCACAGGATTACCTTGAATCGCATTCGGCGTCGCCTTACCGACACGCTGCGAGTGCATCAGTGCGTCACCGGCGATCTGCGTCTGCATCGACGTCAGCGCGGTGTAATCGGAGTTCAGCCAGACAAATGCCGCACCCAGCACGAGCGACGCGCCGAGCATGATCAGCAGAATACGCACCTGGCGCTGCAGCGGCAGATGGCCGATCAGCGGCAGACGGATGTCGCCGCTCTTCTCGAGCACGTCGCCGATGTAGGTCGCGTTCGGGTTCAGCGTCGCATCATGCTTCGCTGCCTTGCGGGCAGCGGCCTTCTCCGCCGCGTCGGCTTCAGATGGCAGACCGCCGTCGATGCCTGTGGCCTCGACATCCTTCTTGTCTTTGGAAAAGAGCGGTAGTGAAAACGCCATTCTGATTCTCCTGATTCTCTGTTTATCTTGCGTTCAAGTATGGACCTCGAACTGCTAAAGTCCGACATGCAAGAACTGCGGGTCTTGCACCACCGAGGAAAGATCGAGTTCGGTCCAGGCCTGGGACTCGCGATCCACATAACGCCTGCCAATCCAGGGGGCGCCGTTCCCATCCTGCGCTTCGGCTTGCATCTCATCGGTATTGCGCAAGCCCAGCACACGCGACACCAGCAGGCTGCTGTTGAACGACAGCGCAGGGGCGAACGCAACGATGCGGCTGTCCTTGTCGATCAGCGACGGCGGTCCGCCGTGGAACTGCGCGAAATCGATCACGCTGATCAGGTTGCCGCGAATATTGGTCAGGCCCAGGAACCACGGCTGCGTCAGCGGCACTTTCGTTATCGCGCCGACGGAAACGATCTCGCCGGCAGACTGCAAGTCGAGCAGCCAGCGCTGCCCGCCCATCATGATGCCGAGCCGGCTGTGATGCGCATCTTCGCCCTTGCGGGCCGTCTGCATGCGCTCGACCAGCTGCGCCTGGAATTCGCGCAGGCGCGTGCGCCGCGCAATGACGTCCGGTTTTTTGAACGCGGTATCCGCCTGCAATTCGGACGTAGGCTGGCTCATGGAAACAATCAGCCGAGTGCGGCGATCTTCGACAGCAGTTCTGCAGGATCGACCGGTTTGACGATGTAGTCGCGCGCGCCCTGGCGCAAGCCCCAGATACGATCCGTTTCCTGGCCCTTGCTGGTGCAGATGATGATGGGAATGTCCTGCGTTTCAGGATCGCGCGAAATCGCACGGGTAACCTGGAAACCGTTCTGGCCCGGCATCACGATATCCATCAGGATCAGTTGCGGTTTATCCGCCTTGACCTTCAGCATCGCTTCTTCGCCGTTCTCCGCGGTGGAAACGGAAAAACCGTTCTTGACCAGAATGTCGGTAAGGAAATAGCGCTCGGTGGGAGAGTCGTCGACAACGAGGACTTTTTGAATGGCCATCTAAAAAACCTTTAAATCAAAATTATCGTGCCACTGCCTCAGCCGTATATTCACGCACGGTCTTCAGCAGGCTGTCCTTGGTGAATGGCTTGGTCAGGTAGGCATTGGACCCGACCATGGCGCCACGGGCGCGGTCGAACAAACCATCCTTGGACGACAGCATGATGACAGGTGTGGAGTGGAATTTGGCGCTTTTCTTGATCAGTGCGCAGGTCTGATAGCCGTCGAGACGCGGCATCAGGATGTCGCAGAATATGAGTGCGGGCTTGTGGTCGTTCATCTTGGCGAGCGCATCGAAGCCGTCATCCGCCAGTACCACCGTATAGCCAGCCTGCCCAAGAAATATCTCTGCCGAGCGACGAATGGTGCTGCTATCGTCAATCACCATGATCTTCACATCAGCATTTTCCGTTGCCATTGCCGTGACCCGTCTCGTTGAACTATGCGGAGACAATATACGGCGCAACAGTGACAAAAAGCAAGATTCTTGGGCGAACCGCGATTCCTAGTCGCCGGCCCCGTGGTTTTTCCACAAACTTACTAAACTCATAACACGGCTTTGTGTGATCAGACCTTCACCATTTCGAAGTCTTCCTTGCGTGCGCCGCATTCCGGGCATGTCCAGTTCATCGGCACATCGGCCCAGCGCGTGCCGGGTGGAATACCCTCTTCCGGCAAACCGGCCGCTTCATCGTAGATCCATCCGCAGATCAGGCACATCCAGGTGTGGAACGGTTCGTTCGATGCGTCGTTATTGCTCACGAGTGTTAACCCTTCAAGTAAAATTGCACAGTCAGCTATCTTAATATACCGGCCGTGCAAAACCAAACTTCTCCGCTCGTCCTGAGCTTCGGCCCTACTGATCCCGTCGGCGCAGTCGGCATTCAGGCAGACCTTGCGTCATTTGCCGCCATGGGTTGCCATGGCCTGTCGGTCGTTACCGGCCTTCTGATCGGCGACACTGCGCGCATCGAAGACATACAGCCGATCGATGCCGACTGGGTTGCCGACCAGGCGCGCGTGGTGCTGGAAGACATGCCGGTGGCTGCCTTCAAGATCGGCGCGGTCGGCAGTGTGGAGAATGTCGCGGCGATCGCGGAAATTGTTTCGGACTATGCGGACATTCCACTGATATTCGACCCTTTCCTGTCGTCGTTGCCACAGGATGTACCGGAAGCCGAAGAAATGGTGATGGCCGTGCGCGAACTGCTGATTCCGCAGACCACATTGCTGATCGTCTCGTCAGCCGAACTGAACCGTATTGCCGAAACCTGGCGCGAGCCATCGGAAGAAGACATGGTGGCAGTCGACGTGATGCGACTCATCGAGCTCGGTTGCGAGTACGTATTTGTGACCGGTACACCGTCGGACCTGACCGACGTCGCCAACACGCTGTTCGACGAAAACGGCGTGATCCGCCATGACAACTGGCAACGCATCTCCGGCTCCTACAGTGGATCGGGCACCACGCTTTCCGCGACCATTGCAGCGCTGCTGGCAAACGGCCTCGATGTGCCTGAAGCGATATTCGAGGCACAGGAATTTACCGTCGCTTCGATTGCCAATGCGCAGCGCCTGGGCATGGGGCGGCTGGTGCCAGACCGCTATTTCTGGACGCGCGAAACTGATGAAGAAATCGATCCCGGCAATGCGCCGGCCATGCAATAGCTCTTCTTCCCTGCACATTCTCACGCATGACATCTCATAACGACACTCTGTTCGCCCGTGCGCAACGCAGCACGCCTGGCGGCGTCAATTCACCAGTGCGCGCCTTCCGTTCAGTCGGCGGCACGCCGCGCTTCATTACGCGCGCCGAAGGTCCTTACTTCTGGGATGCCGACGGCAAGCGCTACATCGACTACATCGGTTCGTGGGGGCCGGCGATTGTCGGCCATGCGCATCCGGAAGTGGTCAAGGCAGTACAGGAAGCCGCAGCGCGCGGCCTATCCTTCGGCGCGCCGACTGAAGGTGAAATCGAGATGGCCGAAACCATCTGCAAGCTGGTCCCCTCGATCGAACAGGTGCGGCTCGTTTCCAGCGGCACAGAGGCAGCCATGAGCGCACTGCGGCTGGCCCGTGGTGCGACCGGCCGTGACATGATCGTCAAGTTCGAAGGTTGCTATCACGGACATGCCGATTCCCTGCTGGTCAAGGCAGGCAGCGGCTTGCTCACTTTCGGTAATCCTACTTCCGCGGGCGTACCGGAAGATTTCGCCAAACACACGCTGGTACTCGACTACAACGATCCGCAGCAACTTGAAGACATTTTCGCCAGAATGGGCGACCGCATCGCTTGCGTGATCGTCGAGCCCGTTGCCGGCAACATGAATCTGGTGCCGGCAACACCGGCTTTCCTGCAGACCATGCGGCGTGTCTGCAGCCAGTACGGCGCTGTGCTGATCTTTGACGAGGTGATGTCGGGATTTCGCGTTGCGCTCGGCGGCGCGCAGTCGCTGTACGGCATCACGCCGGACCTGACGGTCCTAGGCAAGGTGATCGGCGGCGGCTTGCCGGTTGCCGCTTTCGGCGGCCGTGCCGACATCATGAAGCACCTTGCGCCGCTCGGTGCGGTGTATCAGGCCGGCACGCTGTCAGGCAATCCGGTCACAGTGGCCGCGGGCTTGGCGACGCTAAACATTATCCAGCGTCCCGGTTTCTATGACACGCTGACGGCACAGACGACCAAGCTGGTGCACGGCCTCAGCGCCGCAGCTAAGGAAATGGAAATTTCTTTCTGCGCAGATTCGGTCGGCGGCATGTTCGGCATCTACTTCGCCCCCGAGATTCCGCGCACCTACGCGGCCATGATGGAATGCGACAAGACGCGCTTCAACACCTTCTTCCACGCGATGCTGGAAGCCGGCATCTATCTGGCGCCCTCTGCATTTGAGGCGGGATTCGTGTCGGCACAGCACGACGACGCCACGATCGCAAGCACGCTCAAGGCAGCACACGCGGCCTTCGCCGAACTGACATCAGACGATTGATCGATGAACGCGCCAGGCGCGCTCATCTTCAGGTCAGCCAGCCGCGTTTGCGGAAGTACCACATCGGAATCCAGGCGCTCGCAATCATCAAGGCCACGGTGTAGGGATAACTGAGCGCACCGAGGAACTGCAACTCGGGGAATTTCAGGTTCATGCCGTACACGCTCGCCACGAGCGTCGGCGGCAGCAAAGCCACGCTGGCGACCGAGAAGATCTTGATGATCTTGTTCTGGTTGATGTTGATGAAGCCGACCGTCGCGTCCATCAGGAAGTTGATCTTGTCGAACAGGAAGGCAGTGTGACCATCCAGCGATTCGATGTCGCGCAGGATCTGGCGCGCCTCTTCGAACTGATCCGCGTTCAGCAAACGGCCACGCATCAAAAAGCTCACCGCGCGGCGCGTGTCCATCATATTGCGGCGAATGCGGCCGTTCAAATCCTCTTCGTGCGCAATCGCATTCAGCGCTGCTGCGGCATCCTGGTCGGTGATGTCTTTCTGCAGCACACGATGGCTGACTTCTTCCAGTTCCTGATAGATGCCTTCCAGCGCATCCGCCGAATACTCGGCATCGGTGGCATACAGATCGAGCAGCACATCCTTGTAGTCGGCGATTGAACCTGGCCGCGAGCGCGCGCGCAGACGCACCAGGCGGAAGATCGGCAGATCGTCGGAATGCACCGAGAACAGCATGTTCTTGGTCAGGATGAACGCGACGGTCACGACGCCAGAGGGGCCCTCTGCAGTCGGACCGTCGTCATCCAGCAGGAAGTCGGTGCGCAGATGCAAGTCGCCGTTTTCGGCTTCGTAGTAACGAGCCGAGGCTTCAATGTCCTTGACCTCGTCCTCGCCCGGCAAGGTCACGCCATAGATGCTCTTGACCCAGCTGCGCTCCTCGTCGTTCGGGTCCGTCAGATCGACCCAGATCGGCATCACGTTTTCCAGATCGACACGTGTCTCGATGTTGACCTGATTCAGGCGACCGTTCTGCAGCACGAATACGTTAATCATAAGCTCTCCCAGTCGCAACAATCGCCTTGAACGAGGCGCAGGCAACCACAACAGCCTGCAGCAGCGCCGCAGGCATATCCAACATCATCGGGGAATGCAGCCATTGCTGGCCAAGGCGCACCCACCCGCCGTATCCGGCGAGAAGGCGCTGGAGAGCATCAGCGTCGAGCGCTATCTCGCGGAGGGGGACCGTTGCATACACGGTCGACAACTTGAAGAAGGACTACCCAAGTCGGGTCTCCAGAAACGAAAACAGCGCAAGTGTACTGATAAGCCTGATTGCAGGCAAGCCAATCACGCACTGCACCATCGGCTGCGGTGAAAGCAATCGAAAATTTACAGGACGGATGTGACGCCGCAATGAAAGCATGCGGCATCAATCCAGGTCAGCGGGGCAACTCCGCCGAATTCATGCGGCGCAGAATCAGCGCGGTGCGCCGCGCCAGGTAATCCGAACCGCGATGCTGATCGTAGAAGCGCGGCCGCGGCAACATGACCGCCATGCGCGCCGCCTGCTCGGGGCTGAGCTGCGCGGCGGAAATGCCGTAATAATGCCGCGCGGCCGCTTCCGCGCCGAATATGCCCACACCCCATTCCACGCTGTTCAGATAGATCTCGAAGATACGCTCCTTGTCCATCCAGAACTCGAGCATGTAGGTGATGATGACTTCCTGGCCCTTGCGCACATAACTGCGCTCACCCGACAGGAAGAGGTTTTTCGCCAACTGCTGTGTGATCGTCGATCCGCCGGCGACCACCTTGCCCTTCTTGGTATTTTTTTCGTAGGCCTTCTCCATCGCCTGCCAGTCGATGCCATCGTGCTCGGAGAAGTTCGCATCCTCGGACGCAATGATCGCGCGCTTCAGGTTGTTCGAAATGCGGTTGTACGGCACCCATACATGCTTGATCTCCGCATTCGGATTTTTTTCGCGCAGCAGCGAAAGCTGATGGCGCATGAAGCTCGTCGAACCCGGATTGTGATTGACCCACCAGCCAATCTGCAGAAAGAAATAAAGCTGCGCCAACAGCACAGCGGTGACAGGCACCAGGATCAGCCAGAACAGCAGCTTGCGCAAGATTTTCATGTGCGATGCAAGACCGAAGAATGACGAACGGCACTCAGGCGCGTATCTGCAGCTGCTGTCGCAGCTCGGCAAACACTTTGCCCGTTTCGGGCCGTACGCCACGCCATAGATAGAAGGATTCTGCAGCCTGCTCGACCAGCATGCCGAGTCCATCGCGCGCTTGTGCAGTCTGCGCCGCGGCGAACTGCATGAAGACCGTCGGCTCCTTGCCGTACATCATGTCGTAAGCCAGCGTATGCGATGCGAACACTGTCGATGGAATCGGCGGCAGGTCGGCGCTCAGACTGGCCGCTGTCGCATTGATCACGATATCGTAAGCATCCCGCAGCTCACCGAACGCGCTGACGTCGACCGCGCCGTACGCTGAAAACTGATGCGCCAATTCTTCCGCTTTCGACAAGGTCCGGTTGGCTAGCATCAGCTGACGCGGCTTCTGCTCCAGCAAAGGCAACATGACGCCGCGCGCGGCGCCACCGGCACCGAGCAACAGAACGCGCTTCCCCGCAATCGGCACGCCGGCATTGCGTACGATGTCCTGTACCAGGCCGACACCATCCGTGTTGTCGCCAAGGATGCCGCCCCCCCTGAACTGCAGCGTGTTGACAGCGCCGGCTGCTTTGGCACGTGCTGTCAGCGTATCGGCCAGCGCATGCGCTTCGAGCTTGAACGGTACGGTGACATTCATGCCCTTGCCCCCGTCTTCGATAAACTGGCGGACCGTGCCGGCAAATCCGTCGAGGGGAGCCAGCAGGCGCTCATAGGTCAGTTGTTGCCCTGTCTGTGCCGCGAAACGGGCATGGATGTCAGGCGACTTGCTATGCGCAATCGGATTACCGATCACTGCGTAACGATCAGCATGGGAATCGGAAGCGCTCACTCAATTCCCTCGTGTTTCGGTTTCCAGCGCTTCATCGCGCGTGAACTTGAACGTCGTGATGATTTCCCACACGTCTTCCTTGCCAGGCGTGCGCATGTTCTCGGGGAATCGGCCAAAAGGCGCAGTC
>Ga0310811_10003957_pt1 | contig 18653 bp, 13 predicted proteins | sample YCmetagenome_FD_207642 | JGI IMG/M metagenome (GOLD analysis project Ga0310811, IMG submission 207642) | Soil microbial communities from experimental microcosm in Duke University, North Carolina, United States - YC | ecosystem: Engineered > Artificial ecosystem > Soil microcosm > Unclassified ...
CCTTGCCCTTCCCGAACTGGGCGGCGAGGTCGGAATTGCCGGTGACGATGGCGTCGCTCGTCTCCACGGCGGCGTGCAGCGGGGAGGCTGCCTTCCCGGGCTCGGCCAGAAGCTGCTCCTCGGCGGCGGGCTCCAGCCGCAGCACGATGCGTGTGACGGGAGAGAGGCTGCGGATGGTCTCGGGCGCCATGGTCGCGGCCGCGCGGCCCGACAGTTCGGCGAGGGCGAAGGCGGGCCGTGCCGTCTCGATCACCCCGGCGAGGGTGGGCGTAAAGGGCGCGCGCAGCACGGCAACTCCCATCGCGCGCAAGGCCTCGGCACAAACCGGCTCATGGTCGAGACCGCTGGTATCGCCGAAGACGACGTCATAGCCCAGGCGCTGCAGGGTCTCCGCCCGATCGAGGATGGTCGCCGGCGCCGCGGCCGCGGCATCGTCCAGAAGCAGGGCGCGGCCGGAGGCGCGCGGCCAAGCGGGGCGCGCCGCCTGCTCCCAGCGCTCCGCGAGACGGGAGGCGAGGGCAGGGTCCCGCGCCGCGGCGCCGAAGCCGCCCAGCCCGCCGGTGGCACTCCAGCCCAGGCTGCAGCGCGGCTGATAGAGAACGGAATGGCCCGCCTCCCAGCAGCGCAGGCAGAAATCCGTGATACTCGCGGCAAATTCGGGGAAGCCTGGGTCGAAACCCTCCAGCGCCTGGAAGACCGAGCCCCGGATCGCAACCGCGGCCTCGGGAGCGGCGGCGGCGGGCATCAGCCGGTCGAACCAGGGGAAGCTGGCCTGCTCGGCATAGGCAAAGTCCGCCAGGCGGCCGGTACGGTCCGGCAACAGGGCGGAGCTCTGCACGGTGCCGTCGGCGCGCAGCACGCGCGAGGCGAGGACTGCGCAGTACGGCTGCGCCGCGAAACTTGCCCGCGCGCCAGCCAGCCAGTCCGGTGTCATGCGGATGGCGGCCGATAGGAAGAGCACAAGTTCACGGTCGCTGAGCCCGGCGATCCGGTTGCGCGCCGTGATCGGCGATTCGCCGGGGGCGGCGCGCCAGTAGCGCAGGTTCTGCACCAGGCTCGGCAGCAGCGCGAGTTCGGCCGAGAGGCCGGTATCGAGCAGCACGATCTCGGCTTCAGCGTCGATCCCGCTCTGCCGCAAGGCCAGCAGGCAGCCATAGGTCTCGGCGAGACTGCCGTCGCCGCTGACGCAGACGGTCAGCGCCGGAGTCTCGGGCTGGGCCAGAGCGAAAGGCTCGTATTGCGTGCGGGCGTGCGCCACCAGGGCAGCGATGCCGAACGCGCCTTCAATGGAGACTGCTTCCGGTGGCATGTCGGAGAGTTGGGTGAAGAAACTGCCGATGGTGCCCAGCATGCTGCGCAACAAGTTCGCGTCCCGCGCGGCCCGCTCGTTCGTCTCGGCCAGCCGGGCCTGCAGCATGCGCATGCTGTGCTCGAGCTCGATCATCCGCTGCTCGAGGGGGAGCAGCGCGCCACGGCGGAAGGTAACGGAGCCGCCGATGGTATGGCCGGTTCGGGAATCGCAGATGCGAATGGTGGAGACGGACTTGCTGGCGATGGCCGACCAGGGCAGCAGAAATGCGAAGGCGTGCGCGCCGTCCCCGATTCCGGCTGTCTCCAGGTCCGCACGGAAGACATTGGCGAGGGTGTGGCCCACGGGTTCGTTGTCAACCAGCACGTCAAGCCGCAGTTGCAGCGCGGGATCGTCGGAATCCCAGCACCAGCCGCCGATCAGCCCGTCTTCCTGAATCGTTTCCAGATGCCCTTGCAAGGCCATGGTCAGTTCCGTCTCGCTTTACCAGGAAAAGGGCCGTGGCCGTCAGCGCCGGTGTGGCAGCAGGCTATGGTCGTTGAAGGGCGTCTCATCGGAAGGCCAGGAAGATCATATTGTAGGGGCCGAGGTAACCAAGTTCCTCCGACCAGTAGCAGGAAGCAGCGGCATCGGTGAAGCCTGCATCATGGAGCCGGGTGATGAGGTCCCAACCGAGCCGATGGGCGGCATCGGCTGAGAAGAGAGGCAGATCCGTGGGCGCTACGCCCTCGATCCAAGGTGCAGTCACGCTGTCCTCGGCCTCGACATCGAAGGGCGTCGAGAACAGGAAACTTCCGCCTGGCATTAGACTGCTGGCGATGGCGGCTAGCGCCCTGTCGAGCGGCGGAATGTGGGCCAGTTCGTCGGCGGCGAGGATCATGTGCTGCGATTGCGCCGGCACCGGCAGCTTTGCCCGGCCGGCCTCGTCCCACAGCAGCCGCGGCCAGAGATCAAAGGAGAAGGCGCGCTCTGTCAGATAGTCGAGCAGGCGATCGCCGCGGCCGATGATGCCACCGCGCGTCCAGGAGGGCGGGCCGAGGCGGGGCAGCGCTATGTGAAGCAGTGCCCGCTCGTGACTGGTGAGGGCAAAGCGGCAGCCGCAGGCTTGGGTCAGTCGCCAATGCGGCACCCAGCGCCCATTGGCGGTGGCGCTGCCGCCATGGGTTTGCGAGATAAAGTCGGTCACCTCTAGGCATGGGGCGCAGAAGCCGCCGGTCGTGAGCGAAGCGTCGTCCACGCCGAGCGATTGCTCGCGCCGGTAGCGTTCGTCGAACAAGTCGCGGTTGTCCGCACGGAAGCGCTTGAATTCGTCCATCGAGCGGAAGGTTGCGCCGGGAAAACGGACGGAGGCCTCAGTGGTCACGGGCGGCCAGCCGGCGAATGAAACAATTCTGGTCGAGGCTCTGCTGCATGCAATGCACTGTTGGTCATCCTAGCTGGGCCGCTGATCTCTAGAGTTTGATCGTGGCAGAGAGAAGCGTCTCCACTTCAATCTGCCAGTTAAATCACACTCAACCCGTGAAAAAGGGCCTGATTCCCGATCCAGATGAAAGGCTTGCGCTGTTCATCTGGAGCGATCAGACCCTAATTATACGCGCGTGACCTCGCTAGCAATCAGGCAAGATGCCTCGATGGTTTTGCCCTGTCCGATCAGGCAAGGGTGATGGAGCGGAAGCAGAGGCCTAGCTCGCGGCTGTCCTTGCCGGCACCAACATCGACGGGCTTGGCGCTTTTTGGAAGATGGAAGGAACAGGTCAACAGCGCCTTGCCGTCACGTTCGAAGATTTGCTCGGGCTCGATCATGCCGCTCAGCAGATAGGATTTCGATTCCTGCAGGCGCCAGAAGCCGATGCGGGAGCCGTTGACGTAGAGGGTGACGTCCTGCGAGGTGACGTTGCCGCTGATGAAGGGAATGGCCTCTACGGTTACTCGTAGCGTGCGCCGCACGGGACCGGTCACGATCTGCATCACGGCCTCGGGACCATCGTTCCAGATATGCGGATCTTCAGGCGCGGACCAACCCGAGATCAGCCCGGCGGTTCCGAGATCGAAATTGCCGAATAATCTCGTGGTGCCGATTTCCCATTCGGCCTCCAATTCCTTGTGCATTGCCTTGGTCATCGTCGCCATCGGTCAAATCCTTCCTGAAGCCGGATGCTGTCTTGAAGTCTTGGGTCAGTCGCCTGCGAAGTCCGCAATATTCCTTTGCGCCACTCCGATGTCGAATACGACGTGCTGATCGGGCGCTAGGCTCATGCGTGCTGCATGTGCCCGATCGATGGCAGAATTAAGGACCTGGGCGCCCATTCCTGTGGAAAAATGCTCTTCGAGCAGAACTTGCCCGGCACGTGACAAGCGGTTCCAAAGTGTTTCGTCGTTGTAAAGGCGCAGTGTGGCAGAAGCAAAGTCTTCCGGTGAGTCTGCAACCAGAACGTGCTCCTCGTCCGCGAGCCCGGCCCCTTCGACGCCAATTGCGGACGAGACGATCGGCAGTCCATAAGACAGTGCCGACATTACCTTGCCTTTGGCACCCGCACCGTAACGCAGCGGGCACACGAAGACCCGGCAACGGTCGAATAGATCACGCAAATCCTCGACAAGACCGACGAATTCGATACCGTCCCCGGCGAGTTCGCGCACGGATTGCGGCGCATTGGCGCCGGCGATGATGAAGCGGATAGAGGGATCAGCCGCGCGGATCAGCGGGAATATGTCGCTGATGAAATACATGACGGCGTCGACATTCGGCGTGTGCCGGTAGCCGCCGAGAAAGCAGATGTCGCGGCGTTCGGCGAAGGTCTGGCTCGTTCCGAAAACCTCATACATCAGCGGCCATACGGCGACCGGTGCCCCGGGCAACTCGCTCGCCAGTACCTCGGCTTCGATCGTCGAATGGGTGATGGTGCAATCGGCCGCGGCGATGATGGCAAGCTCGCGGGCTTTAACTTCTGCTGCTTCCGCCTGCTTCTCGCTGTCGCCGGCAAGTTCCGCCTCACGTTGCTGGCGCAGGAAATGCAGGTCCGCGACGTGGAAAAGAAGACAGGCGTCCTTCGCATATGCCCGGATATCGTCGATCACGCGTTCCAGTATGTGGTAGCGATAGACGAGGATGGCATCGAAGAGATGGCCGTAGCGTCGGATGTAATTGGTGAAGCCAAGGTCATAGGGCGCGTAGGCGCACTCGACGCCGGTCTTCTGCAGATCAGTCGTGTAGCGATCCTGGAAGAGCCAGTTGTCTTCGGCTACAAAATGGGCCTTGTATCCCAGGCGATGGCAGACTTTTAGGGCGAGGACGGTCTGCACGGAGCCCGCATCCTGGTTTGGGGTCGGGGCAGAGACGTCGACCACAAGGATGCGGCGCCGGACGGATCGTTCGCGTTCGGAATAGGGCGCCTCGGGATCACGGCGATGGGTTTCAAGCTTTTCCCGCCAGCGCAAATAGAGCTTGCGTGTATTGGTAATCTGATAGGCCTTGACCCCCTTGCCGGTATCGGTGCCGGAGGTTTTGCCTTCGTAATGCACGATGCGGGACTGTGGCTGCATCCACACTTCGTAGCCGAGGGCGGCGACGCGCAGACAGAGATCGGCATCCTCGCAATAGGCCGGCGTGAAGAGGGGGTCGAAGCCGCCGAGAGCATGCCAAAGACTGGTCGGCAGGACGATGGAGCAGCCTGAGATATAGTCCACCTGCCGTGCGTGGCTGTATTCGGGCCGGTTCGGATCATCGTTGCGGCCATAGTTCCAGCAATTGCCATTGCGCCAGATGATGCCTCCGGCTTCCTGCAAACTGCCATCGGCATAGAAGAGTTTCGAACCGACCAGGCCCGCTTTGGGAAAAAGCGAAAAGCTGTCGAGCAGCCCGTCCAGCCAGCCGGGCACCACCCGGGTGTCATTGTTCAGCATGAGCACAAAACGGCCACGAGCCATGGCGCCGCCCGTGTTACAGCTCCGGATGAAGCCGCCATTCTTGGGCTGTAGATGATAACGGATGTCGGCGACCTCGGGCAGGTAGCTGCCGCTGACATCGGGCGAGCAGTCGTCGATCACGATGAGTTCGGCGCTGTATTGTGAGTCCTGACGGAACAGGCTCTCGAGGCAGTTCAGAGTATAGGCGAGCTGACCATAGATCGGAATGACAATGGAGACATCCGGCGTTTCGGCCGCGCCATCCCCGAGGACCCGCAACACTCTCGGCATGGCATTGAGCGCGGCCACCGCGGCGGTGAAGTCCGGCGTGTCGCCCTCAAGATCAAAACGGTTCAGGAATAATTTGCCGCGTTCCCCTTCGATTATCACGGAATCGTCCACGCGGTGATCGTAGGGGCTGAAGTCCGTGGTCGCGGAATCGGGCTCTTCGGCGCGTCGCCAGGCGAAGCGGGCGCGCGGCGGCTCGAACCAGCCGCCCCCGCCCCCACTGCCTCCACCATTCTCAACTTCACGGCGCAGGCGCGTGATTTCCCCGCGCAGCGCGAGCGTGGTCTCCTCCACCGTGAGCAGCCGATTCCCGAGGGCGATAGCCTTGCCCTGTGGTTCCGGGGCGTCCATCACGCCATTGCTCATCTCTGAGACCCAGCTCAGATCCATCGAAGCTGATTTCCTCTATCCAACCGCCGGTTCGGAGTGATTTTGCCGCACTGCAGCGAGGCGGATATCACCATGCTAACGACCCGTTAACAACAACAAATTCATAGAGATCGCGAAAAAATAAGCGATCTTGTTGCGTGTGCCACGATTGTTTCATACAGCATCACGGGACGGAGCTCGGGACAAAAAAATCTGTGCCAAAGGGGTGGTCGCCAGCGCTGCGCCGGCAACTCATGGCCCTTCCGGCATCACAAATTTTATAGCGCGGAAAGGAGATCCCTATTGACGCCTTGATCTGGGCGGTTAGGTGCTTGTGCAGCGAGCTTTAGTTCCGCTAAAGTTTCCCCATGACGGATCTCAGAACCCTCTTCCGCCGTAGCGGCAAGCGCCAGCGCGAAATCGCCGAAGCGGTTGGGCGGAGCGAAGGCGCGGTCAGCCAGTGGGTCAACGGCGATCGTGAGATTCCGGCCGATCTGGTGCTGCGCGTGGAGGAATTCACCGGCATCCCCCGTCACCATCTGCGTCCTGACCTCTGGGAGAACACCATGCAGAATGCCGTCACCGAGGCTGTTCTGTCGGCGCCGGACCTCACCCATCTCCAGCGTCTCGAAGCCGAGAGCATCCATATCATGCGGGAGGTTGCGGCGGAGGCCGAGCATCCGGTGATGCTCTATTCCATCGGCAAGGACAGCGCCGTGATGCTGCATCTGGCGATGAAGGCCTTCGCGCCCGGCAAGCCGCCTTTCCCGCTGCTCCATGTCAATACGACCTGGAAGTTTCACGAAATGATCGCCTTCCGCGATCAGAGGGTGAAGGAGCTTGGCCTCGAACTCCACGAATGGATCAACCAGGACGGCATCGCGCGCGGGATCAACCCCTTCGACCATGGCGGCGCCTATACCGACATCATGAAGACCGAGGCGCTGAAGGCGGCGCTGGATCACCACGGCTTTGACGTCGCCTTCGGCGGCGCGCGGCGTGACGAGGAAAAGAGCCGCGCCAAGGAGCGCATCTTCTCCTTCCGTTCGCCGGGCCATCGCTGGGATCCGAAGAACCAGCGTCCGGAACTCTGGAACCTCTACAATACGCGCAAGAACAAGGGCGAGACGATCCGCGTCTTCCCGCTTTCCAATTGGACCGAGCTGGATATCTGGCAATATATCTACAAGGAAAGCATTCCCATCGTGCCGCTGTATTTCGCGGCCCTCCGCCCGACCGTGGACTACAATGGCATGACGGTCATGGTCGATGACGAGCGCATGCGCATCCCCGAGGGCCAGAAGCCCGAGATGAAGAGCATCCGCTTCCGCACCCTCGGCTGCTATCCGCTGACCGGCGCCGTCGAGAGCCGCGCCGATACGCTCCCCGAGATCATTCAGGAAATGCTGCTGACCACGACGAGCGAGCGCCAGGGCCGCGCCATCGACAAGGACAGTGCCGCGAGCATGGAAAAGAAGAAGCAGGAGGGTTATTTCTGATGGACGCCCAGAACGACCTGCTCTCGACCGATATCGAGGCCTATCTCCGCCAGCACGAGCAGAAGAGCCTGCTGCGCTTCATCACCTGCGGCTCCGTCGATGACGGCAAATCCACCCTCATCGGCCGCCTGCTCTATGATAGCCGGATGATCTTCGAGGACCAGCTGGCCGCGCTGGAGGCCGATTCCAAGAAGATGGGCACCCAGGGCCAGAACATTGACTTCGCACTGCTGGTCGATGGCCTCGCCGCCGAACGTGAGCAGGGTATCACCATTGATGTCGCCTATCGCTTCTTCGCGACCGAGAAGCGCAAGTTCATCGTGGCGGACACCCCCGGCCATGAGCAGTATACGCGTAATATGGTGACCGGCGCTTCAACGGCCGATCTCGCCGTCATCCTGATCGACGCGCGGCGTGGCGTGCTGACCCAGACACGACGGCATTCCTACCTCGCCTCCCTCGTCGGCATCCGAAACATCGTCCTCGCCATCAACAAGATGGATCTGGTGAACTACAGCCAGGACGTCTTCAACCGTATCCTCGGCGACTACATGAATTTCGCGAGCGGCCTCCCGCTCGAGAATATCGTGGCGATCCCGATGTCGGCGCTGGCCGGCGACAATATCATCGAGAAAAGCGGCAACACGCCCTGGTACATGGGCCCGACGCTCATGCACCACCTCGAATCGGCGCCGACCCGCACCTCAGATCGCAGCGTCTCCTTCCGCATGCCGGTGCAGTGGGTGAACCGCCCCAACCTCGATTTCCGTGGCTTTTCCGGCCTTATTGCGGCAGGCTCCGTGAAGCCCGGCGATACGGTCCGCGTCATGCCTTCGGGTCGGGAGAGCCGCGTCTCTCGCGTCTTCCTCGACGGTGACATGCCCTTCGCGGTCGCCGGCCAGTCCGTGACCGTCTCGCTCGAAGACGAGATCGACTGCAGCCGCGGCGACGTGCTGACCGGCGTGGATGATCCGATCGAGGTGTCCGACCAGTTCGAGGTCACCCTTGTCTGGATGAACGAGATCGCGATGCTGCCGGGCCGCAGCTACCTGCTCAAGCTCGGCACCAAGACGGTCGTGACCTCCGTCACCGCGCTCAAGCACAAGGTGAACGTCAATACGCTGGAGCAGGTCGCCTCCAAGCAGCTGGCCATGAACGAAATCGGCCTCTGCAACCTCAGCCTCAGCCAGCCGATTGCCTTTGATCCCTACGAGAAGAACCGCGAGACCGGCGGCTTCATTCTGATCGATCGCTTTACGAATGAGACGGTCGCCGCGGGCACCATCCATTTCGCGCTGCGACGGGCCCAGAACATCCATTGGCAGGCGATGGAGGTCGACCGCAAGGCGCGGGCGACGCAGAAGGATCAGAAGGCCTTCGTCCTTTGGTTCACCGGCCTCTCGGGTGCTGGCAAGTCAACCATCGCCAATCTCGTGGAACGGCGCCTCTTCGAACTCGGCAAACACTCCACCATGCTGGATGGTGACAATGTCCGCCATCGCCTGAACCGGGATCTCGGCTTCACCGATGGCGACCGGGTGGAGAATATCCGCCGCGTGGGCGAGGTTGCGCGGCTCATGACCGATGCCGGCCTGATCGTGCTCGTCTCCTTCATCTCGCCCTTCCGCTCGGAACGGCAGATGGCGCGCGAACTGGTGCCCGAGGGCGAGTTCCTGGAGGTCTTCATCGACACGCCCCTGGCAGTGGCCGAAGAACGCGACCCGAAGGGCCTCTACAAAAAGGCGCGACGTGGAGAGATCAAGCATTTCACCGGTATCTCGAGCCCCTATGAAACACCCGAGAATCCGGAAATTCGCCTCGACACGACAACGCTGACGCCGGAACAGGCGGCCGTTCGCATTATCGAGGCGCTGCATGAGCGCGGCCTGCTGCGAGGCACTGCGCTATGAGGGGCGTGGAAGGGGAGGCGCTCTCTTTGACGGCGCTTCTGGCCGCTGTCCGGCCAATCGCCGAGGAAGCCGGGCGCGCCACGCTCGCCTTCTACGGCGACCATGCGGGTGCGCGGGAAAAGGCGGACGGCAGCCCGGTGACGCTGGCGGACGAGGCGGCGGAAGCGGTCATCCTCCCCGCACTCCGCGCCTTGACGCCCGAGATCCCCGTGGTCTCGGAAGAAGAGGTTGCCCAGGGGATCGGGCCCGCGCGAGTGGGCGCGCGCTTCTGGCTGGTCGATCCGCTCGACGGCACCAAGGAATTCCTCAGCGGCAATGGCGAGTTCACGGTCAATATCGCGCTGATCGAGGACGGCCGGCCGATCTTGGGCGTCGTCGTGGCGCCCGCCTTGGGCGAGACCTATGCCGGCGCTGATGGCGAAGCCTTTCTCACCGATTCCGCGGGCGAGAGGCGCATTCTGTGCCGCCAGCCCCCGGGCGAGGGCGAGACCGTCGTCGGTTCCCGCTCCCACGGCGATGCCTCGGCGATGGAGGCCTTCCTTCAAGGCCGGAACGTCGCGGCCTTCCGCGCCGCCGGCAGTTCGCTGAAACTCTGCCTCATCGCGCGCGGCGATGCCGATCTCTATCCCCGCCTCGGCACCACCATGGAGTGGGACATCGCGGCTGGTCATGCCGTGCTGGCGGCGGCTGGTGGCCGCGTCACCACGCTCGACGGCGCGCCCTTCGCCTATGGCAAGCCCGACTTTCGCAACCCGCATTTCGTGGCCTATGGCGCGGCCAGCGTCTGAGGACCGCGATCCGCAGCGTGAAGCTGCGGCAATGATCGGGCAGTGGGCGGTCGGTTCGGCCGCGATCTCCGCTTGGTTTGGGGAGTGTTGAGCACCTTGTCTCTTTCGTTTGCCCATACGCTGTCGGGATTTTTTGTCGGGCTGCTGGTGGGGTTCACCGGCGTCGGCGGTGGTTCGCTGATGACGCCGCTGCTCATCCTGCTCTTCGGCATCCATCCGGCAACCGCTGTCGGCAGCGATCTCCTCTATGCCGCGACGACGAAGGCTGTGGGCACCGGCGTGCATGGCTTCCGGGGCAGCGTCGATTGGCGGATCGTCGGGCGCCTTGCCGCCGGCAGCGTGCCGATGACGATTCTCACCATCCTGTTCTGCTCGGCTTTCGGGCTGACGCACCACAATTCCCGCTTCCTCAACGAGGCCTTGGGCTTCGTTCTTGTCGTCACCGCTTGTTTCGTGATTTTCCAGGCGCAGGTGACGCGCGTCTTTTCGCGCGGCCTCGAGGCCATCGGCGAGCGGCAGCGGATCTGGCTGACGGTGCTGATCGGCGCCATTCTCGGTGTCATGGTCACGCTCACCTCGGTCGGCGCCGGGGCCATCGGCGTTACCGCACTCATCGTGCTCTATCCGAAACTACCCCCCACCCGCATCGTTGGCTCCGACATCGCCCATGCCGTGCCGCTCACCCTGCTGGCGGGAACGGGTCACTGGTGGCTGGGCGACGTCAATTTCGATCTCGTCGGCAATCTGCTGCTGGGCTCCATCCCCGGTGTCATCCTGGGCAGTCTGTGGTCGACCCGCATGCCCGACCGCGCGCTGCGCGTCGCGCTGGCCGCGGTGCTGCTCGTCGTGGGGGTTCGCCTCGTCAGCTGAAGAGCGGGGATCAGGATCAGGGCCAGTGCCCGCCGAAAACCGTTGACACCTCCGTGACACGCCCAGCATGATCGTATGTGTGCAAACGATCGGGTGCGGGCGGGTCATGCGTCTGGGTGGCGAAGCGGGATCGGAGCCTGGGCCATGCGGGCGATAACGCTGCGTGTGAACGGTCTGCGCCACGAGGTGCGGGCCGATCCTGAAACGCCGCTGCTGTTCATCCTGCGCAACGACCTCGCCCTCAACGGACCCAAATACGGATGCGGCCTCGGCGAATGCGGCGCCTGCACCGTGCTGGTCGGTGATGTCGCGGCACGCGCTTGTTGTCTGGCCGTGAGCCTGGTCGAGGGGCAGGACATCACGACGCTCGAAGGCCTCGGGACGCCGGAACAACCCCATCCCGTCCAGGCCGCCTTCATTGCAGAGGAAGGCGCCCAATGCGGTTATTGCCTGAATGGCATGATCATGACCGTTGCGGCCCTCTTGCTTCGTGATCCGGACCCCGATGACGCGACGATCGCGGAGGCGCTGCGCTACAACCTTTGCCGCTGTGGCGCCCATGTCGAAATCCTGCGTGCCGCCCGGCGCGCGGCGGGGCGGGCATGAGCGAGCCCCGTAAGACGAGTGATTACCTGGCCGGCACCCGCCAGCTCGTCGTCCTGCGAGACAAGCCCGGAGCGACCGCCCCCGATGACGTGGAAATCTTCGTCATCGTGCATGGCGATGGGCGGGTGACGGCCTTCAACGGCCATGTCGATCTCGGCACGGGCATCGGCACGGCGCTCGGCCAGATCGTGGCCGAGGAGCTGGACGTCGCCTTTGCCCGCGTCACCGTGGTGCTGGGCGATACCGAGCGCACGCCCAACCAGGGCCCGACCATCGCGAGCGAGACGATCCAGATTACCGCGAAGCCGCTCGCCCGCGCGGCGGCAACGGCGCGCGCTGTGCTGCTGGCGCGCGCCGCCCTGCGGCTCGGCCTGCCGGAGGATGGGCTGCGCATCGATGACGGCATGGTCATCGCCCCGGCGCCGGATAATCGCGCGCTTTCCTATGGCGAATTGATCGGAGACGAGTGCGTCCTGGTCAAGATCGATCCGGCAGCGCCGCTCAAGCCCGTGGCCGATTATCGCGTCGTGGGCCAGAAGGTGTCGCGCATCGATCTGCCGGCGAAGGCGACCGGCGGCTTCGTCTATGTGCACGACATGAGGCTGCCGGGCATGCTGCATGGCCGGGTGGTGCGGCCGCCTTATGCAGGTGTCGATGCCGGGCCCTTCGTCGGTACCAGCCTCATCGCGGTGGACGAAAGCTCCATCGCGGATATTCCGGGCATCGTGCAACTCGTCGTCATCGGCGATTTCATCGGTATTGTGGCGGAGCGGGAGGAGCAGGCGGCGCTCGCCGCCGAGCGTCTGCGCGTGACTTGGAAGCCCACGCCGCGCCTGCCGGACCTCTCCGATATCCCGGCCGCCTTGCGCGCGAATCCCTCGACGCGGCGGGAATTGCTCAATCGGGGCGATGTCGATGCCGCGCGGGCAGGGGCGGCGACGCCGATGGATCGGACTTACGTCTGGCCCTACCAATTGCACGGTTCGATCGGGCCCTCCTGCTCGCTCGCCGACTGGCGGCCGGATGGTCTTACCCTGTGGTCCGGCACGCAGAACCCGCACATGCTGCGCACCGATCTCGCCAAGCTTCTCGGCATGGAGGAAGCGCGGATCGAGGTCATTCGCCTGCAGGCCGCCGGCTGCTACGGCCGCAACGGCGCGGATGACGTGGGCGGTGACGCGGCTCTTCTCTCCCGTGCCGTCGGCCGGCCCGTCCGCGTGCAGTTGACCCGCGCGCAGGAAACCGCCTGGGAGCCCAAGGGCACCGCCCAGCTCATGGAGGTCGGTGGCGGGCTCGATGGTTCGGGCAATGTTGCGGCCTATGACTTTTCCGTCCGCTATCCCTCCAACGGCGCGCCGCTGCTCGCTTCGCTTCTCACGGGCGCGGTGCCTCCGGTGCCCATGGTCTTCACCATGGGGGACCGCACGGCGATCCCTCCCTATCAGTACGAGACGATGCGCGTTGCGGCCTACGACATGCCGCCCATCATCCGCGCCTCCTGGCTGCGCGGCGTTTCCTCCATGCCGAATTCCTTTGCGCATGAAAGCTGGATCGACGAGGCGGCGGCGGCGGCCGGGGTCGACCCCATCGATTACCGCCTGCGCTACCTCAAGGATCCGCGTGCCGTCGATCTCGTAAAGGCGATGGCCGAGCGGGTCGACTGGGTGCCCCATACGGAACCCGGCTCGCTTGGGGGAGAGGGAGAGATCCTGCGCGGCCGCGGCTTCGCCTATGCCGTGTACGTCCATGGCCAGTTCCCCGGCGTGCCCGCCGCCTGGTCGGCCTGGGTCGCCGATGTCGAGGTCAACAAGGCGACCGGAGATGTCGCACTGACACGGGTGACCGTCGGCCAGGATTCCGGCCTCATGATCAATCCGGCCGGCGTCCAGCATCAGATCCACGGCAATGTCATCCAGTCCATCAGCCGGGTGATGAAGGAGGAGGTGGCCGTCGGGCCGAAGGCTGTGGAGACCCAGGAATGGGGCGGCTACCCGATCATCACCTTCCCGGAAATCCCGCCTATCGACGTGCTGATGATGGACAAGCCAGACGAGCCGCCGCTGGGCGTCGGTGAATCGGCTTCGGTGCCGAGTGCCGCCGCCATCGCCAACGCCATCTATGATGCGACGGGCGTGCGCTTCCGCGAGCTTCCCTTTACTCCTGAGCGGGTGCGGGCGGGGCTGCAGGCCGCCGGCGTAGCGTCGCCGGTACCCGCCCCAGCCTTGGCTGCGCCACCCGGAAAGAAACGCGGCTTCTGGGCCGGCCTCGGTCTCGGCCTTGCCGGGCTGATCGGCGCGGGTGTCGTGGCGCTGCCCTGGCGCGGCGCGATCGCGCCCGTCTCCCCACCCGCGCCCGGCCTCTATTCGAAGGAAACGATCGCGCGGGGGAAGATGCTGGCGGCGCTCGGCGATTGCGCGGTGTGCCACACGGCCCCCGGTGGCGTCGCCAATGCCGGCGGCCTGCCGATCGAAACGCCCTTCGGCATTGTCCACAGCACCAATATCACCCCCGATGCGCAGACCGGCATCGGCACCTGGTCCTTCGAGGCTTTCCGCCGCGCGATGCGCGAAGGCATCGGCCGGGATGGCCGGCATCTTTATCCCGTCTTTCCCTATGATCACTTCACCAAGACGACGGACGCCGATCTGGAGGCGATCTACGCTTATCTGATGTCCGAAACGCCGGTGGTCGCGAAAGCGCTGCCGAACACGCTGCCGTTTCCTCTGAATCAACGCGCGACGATGGCCGGGTGGAATGCGCTCTACCTCAAGCCCGGCGCCTATGTGCCCGATCCTGCGCAGTCCGAAACCTGGAACCGCGGCGCCTATCTGGTGGAGGGCCTGGGCCACTGCTCGTCCTGCCATACGCCGCGCAACGCCTTGGGCGCCGAGATCAAGGCGCGTGCCTATGCCGGCGGCATGGCCGAGGGCTGGGAGGCGCCGCCGCTGTCCGATCTCTCGCAATCGCCCGTGCCCTGGACGGAAGATGCGCTCTTTACCTATCTGCGTACCGGCTTCTCGCCGCAGCACGGACCGGCGGCGGGGCCGATGGCGCCCGTCATTCACGAATTGCAGGCTCTGCCCGATTCGGATCTGCGATCCATGGCGACCTATCTCGCGACGCTCGCGAAACCGGTGTCGGTGGAAGCCGAAGCAGCGGCGGTGGCGGCGGCTGAGGTGCGCAATGCCGGGGTCATGCTGCCTTCCGCCGGTCCGGGTGGTCGCATTTTCCAAGGTGCCTGCGCGGTCTGCCACGCGCCGTCCGCCCCCCAGCTTTTCGGCGTGAAGCCCAACCTCGCCCTGAACACCAATCTGCAGAGCGATCGGCCTGATAACCTCATCCGCATCATCCTGGGTGGGGTGCCGCAGCCTGCGCTGCCGTCGATGGGCGCGATGCCCGCCTTCGGCCCAGTTCTGACCGACCGCCAGATCGCCGACCTCGTCTCCTTCCTGCGCCGCCAATACGCGCCAGATCAGAAACCTTGGGCCGGACTCGAGCAGACGGTCGCGACATTGCGTGCCGTGACCGCCGGAGCGAGCCAACCGTGAGCGAGACACAACATGTCTGAAGCCGCCGCCATCCCGATCGTCCGCTGCGATGCCTGCCCGGTGATGTGCAACATCCGCCCGGGGCTTGCCGGCGCGTGCGACCGTTATGCCAATGCGGATGGCGTGCTCGTGCGGGTCGATCCGCTCGTGCTGCTCGAAGCCGCGCGGGAACGCGGTGCGCCGCTGGTCGCTTTCCGAAAAGAGGAGGATTGGGACGGCAGCCTGGTGCGCGGCGCCGATACCTTCGTCACCGCCATCGGTGCCGGCACCACCTATCCCGACTACAAGCCCGCGCCCTTCATCGTCTCGACCGAGGTCGAGGGAGTGGACATGGTGACCGTGGTGACGGAAGGGGTGTTCAGCTATTGCGGTGTCAAGATCAAGATCGACACCGATCGGCATCTGGGTGATGAGCGCTCGATCGTCCGCGCTGGCGGGGAGCCGGTCGGGCATGTGATGACGGCCGAATACGGCTCCCAGATGCTCTCGCTTGGCGGCGTCGCGCATCTCACAGGCGGCAGCAAGAAGGAAGGCCGCGTCACCTGCGATACGCTGCTCGCACTCTGTAACAAGCAGGCGGTCGAACTCACTATCGATGATGGGGCAACGGTCGTGGTTCAGGCTGGAAAGGCGCCAATCGTGAACGGCGTGCGGGAGACGCGCATGCGCGTCGGCTGCGGTTCGGCCACCATCGGCATCTTCGCGCCGCAATGGATGGGCAAGGTGGATGAGGTCGTGGTGGTGGACGATCACATCACCGGCGTGTTGTCCGAACATCAGGGTGGCAAGCTGCTCGGCGTGCCACCGACCGGCATCCGCATGCGCGGCAGGCGCTCCACCCCCGGCCGCTATTTCCAGGTCGCCCATCCCGGCACGGGCTGGGGCGGCACCGATATCTCGGATCCGTTGTCGATCCTCGATCCCTTCGATCCGAAACATGCCCGGCCGGGCCTGCGCATGCTCATGGTCAGCACCACCGGCGAGCATTTCGGCTACTATATTCTCGACGAGGATTTGCGGCCGGTGCCGCAGGGCATGCCAATGGACCTTGTGCAATCCGTCGAGCGGATCGCCGAGAATTGCGAACCCGCTTTGTGCAGCGTGCTTTTCGTGGCGGGTGCGGGCGGATCGCTCCGCGCCGGGGTAACGGACAATCCCGTCCGGCTCACGCAGTCGGTCGCGCGTGGCATCACGCGCCTCACCTGTGGCGGCGCGCCGGTCTATCTCTGGCCGGGCGGCGGCATCACCTTCATGGTCGATGTAACGAAGCTGCCTGACAACGCCTTCGGCTATGTGCCGACGCCGGCGCTCGTCGCCCCCATCGAATTCACCATGCCCCGCGACCAGTATGAGGCCATGGGCGGCTATCTGGATCAGGTGCGCAAGGCGGCGTCGCTGGACCCCGCGGCACCGCATCGCTTCGAGCCGCAATTGCCGGAGAATCCATGGCCGCTTCTGCCCATGATCCGGCACTGAGCCCGACGCCCCGCGCCCGGGCGCGGCTCCTGCCCCAGGCGGCGGCAGGCTTGCCGCGTCTGCATCTGCAGGATGGGCCGATCGACCTCGTGATCATGGCTGAGGGCACGCCCGCCGCGGTGGAGGCCGCCTATCGCGCGGCGCAGGCGCGCTTCGCCGGCATTCTGGACGAGCTTTGCGCCGAACTCCCGATCCTCCGCGCCGACGTGCGGGACGGTGCGGTTCCAGCGGGCGCGGTCGCGCAATGCATGCATAGGGCGGTGCAACCCTTGGCTCCCTGGGGCTTCATCACGCCCATGGCCGCCGTCGCCGGCGCGGTGGCCGAGGCGGTGCTGGAAGCGATGGTCCAGGCAGCGCCGCTCGATCGCGCGGCGGTCAATAATGGCGGCGATATCGCGCTCCATCTCGCCTCCGGCCAGTCGGTCGCCGTCGGCATGGTGGCACGGCCGGAACTGAGCGCGCCGGATCTGTTCGGCCGTTTCACGCTGGAAGCGACGGACCCTGCGCGCGGCCTGGCCACCAGCGGGCGCCACGGCCGCAGCTTTTCCCTCGGCATCGCCGATGCGGTAACGGTGCTGGCGCGTACCGCTGCCATGGCCGATGCTGCCGCGACGGTGATCGCCAATGCGGTCGACCTGCCTGGCCATCCGGCCGTTCGGAGGGTGCCCGCCTCGTCCCTCCAGCCGGACAGCGATCTCGGCGGTCGGCTCGTGACCCAGGATGTCGGCCCTCTGACGCGGGTGGAGATTGCGGCGGCACTCGCCCCGGGCCTCGCCGTGGTCGAGGCGCTGCGGGACCAGGGATTGATTGAACGGGCAGCGCTGCATCTGCAGGGCGAGACCCGCGTACTAGGAGAGAGGGACGAAACGCATGGCCGAGATTGAGCTGCGCAAGAGACTGATGGTGGTGGAGGAGATTTTCCACGAGGGTGGGCCAGTGGCCGCAGACCCATTGAAGCGTGCGGCGGCGATCAGCGTCATCGCGAATCCTTTTGCCGGTCGTTACGTGGAGGAGATTTCCTTCTTCATGAAGACGCTGGAGCCGCTGGGGCTGGAGATGGCGCAAGCCCTGGTGCGCACGCTTGGCGGGGACGCGAAGGCTGTCCAGGGTTATGGAAAGGGCGCCATCGTCGGGGCCGCCGGAGAGCTGGAACACGGTGCGCTGTGGCATGTGCCCGGCGGCTATGCCATGCGGGGGGCGCTGGGCGATGCGAAGGCCATCGTTCCCTCCGCCAAAAAGGTGGGCGGCCCCGGCACGCGGCTGGACGTGCCCATCACCCACATCAACGCCTCCTATGTGCGCAGCCATTTCGATGCCATGGAAGTCGGGGTGCCCGATGGGCCGCGCGCGGATGAACTCGCCCTCGTGCTGGTGATGACAACGGGGCCGCGCATCCATGCCCGTGTGGGCGGGTTGGCGGCGGCCGATATCCGCGGCCTGGACGGCTTGCGATGAGCCCCCTCGTCATCCGCAAACTGGTGACCGTGGTGGACGAGGTTCTGATCGAAATGGGCCAACAGGTCAGTCCGCCCACACGGCGTGCGGCGGCGATGGCGGTGATCGCAAATCCTTTTGCAGGACGTTTCGAAGTCGATCTCAATGATTTGATCGAACGCGGCACTGAACTTGGGCGTCTCTTGACGGAGAAGGCCGTCGGCGCCCTCGGAATTGCGCCAGAGATGGTCGAGAGCTACGGCAAGGCGGCGATCGTGGGCGAGGCGGGAGAGATCGAGCATGCGGCGGCGATTCTGCATCCGAAGCTGGGAAGCCCGATGCGTGCTGCGCTCGGCGGCGGTGCGGCGCTTGTCCCCTCCGCCAAGAAGCGCGGCCGGGTGGGAAGCGTAATCGACGTGCCGCTCGGCCATCGCAATGCCGCCTACGTGCGCAGCCATTTCGACGCGATGGAAGTGGGTATCGCCGATGCGCCGCGCGCGCGTGAAATCCTGGTCGTCGTCGTGGTGACCGATAGCGGCCGGCCGCTGCCGCGGGTGGGCGGCCTCACCAAGGATGCGATCCTCGGCCAGGACGGGCTGCGCTGACGATGGCAGGTGAGCCCAAAACCGATGTGCTGCCTGCCGGCAGCT
>Ga0310811_10003958_pt1 | contig 18652 bp, 20 predicted proteins | sample YCmetagenome_FD_207642 | JGI IMG/M metagenome (GOLD analysis project Ga0310811, IMG submission 207642) | Soil microbial communities from experimental microcosm in Duke University, North Carolina, United States - YC | ecosystem: Engineered > Artificial ecosystem > Soil microcosm > Unclassified ...
CCTATAGCCTCAGCGCGGCCGACGCCAGGCTGCGCGGACGTGCCACCCGCACGCCCGGCGCGCTCTCCCTCACCCATGCACGGGCCCTGCGCGTCCTGGCCGAGACTGGCCCACTGCCCATCGGCCGCCTCGCCGCCGCCACCGAGACCACCGGAGCCGCCACTACCCAACTGGTCAACGGTCTCGAGACGGCCGGCTACGTCACCCGTGAACGCCCCGACCACGACAGGAGGGCGGTCCTCGTCGCCCTCACCGACTCCGGCAGGCGCCGCCACAACGAGCGCCAAGCGATGCTCACCGAGACACTCGAGAGCGCGCTAGCCCACCACGATGCCGCAGCCCTCGCCGCCGCGACGGACGTGCTTCGGCAACTCGCCACGATCTACGACCGGCTATGACCCCGGGCAGTCCTGCGCCCGCCTAGAAGACTCCGCCGCGGGACTCGAACTTGCTCGGCTTGCCCAGGACGGGCTTGCCCGACGCGACCCATTCCGCGACCCAGCCGGCCATCGTGCGGACCGGGACGACCGGGTTGCCCAGCAGATCGGCAGCCAGTTCGCAGTCGACCGCAAGGCAGTCCGCCTCGCGGCCCTCGAATACCGGCTCGATGTCGTACAGCCGGCCGAAGTACTGTGCCAGGGCTCGAACACTGACCGTCTGCGGCACTCCTATGTTGATCGGCGCCGTCGGTGTGACGCAGTGCCCTAACAGCCGCGCGATCTGGTTCAGCGCGTCGCCCTGCCAGATGAGGTTGACCGATCCGGTTTCCACGGGGACGGGCTCACGGCGAAAGACCCAGTCGGCGATCTCCTGCATCACGCCGTACCGCGGATCGACCGAGTACGCGAGGCGAACGATGCGTCCCGGAGTCTTGTGCCGTGTTGAGTAGTACTGGAAGACCCGTTCACGCCCGACGACCGAGTTGGCGTATTCGCCCAGCCGTGGCGAGGGCGCGACCATCTCGTCTGCTCCGCCGCGCAGCGGGTCCGACCACGGGTAGACGTGGACGCTGGAGAGAGCCACGATCCGGGAGTCGGGAAAGGACTCCCCCACCAAAGTCGGGATCACCACGTTGGTGGCCCACATCTGAGCCTCCTGCCCGTCGGTGTCGAACTTGCGGCCCGCGAGGTAGACGATGTTCGGCACCTGCGGGAGGCTGCGCACCTGCTCGCAGTCGGCGAGGTCGATGGAGAGTGTTTCGATGCCGCGCGTCTCGAGCCACTCGCGCGTTTCCGGCGCGGAGAACCGTGCGACGCCGATGACACGCTTGCCAGGTGCGGCCCGCTTGATCAGCCACGCCAGCGTCAGGCCGAGCTTCCCGGAGACTCCGAGCAGCATGACGTCGCCGTCCACCGCGGCGAGTTCGTCCACGCATTCCGGCGTCGGGGTCGCGAGGAACGATTCGAGATGCTCGACGTCCTGGAAGTGGGAGGGGAAGAACGACCTCGTCAAGGTGTGGTTCATGGCTACGCCGCCGTTCAGGAGAGTCGGATCGGTGCTCATGCGGGCAGGGCGCTGACGGCGTCACGTGTCAGCCATCGGTCGAGGTGCGCGTGGACGAACTCGTCGTCGCTCAGGTCGCGGTGGTCGCGGTGGACGCGGTCGATCTCGGCCTTCTGGCCGTCGCTCATCACGAGCGCGGGGTCAAGGCACCAGACTCCGTCGACCAGCCCCTGCCGGCGGAGCACCTCCAGGCAGCCCGGGATGCAGCCGGCGAAGTCGTTGTGCGCGTCGTAGATGGCTGCGTTGCAATCGGTGATGCGCGAGTCGAGGCGCAGCAGGTCCACGGGCCGGTCCTGCGTATCATCGAGCTTTGTGATCCGTTCGTGTAGTTCGACGGCTCGCCTGGCCCAAGCAGTCCGCCGCGGATGCGCACGGCGGTCTCCTGGTCTCCCCGGCGCACGACGAGGGGGGTCAGCAGGTCGGCGACGATGTGGTCGTCGTTGCCGGTGTACATGGTGATGCGGTCCTGGGCGGCGGCGTCGACTACACCGCGGATCACATCGAGGGTCCGGTAGCGGTCGAAGGTGGCGATCTTGATCGCCAGGACGTTGTCGATCGCGGCGAAGCGGCGCCAGAAGTCATAGGACATGTGCGTTCCGCCGACTTCCGGGGCGAGCGCGAAACCCACGATCGGCATCTCGGCGGCGACAGCGCGGCAGTGTTCGAGCGCCTCGGACTCCGGTGCGTTCTTGAACGCGGCGACGTTCACCATGGCCGCCGTGTAGCCGAGCGCTCGGGCCGTGCGGGCTTCCTGGACGGCCTGCGTGGTACGTCCGGTGACTCCCGCGATGAGGGCGACCGGGCGCGTGCTCCAGCTGCGCGCCTCGTGCGCCGTCAGTTCGAGGAGCGGGGCATAGAGTCCATGCTCGCGGATCTCGAATTGAGTGATGTGCACGCCCACCGCGAGACCGCCGACGCCGGCGTCCAGGTAGTAGCGGGTCAGGGCACGCTGATGCTGCTCGTCGAGCTTGCGGGCCGGTGTGAGGGCGAGCGGGTGGGCCGGTATGACGGCGCCGCGGGAGAGGATCGTGCGCGCTCCGGCGGTGGCAGCGTCAAGGGAGTCGCCTGTCGGCATCGGATCTCAACCTTCCGTCAGGTACACAAGTGGTGTGGGCCAGGTGGAACGCGGGTGGTGCACGGTCGCCGCTTCGGCGGGCGTGTTCGGCCTACTCGCCGGCGGACAGAGCCGCGGGCAACAGATCGAGCCGGGGAACGGTGACGTCGGGTCCGCGACCGATCGAGTCGAAGGTCACGGTAGAGCGCTGCACCCACGCGGTACGCATGCCGGCGGCGTTCGCTCCGATGATGTCGAACGGATTCGCCGATACCAGCCGCAGGCGGCCGACCGGCAGGCTCGTCCGTTCGGCGGCGTGGAAATAGACCGCGGGCGCCGGCTTGAAGGCCCCGACCTCGTCGGCGCTGATGACGTCGTCGAAGAAGTCGCTCAGGCCGCCGACGGCCAGGCACCGTTCGACCATGGCGACGGTGCCGTTGGTGAAAACCTTCAACCGGTGTCCGGCATCGCGCAGCGCCCGGAGGCCCGGTTCTGTGTCCGGGAACGGTTCGAGCTCGTCGTACAGTCCGGCCAAGCCGTCGACGGCGTCCTCGTTCGCAGTGAGCGCGTGCGCCGTCAACGTGTCGATGAGTGCGTGCCGGGTCAACTGACGGAAGTCGAGGTACTGCCCCATCACGGTCAGCCGGAAGGAATACTCCAGCTGCCTGGCCCGCCAATCGCGCGCGACCGCTGCGCCGACGCCGGATCCGTACCGCTCCTGGAGGGCGCCGGTGACCGAGATCGGGTCCACCAGAGTGCCGTACACGTCGAAGACCAGGGTCTCCGTGCCGCTGCCGTTCATCGCGCTCCTGATCTTCGTCGCCGGATGCGGCGGCCCCGGCTGCCGACGCCCCGCGCCGAGAAGCCTCGCGTGTCTGTCAGGCCGGGGTCGAGTGGACGGTTCCGGCTGACGGAACCGGATCGGTGCGACGCGATGCCCGGGAGTGAACAGTGGGCGTATCCCATCGGCCATCCTGATAGGCCGCCATTATTTCGCACGTGGAGGACACATGCCGGCGCTTGAGGAGCAGAGAGTCGCGATCACGGGGGGCGGGTCGGGTCTCGGGCTCGCGATCGTCCGCCGCTTCGTCGCCGAAGGCGCGCGTGTCGCAGTCCTCGAGCTGTCGGCGGAAAAGGCCGCGGCACTGCGGACGGAGTTCCCGGACGGCCGCGTCGCGGTCGTCCACGGCGACGCGACCTCGCTGCACGACAACGAGACGCTCGCACGTACCTGTGTGGAGTCCTTCGGCGGACTGGACTGCTTCATCGCCAACGCCGGGCTTTGGGACTTCATGACGTCGCTCGAGCAGTTGCCGGAGGACTCGATCTCAGCCGCCTTCGATGAGGTCTATGCGGTCAACGTCAAGGCTCCCCTGCTCGGCGCGAAGGCCGCATTACCCGAATTGCGCAGGTCAAGCGGATCGCTCCTGATCACGTTGTCGAACGCCGCTCTGTTCCCGGGCGGCGGTGGCCCGCTCTATGTCTCGTCCAAGCACGCCGGCGTCGGCCTCGTGCGTCAACTGGCTTACGAGCTCGCCCCCGAGGTGCGCGTGAACGGCATCGCTCCGGGTGGCATGTCGACGGATCTGCGGGGACCGAAAGCGCTCGGCCAAGCCGGTCGGGCGTTCAGCGAGATGCCGGTCAAGGAGTGGCTGGAGCGCGACACCCCGCTGCGCCGCGCACCCGAGCCGGACGAATACGTCGGCGCGTTCGTGCTGCTCGCATCGCGTCGCGATGGGCTGACGGCGACGGGCACCGTCCTGGATGTGTGCGGCGGGGTCGGCATCCGGGGAGGGTCGAGCAGCGGCGACCGGTAACCGCGACGAGACGACTGACCGCCGGGCCCGGGCCCGGCGGTCAGTCGTCTCGTCGCTCAGAAAATCAGGCTGAAGCTCTTCGTGAGGATCACGCTCTGGTCCAGGTGGACAGTGCGTTCCAGGAGTATGAGTCTGCCGTCCTCGCCTCGCACGAGGACGTCGCTGCGCGCGCCGGCGAACTCGTCCTCGTCGTCATGCAGCCTATTGCGCTTGATGAAGAAGTTCGACGTCACGACGAACCCGCCCGGCCTTGCCTCCGACGCATCCGGCGCCTCCGATGTCTCCGGCGTCACCATGACGTTCGTGATCAGGCGTCTGGTGCGCGGCGGCGGCTCCTCGTTCCAGGCCATACCGGTGTTGATGCGTCGGACCCTCCGGCGCAGAAACCGATAGTCGTCGTCGAACAGGGCCGTCTCGAGGCCGGTTCCCTTTTTGTCCCGGGACACGTCTCGGTCCAACCGGTTCTCCCGCAGCGGCATGAAGTAGTGGATGTCCGGGCTGAGCAGGCCGAGCCAGGAATCGTAGTCACGCGCGTCGAGCAGGGCTGCCTCGCGATACAGCCACTGCTCGACCTCGTGCTGCACGAACAGTTCTGCCATCATCGACGGCGAGGTTTCTACCGTGGTCATGCCGAAACCTCCGTCCACGTGTCCGAGGCCTCGCGTCCGATGCTCCCGCGAGCACCTTCCCTCGGGTGCGGTGTGGACATGAGTTCGGTCCATCGGCGGTAGAACGCACGCTGGCCCGTCTCGCTGAACACCGAGTCGAGTCGACCCGGCATGCCATCGACTTTCCTGCCCGTGCGACCGGCGCCCATCTGGTAGTTCAGCGGGACCGTCGAGCTGACGAAGCCTTCGCCGCGTGCGGAGAACGCCCACTGCTCACCGTCGTCCTGTTCCCAGGTGCCCGCCGGGCTGAAGTGCCGCTGATAGTCCAGAAGCAGTTGCCTGCGAACCGCGAGCGGAGCGTTGCGGGGCAGGAGGGCCCAGGACCAGCAGTCCATCTGGTTGGCGCCCTTCGGGTGCCACACACGGATGTTCCAGCGGTTCCACAGCAGCGAGAAGTTGGGGAAGACGGTGCCGTGGATCAGCGCGCGGCTTGCCATCGGCTCGCCGACGCGTGACGCGAGGCGCTCGGCCCAGGCCGTCATCCAGTCGGCCGCCTCCGGAGCGAGGCTGGCGTAGTTCCACGCGTCGAAACCACCGAGGGCATGGCCTTCGGGCATGGCCACCTGGAATCCGAGCATGGGCATCGGTTCGGCGTCGGGCAGATCCGCGGCCTCTGCGATCAGCGCGGAAAGATGCGTGAATCCCGCGTGGTACATGTCGCCGCCGAACTGCTCGGCGGCGAGCTTCCAGTTTCCGTCCAGCCTCCACTTGTGCACCCCGGTCGCGACCTCGACTCCGTCGCCGTCCGCGTCGAGCAGCACATCGAGGTAGGGGGCCATGTCGCCCAGATACTCGACCAGCGGGGGCAGGTCGAGATCCCAGGTCGCGAAGATCAGGCCCTTGTAGGACTCGACCCGAGGGACCTCGACCAGTCCCCACCGGGACTTGTCGAACTCCCCATAGGCCGCCTCCTGTTCGGGGATGACGGTCAGCGAGCCGTCGGGATCGTAGGCCCAGCCGTGGTACGGGCAGGTGAACGCCTTGGCGTTGCCGCGGTCGGTCCGGCACACGAGCATGCCGCGGTGGCGGCACGAGTTCAGCAGTGCTTTGTAGGAGCCGTCGCGCTGCCGGGTCACCAGGATCGGATCGGCGCCCATGAAGGTGTTGAAGAAGTCGCCTGCGCGCTGGAACTGGCCTTCGTGGGCGAGGAAGAGCCACGAGCGGGTGAACACCCGGGCGAGCTCCGCGCGGGCGATGCCCTGGTCGGTGAAGATAGAGCGGTCGACGAGCGTCTGCTCCTCGTCGGTGAACGCGCTGATCGTGGACGTCATCGGTCCTCCGTTGGAATGTGATGTCCGGGCCGAGCGGTGGTCATGCGGTGAGGTATTCGATGAGGAGCTGGTTGTATTCGTCGGGGTGCTCCCACTGGGGCCAGTGCCCGGAGTCGGCGACGGTGTAGAACTGCGCCCCGATGAGATCCGCGCAGTAGACCCCGAAGTCAGGTCCCTGACCCGGATTGTGCTCACCCCACAGCACGAGGGTTTCGGGCTGCCAGGAGGCCAGGTCGCTTTCCGTGTACGGCCAGTCGTACAAGTCCGTGGAGAACTGGCCGTGGTCGAGGTTGAAAACCCGGCGCATGGACGCGTTGATCTCAGGATCCGCATACAGCTCCCGCCGGACGTCGACGATGTCGTCGGTCATCCGGCCCGGCTCTGCCACGAGCCATCGCATGCGGCGCTGCACGTTCTCGAACGTCGGCTCCACCACGGCCTTGGTGGACAGTTCGCCGAGGTTGCGCGCGGCGTGGGCCGCCGTGGCGAAGCCCGCCCGCGCCGGTTTGAACAGATAGAAGCCCGCGGTCAGGACCATCCGGTCGACCCGCTCCGGGTAGCGCAGCGCGAGGTTCGCGCCGAACATCGCGCCCATGGACTCGCCCTCGAACGCCACGCTGCGATACCCGAGCGCGTCGACGAGGTCGACGAAACCGTCGACGAGCAGGTCGTACATGGTCGGCAGGTCGAAGCCGTCCTTGGAACTGCGGCCGTGGAACAGCGCGTCGACGGCGTACACGTGGAAGTGCTCGGACAGTGCCCGGATGTTGCGTGCGTACGTCTCCGCGTGCCCGCCGATGCCGTGGTACATGAGCAGCGGCTGCCCGGAGCCGGCTTCGAAGACGCGGTGCTTCCAGCGCCGCCCCTCGACGATGCGGACCTTCGCAACGGACAACTCGTCGGCGACGGACGCCCAGTCCGACGCGGGCCGTTCGCGGACCTCGCGGGAGAGGGCGAAGGGGAGCTTGGCGCTCGCGGCCGGCATCACAGCTCGGCTCCGGTCTGCGCGCCGCGGACGTTGAACTCGGTGCGCCGGTGTCCCCAGAAACTCTCCGTCTCGACGCGCTTCTCCACGTAGTCCGCCTCGTCGATGGTCAGGCCGCCGAATCCGTACTCGATGTCGAAGCCGCCTGGGCTGCGGACGTAGAACGAGAACATCCGGTCGTTGGAGTGCCGGCCGAGCGTCGTGGTCAGCGGGATCCCGCGGTCGACGCCGTCGAAGTACGACCGGCCGATCACGTCGAGGTCGTCGACCTCGAACATCAGGTGCAGCAGTCGCGCAGGCAGGCCGGGCACGTGCGCCATCCCGAGCGAGTGGTGGCGCGGGTTGCATCGCAGGAAGTAGGCGTCGTGCTCGCCGAAAGGCATCCGGTCGGAGACCTTCATGCCGAGCAGGTCGACGTAGAACGCCCGACTGCGCGGCACGTCGGCGACCGAAGCGAATGCGTGCCCGAATCCCATCGGGTCGGTGACGAACCGCGCGCCGGTCGGCGAGACGAACGGCGCCTGGTCGATGGCCAGGCCGTGGTACAGCTCGACCCGGTTGCCGTCCGGGTCTGCGGTGACGACGAGGGAGCTGACCCTGCGGCTCTCGGCCAGGGCCGGCTCACCTCGCTCGGCCGGGTGGCCCGCGGCCCGCAGCCGGTCGGCGAGCTCGCCGAGCTCCTGTTCGGACGCGACCTCCCAGCCCATCGCCGCGAGCGCCTCGGCGGGCCCCCGGTCGATCTGGATGCGGTGGGTGCGCTCGTCACAGCGCAGCAGTAGCCGGCTGAGGGCGAGACCGCCTGCAGACCCAGGACACCGGACGCGAAATCACGCCACTGCTCCAGATCCGGCGAACTCAGTACGACATATCCGAGAGCAACGACGCCGCTCATGATGCCTCCGATCGATTTGCTTTTCGCGCACGTTAAATCGTTGTGTTCGGGCAGCTCAACGTCTGCGTCCCGGCAGGCGGAACGGTGCTGGGCCAGTGGCCGGGGCGGCGACTTCCACCCGGAATCCGGCGCGGAGATCGGGCTAGGCTGGCAACCGTGACGGAGAAATCAAGCACCGGCGGATCGCGTACCGCCGCGACCCGGGACCGGCCGCGCACCGAGCAGGCGATCCGGGACGCGGCCGAGTCCCTGTTCGCCGAACTGGGATACGAGCGCGCCACGATCCGCCGTATCGCCGAACGCGCCTCGGTCAATCCGTCGCTGGTGATCCAGTACTTCGGCTCGAAGGCGAAGCTGTTCGAGACCGTCGTGTCCATCCAGCAGCCGGTGCTCGCGGCCTTCGAGGCGGGCGACGAACTCGGGCGCAGCGTCGCCGAGATCTTCATCCCGCTCTACGACAGCTCCCGGCCCTGGGTGCAAGCAGCGCTCGGGCTCTTCCGTTCGGCACCGACGCAGCCGGAAGCCGCGGAACTGCTGCGCACCTCGATCAGCGAGAAGTCGATCAGGACATTCGCCGCCGAGCTGGACAGCGAGGACCCGCAGACCCGTTCCGCGGTCATCTGCGCGCTCATCATCGGTGTGATCTACGGACGGCACCTGCTCGGGATCGACCCGCTCGACACCGACGACCTGCCGCGGCTGGTGCACTACTGCTCCGCCGCGATCAGCGGGGTCCTCGACGCCGAACCCTACCGGTCGTCCGAAGCGACCTGATCGAGCACCGGGGCGGTGTCGACCATCACCGTCCCGTCTTCGACCAGGACGCGGTAGGTACGCAGCGCGCGCGTCGCGGGCAGGCACAGCGCCGCCCCGGTCGAGATGCAGAACCGGGCCATGTGCAGCGGACACTCGACGACATCTCCGTCAACGAATCCGTCGGCCAGCGAGAACTTCTCGTGCGTGCACGTGTCGTCGGTGGCGAAGTAGCGACCGTCGACGTTGAATACGGCGATCGGCGGGTCCGCATCGAGGCGGACGGCCTCGCCGGGCTCGAGTTCATCGATGCGGCAGACAGCGCGGATGGTCATGGGTGTGCGGTCCTTCACAGGGTCGGAAAGGCGGATTTGGGAAGCGCCGCGGCGAGTGCCTCGACGGCTCGCCGCAGAGGCGCCCGCACCCGCCGGAGGTTCACCGAGGCGCCGGAGAGCGAGATCGCGGCGCCCGCGTACCCGGTCACGGGGTCGATGATGGGAGCGGCCACGCAACTGAGCCCGATCCGGGACTCCTCGTTGTCGGTGGTAACGCCCTCGTCCCGGGCGCGGGCCAGCACATCCGCGAACAGCTGATGGCCTGAGATCGAATAGGGCGTGCGCCGGGGCAGGCCCTTGGCGAGGGCGCTTCGCACCGTGGTCTCGTCGGAGAAGGCCAGCACGGCTTTGCCGAGCGCGGTACACGACGCAGGCAGCCGCGCCCCGATCCAGGTCGGGGTGTCGAGCGAACGGTGCCCGTGCACCTTGTCGAGGTAGATCACCTCGTGTCCGTCGAGCACCGCGAGATGCACAGTCTGGTGCGTGACTTCGTAGAGCTCGCTCAGGTAGGGCATGGCGGCGGTACGCAGGCTGTGCGGCCTGGCGTCCGGGATCAGATTCCCGATTTCGAACAGCCGCCGCCCGACGCAGTATCCGGTGCCGCGGCGCTGGACGTACCCGTTGGATTCCAGGACGGCGAGCAGCCGGTGCGCGGTGCTCTTGGGCAGTCCCGCTCGTTGGGCGAGGGCCGAGAGCGGCACGGTCGTCCCCTCACCCCCGAATGCGGCGAGCAGCCCCAGAGCCTTGCCGACCGAGGTGCCGAGCTGCCCGCCCGCCGCGTCAGTGGTCATCGTCGACCGTCATGTGAAGCCTCCACTTCTAAACGCTTGTTTAGAAGTTACGACCCTCGCACTTCCGTGTCAACGGCCACACATCGGAGCCGGCTCCGGCGCACCGGCCCTCGACGTCACGCGCCGGCCGACGTCCAGGCTCGCAGCGCCCGGCGCAGATCGGTCTCGGTCGAAGCCAGGGCGTCCTCGAGCGGCCAGTCGCGGCCGAGGATCGGTTGCGCGACACGCACCTCCAGCGGCCGGTCGACCCCCACAACGCCGGTCCAGACCCCGCCGCGCCGGGTGAACACCGTGAACGCGTCCGCATCCGGATCGCCGCGCACCACCAGCTCGTCACCGGGCCTCGGTTCTCCAGCCGCATGGATCACGGCGTCGAACTGCTCGGTCCAGAACCACGGCGGGACCGAGACCGGTTGCTCGCCCGTGACCAGGAAACGGCCGAGCGCCGCGCCGCCGTCGTGCGCACCACGCCAATGTTCGTGCCGCGCCGACATGCCCAGGAACCCGCTGCGCGGCCGGGCGACGTCCCCCACCGCGTAGATGTTTGGTGCGGAGGTCTCGAACCTGTCGCCGACGAGGATTCCGTCGTCACAGGCAAGACCCGCGCTCCGGGCGAGCTCGTCGCCGGGAACCAGCCCGACGCCGATCAGCACCAGGTCGGCCGGCAGCTTCTCGCCGTCGGAGAGCTCGACGGATTCGACCGCGGCCGTGCCGTGCAGTTCCGCCACCGAGGTCCCGAGCCGGAAACGCACGCCTGCGCGTTCGTGTAGCCGCCGCAGTGCTGCGGACACGGGCGGGGGCAGTGCCGGAAGCGGGCGGTCGACGACGTCGACGACGGTCACCTCGTCGCAGCCGGCCCGCGCGACCGCGGCGATCTCGGTGCCGATGAACCCCGCCCCGACCACGACGACCCGCGGGTTGCCGGACAGCGCCGAGCGCAGCGAGAGCGCGTCGGCCATCGTTCGCAGCGTGCGCACGCGCGGGAGCCGGACGCCGGGAATCGGAGGGGTCCTGGCGCGCCCGCCGGTCGCGAGCACGATCGCCCCCTCGGCCGACACGGTCGACTCCTGCCCGGCCCGGCGCACGCGGACGGCGCGCTCGGCGGGAAGAAGGTGCGTCACACGGGCGTCGGAGAGAAACTCGACATCCAGTTCGGCCAGCTCCGCAGCAGTCGTCAGATACGCCGACGTGTGCGCGTTGGAGCCCTTCAGGATCGACTTCGAGAGTTCGGGACGGTCGTAGGGCAGTTCGGGTTCGTCGCCGATCAGCAGGACCCTGCCGCTCCCCCCGGCTCTGCGATAGGCCTCGGCGCACCGGAATCCGGCGGCACCGGCGCCGACGACGACGAGCGCGATGCCGCTCATGACGCCCGCACGCCGGCCGCCAGGTCGAGTGCGACATCGACGATGAGATCCTCCTGCCCGCCGACCAGCCGGCGCCGGCCGACCTCGAGCAGGATCTCGCGCACGTCCACGCCGTAGCGTCCGGACGCGGTCTCCGCGTGCCGCAGGAAGCTGGAGTAGACGCCGGCGTATCCGAGTGTCAGCGTCTCCCGGTCGACGCGCGCGGGGCGGGCGAGCAGCGGCCGCAGCAGGTCGTCGGCGGCGTCCTGCAGCGCGAACAGATCGCAGCCGTGCGACCAGCCGAGCAGATCGGCGACGGCGATGAACGCCTCGAGCGGGCAGTTGCCGGCGCCGGCGCCGTGCCCGGCCAGCGAGGCGTCGACCCGGGTGACGCCTTCTTCCACCGCGGTGACGCTGTTGGCCACCGACAGCGAGAGGTTCTCATGGGCGTGGATCCCGATCTCGGTGCCGGGATCGAGTACGTCCCGGTAGGCGCGCACCCGCTGCCTGACCCCTTCCATAGTCAATCGGCCGCCGGAGTCGGTGACGTAGACGCAGGCCGCGCCGTAGGACTCCATCAGTTTCGCCTGCCGGGCCAACTCCGCTGGTTCGGCGAGGTGGCTCATCATCAGGAAGCCGGCCACGTCCATGCCCAGGTCCCGGGCGCGTGCGATGTGCTGAGCGGCGACGTCCGCCTCGGTGCAGTGCGTCGCGACGCGAACCGAGCGCACGCCGAGCCGGTACGCATGCTCCAGTTCGGCGATCGTTCCGATGCCGGGCAGCAGGAGCGTGGTCAGCCGTGTCCGGGTCGCGGCGGCCGCTGCCGCCTCGATCCACTCCCAGTCCGTAGTTGACGCTGCTGCCCGCCAGGCCGTCACCGTGCGCGATCTCGACCGCGGACACGCCGGCCCGGTCGAGCGCCTCGACGATGCGGGTGACGTCCTCGACGCGCATCTGATGGCGGACCGCGTGCATCCCGTCCCGCAGCGTCACATCTTGGATGTAAAGCGTTTGCTCTGCCTGAGGTTTCACGAGGCCGCCTTCGTCTGGTCACCTGAGTACGCGAACGATTCCGCGACGCGCAACGCGGCGGAGGTCATGATGTCGAGGTTGCCGGCGTAGGCGGGCAGGTAGTGTGCCGCGCCTTCGACCTCGAGGAGCACCGACACGCGGGTCGTCGGGCGGTCCGTGCCCGGCCGCACCAGCGTATGCAGGGGCTCATCCGACTTGATGCGGGAGAACTGCACCGCCTGCTTGAGCCGGTAGCCCGGCACGTAGCGCGCCACCTCGGCGGCCATCTGCCCGATGCCGTCCGCGACCGCGGCCTCGTCGAGGTCGCCGGTCAGGCAGTAGACGGTGTCGCGCATGATGACCGGGGGGTCGGCGGGGTTGAGGACGATGACCGCCTTCCCGCGCGCGGCCCCGCCGACCTGCTCGACGGCCGCAGCGGTGGTCTCGGTGAACTCGTCGATGTTCGCGCGGGTCCCCGGGCCGGCGGACTTCGAGGCGATCGAGGCCACGATCTCGGCATAGGCGACCGGGGCCACCCGCGAGACCGCCGCGACGATCGGGATGGTCGCCTGACCGCCACACGTCACCATGTTGACGTTGGGCGCGTCGAGGTGCCGGTCGAGGTTGACCGCGGGCACGACGTAGGGTCCGAGGGCCGCCGGGGTCAGGTCGATCAGCCGCTTGCCGAAGGGCGCGAGCGCGGCGGCGTTCGCGACGTGGGCCGCGGCCGAGGTCGCGTCCAGGACGATGTCTATCTCCGGGAAACCCGGCAGCCGGATCAGCCCCTCGACGCCGGCGGCCGTCGTCGGCACACCGAACCGGGCGGCCCGGGCGAGCCCGTCCGAAGCGGGGTCGATCCCGACCATGGCGGCGACCTCGAGCGAGTCCGATAATCGCAGTACCTTGATCATGAGGTCCGTGCCGATGTTGCCGGATCCGACGATCGCGACCTTGGTCATCGTGCTGTGCCTTCCTTGAGGAATCGTGCGTCGACGTGTCCCAGGCCACTGATGTGGGCGTGGAACGCGTCACCGGGACGGACCGGCACCATCGGCCCGAGTGCGCCGGACAGGACGACGTCGCCCGCGCGCAGGACGCGCCCGACCGAGACAACCGCCCGGGCCAGCCAGGCGACGGCGTCGAGGGGGTCGCCCAGGCAATCGGCCCCGGTGCCTCGGGAGACGATCTCGCCGTCCCGGGTCATGGTCATCTCGCAGAGCGCGGGGACAAAGCCGTCGAGGGAACGGCGCTGGTCGCCGAGGACGAACAGTCCGCTGGAGGCGTTGTCGGCGACCGTGTCGAGAATGGTGATGGCCCAGTCGGAGATCCGGCTGTCGACGATCTCCAGCGCGGGGCACGCGTACGCCACGGCGTCCGCGAGTTCGGCGCCGCTGTGCGGTGGCTCGGTGATGTCGCGGGAGAGGACGAACGCGATCTCGGCCTCGATGCGGGGCTGGAGCAGGAGCCCGGGGTCGATGGACTCGCCCGACTCGCGCCCCATGTCGTCGAACAGCACCCCGAAGTCGGGTTGATCGACGCCGAGCTGTCTCTGCACCGCTCCGGAGGTCAAGCCGATCTTCCAGCCGACCGGTCGGGAGCCGGCGGCGATCCGCCGACGGCTCAGGTTCGCCTGCACCGCGTACGCGGTCCCGATGTCCTGGGCGGGAAGCAGGCCGTGGACGGGTGCGCACGGTATACCGCTGCGCCGCGCGGCGTCGAGCCGGTCGGCCATGTCGGCGATCACGGCTTGCGGGGATCTCGCGGCGCTCGGCGGCGTCATCGCCGGCCCCGCCGCAGTGCTCTGGTCTTCACGCTCACAGTCTGGGGCGGGACCGCCCGCTCGCGGCGCCTTCCGGTTCCGCATGCCGGAATGCTCCGCGGCCGGGCGGTCTCTGCCCCGGGGAGACGACTACGCTTCGGCGACGGCGAACGCTCCGTCCGCGGTGCGGCTGCGGATCTGCAGATCGCGCGCACTGTAGGGGTAGTCGATCTCCGCGGTGCTTACCTCGTTCAGGCGCGCCGTCTCCTCGGGTGCGAGGATCATGTCCGCCGCCGCGAGATTGTCCTCGAGCTGACCCAGCGTGCGAGCGCCCAGGATGACGGAGCTGACACCCGGTCGCGCCAGCAGCCACGCGACCGCGACCTGGGCGTGCGAGATCTTGTGCGTCTCGGCGATCGCCTCGACGGCCTCCAGGACGTCCCAGGTGCGCTTGTCCTGAAGGCGCGGGCCGTAGAACGGCGCGGTCCACGAGTCGGCGAGCCGGCTGCCGGTCTCGGGCGCCACGCCCTTGCGGTACCGGCCCGCGAGCACGCCGCCCGCGAGCGGCGACCACGGCAGCAGCCCGATGCCGGCGTCGGCGCAGGCCGGCCCGATCTCCCACTCCACCTCGCGGGCCAGCAGGTTGTACTGCGGCTGCATCGTGACCGGCGGGACGAGGCCGTTCGCCGCGGCCAGGGCGACGGCCTTCGTCGTCTGCCAGCCGGTGAAGTTGGACAGGCCGTAGTAGCGGATCTTGCCGGCGCGCACCGCGTGGTCGAGGAAGGCGAGCGTCTCGGCGAGCGGGGTCAGCGGATCCCAGGCGTGCACCTGGTAGAGGTCGATCGTCTCCACGCCGAGGCGCCGCAGCGACGCGTCCAGCGCGCGCTCGAGGTGCCGACGCGAGAGACCCACGCCGTTGGGACGGCCGACCTCGTCGGCGTTCGGGAACCGGCCCTTGGTCGCCAGCACCACATTCTCGGTCACCTCGGTGGGACGCGCGGCGAGCCAGCGTCCGACGATGGACTCCGAGAGGCCGGCCCCGTAGACGTCTGCCGTGTCGATCAGCGTGCCCCCGGCCTCGGCGAAGGCGTCGAGTTGCTCGAAAGAGCCCTTCTCATCGGCCGTGTCGCCGAAGTTCATGGTCCCCAGGGCCAATGCGGACACGGAACAGCCGCTGTTTCCCAGCATTCGGTACTGCATGACACGCACTCTCCTCGCGATGAACGGGCGGCATCGTCAATGCCGCTCGGTTCACCGTAGGAGCCAGGCGCCGACCGGTGGCAGGGTGCGTCACACCCACCCGGGGGCCGGTTGTCCCTGCTCCCGAGCAGGGACAACGCCTCGGCGGAGCGCGAGCCCGGTTCCGCGCGGTAGACCAGCAGCAGGCAGGTGTCCCCGTTCGGGCGCAGCGTCTCGAAGGTGAGGTCGAGCTCCCCGACGAGCGGATGCAGAACCCTGAGAACGTCTGAGGTTTTCTCGCGCACCTCGGCATCGGCCCAGCGCCGGCTGAACTCGGGGCTGCGGGTACGGAGTTCGCGGATGATATGCCGCAGTTCCGGGTTGTCCGGGTCGTGGCTCAGCGCGGCGCGCAGCCCGGCCGCGGCGACATCGGCCACCCTGTGCCACTCCCGCAGGAACACCGGCGCGTCCGAGTCGAGGAACACCAGGCGGAACAGGTTGTCCGAGTGCTCATGGCCGTCGTACAGGGCCCGTCCGAGCTGGTTCGCCGCGATGATGTTGAAGCAGGGATCGAGCAGGACGGCCGGATGCGTGCTCCATTCCTGAACCATCGCCAGCAGGTTGGCGCCGACCCGCCGCTTGAGGAATATCGCCGGGGCCGTGCCGACGGGCGCGACCGCGGAGAACAGGTAGCGCTGCGCGTCGGGTTCGAGATGCAGCGCGCGGGCGAGCGCGTGCAGCACCCCGGGCGAGGGATGCCGTTCCCGGCCCTGCTCGAGCCGGGTGTAGTAGTCGATGCTCAGTCCCGCCAGAGCAGCGACCTCCTCGCGCCGCAGCCCCGGGACCCGCCGCAGTCCGACGGACACCACCCCCGCCTCCTCGGGTGATACCCGGGCGCGCCGGGCCGTGAGGAACTCGCCGAGTCTGTTCGTGCTCGCCATCCCTCCACTGTAAGAGCGTGCGCCGCGAAGCAGGCGCCCGCTGGGTGCGCGCCACGCGGCCGGTTGCCGCGGCGTCGAGAACCACGGCGCCGGTCGCTGCGGCGCGCACTGCGGACTACGCTGCGGGATAGTCGAAGAAACCCCGGCCCGTCTTGCGGCCGAGCAGACCCGCCTCGACCATCCGCCGCAGCAGTGGGGGCGGGGCGAAAGCGACCTCCCGGTACTCGTCATACAAGGTGTCCCCGATCGCCGCGAGGATGTCGAGGCCCACCAGGTCGGCCAGCCGCAGCGGGCCCATCGGGTGCGCGCAGCCGGCGGTCATCCCGGTGTCGATGTCCGCGGCCGTGGCCGTGCCCGAGGCGAGCATCCGGATCGCGGCGAACAGGTAGGGCACAAGCAGGGTGTTGACGACGAATCCGGCACGGTCCTGCGCGCGGACGACCTTCTTGCCCAGCACGTCGGCGGCGAAGCCGCTCACCCGTTGCTCGGTGTCCGCCGAGGTGCGCAGCGATGCGACGACCTCGACCAGCGGCATCACCGGAGCCGGATTGAAGAAGTGCAGCCCGACGACGCGATCCGGACGGGCGGTCGCTGCGGCGATCCGGGCGATCGGGATGGAGGAGGTGTTGCTCGCCAGCACGGCCCCCGGGTGAACGACCTCGTCGAGTCGGCGAAACAGCGCCGCCTTGACCTCCTCGTCCTCCACGGCCGCTTCGATGACGAGGTCCGCCTCAGCCAGCCGGGAGAGTTCGGCGGTGGCCGTCACGGCCGCTGCGGCGCTCTCGCGGGCCTGCGGAGCGAGGATCCCGCGTTCCTCGGCCCGGACCAGCGAACGCCGGATGCCGGCGAGCGCCGCGTCGGCGGCGCTCTCGCCGCGGTCGTACACGATCACCGGCAGGCCGGCCCGAGCGCAGACCTCTGCGATACCGCGCCCCATCCGGCCCGCGCCCACCACGGCGACAGTGTCGAACATCGTCACCGGATCTCACCCGCCCGAGACGATGCCGGGTCCGATACGGTGCCCGCCGCGGCCAGGGCCGGATCCACCGTGAACCGCACCCCGGTCGCGGCACGCACCTGATCGACCGAGTGGCCGGGCGCGACCCGGCGAAGGACCAGCCCGGCGGCCGTGACGTCGAGCACGGCCAGGTCTGTGACGATCCGGTGCACACAGCCCCGCCCGGTCAGCGGCAGCGAACACTCCTCGACGATCTTCGGCGCGCCACCCTTACTGACGTGCTCCATCATCACGATCACCCGTTTCGCGCCGTGCACCAGGTCCATCGCGCCGCCCATGCCCTTGATCATCTTGCCGGGGATGGTCCAGTTGGCCAGGTCTCCGCGCTGCGATACCTGCATGGCGCCGAGTACGGCGACATCGATGTGCCCGCCCCGGATCATCGCGAAGCTGAGAGCGGAATCGAAGAACGAGGCCCCGACCGCCGCAGTGACCGTCTCCTTTCCCGCGTTGATCAGATCCGGGTCCACCTCGTCCTCGAACGGGTACGGCCCGATGCCCAGCATGCCGTTCTCGGACTGCAGCACGACCCGCACACCGGGCGGGACGTGGTTGGCCACAAGGGTCGGCAGGCCGATCCCCAGGTTCACGTAGTCGCCGTCGTGCAGTTCGCTCGCGACCAAGACGGCGAGTTCGTCTCGCGTCAGGCTCACGGCGTGCTCCGATCCGTGCGTTCGCGCACCGTCCGGCGCTCGATGCGTTTGCCTTCGCCGCCGACCTCGACGATCCGTTGCACGAAGACCCCCGGTGTGTGGATTGCGGCGGGATCAAGCTCCCCCGGCGCGACCAGCTTCTCGACCTGAGCGATCGTCACTCTTCCGGCCATCGCGGCGAGCGGATTGAAGTTGCGGGCCGTCGCGGCGTAGACGAGGTTGCCGTCGGTATCCCCGACTGCGGCGTGCACCAGTGCGACATCACAGACGATCGCATACTCCAGAACGTACGGTGTGCCGCCGAAGACCTTGTGCTCCTTGGGCTCCGAGGCCACGGAGACCGAGCCGTCGGCCGCGTAGCGCAGGGCGAGACCGCCGTCGGCGACCGGCGTGCCGACTCCGGCGGGCGTGTAGAACGCCGGAATCCCGGCGCCCCCGGCCCGCAGCCGTTCGGCCAGAGTTCCCTGCGGGCACAGCTCCACTTCCAGTTCGCCGGCCAGATACTGCCGCGCGAACTCCTTGTTCTCCCCGACATAGGAGCTGACGGCCCGGCGCACCCGCCGGGAACCCAGCAGAATGCCCAGGCCGGCGTCGTCCACACCGCAGTTGTTCGACACGACGGTCAGGCCTGCAGCGCCCTGCCGGTGCAGCGCCTCGATAAGCGCCGAGGGAATGCCGC
>Ga0310811_10003960_pt1 | contig 18651 bp, 18 predicted proteins | sample YCmetagenome_FD_207642 | JGI IMG/M metagenome (GOLD analysis project Ga0310811, IMG submission 207642) | Soil microbial communities from experimental microcosm in Duke University, North Carolina, United States - YC | ecosystem: Engineered > Artificial ecosystem > Soil microcosm > Unclassified ...
CCGCGGGTAATAGTCACCCCCCCGCCCACGCGACCCAAAGCAGAGCGCCCCGTTAGGGGGGATTACAAAGGGGGGCCGCAGGGCCCCCCTTTGTCGCAACGCATATGATGTTTTTGGCCGGACCCTTAAGTTTCAAGAGAGAAGGGTCCGGCCGAAAACAACATTCCCCCATAGACATGGGGGAATCTCTTTAACCCTTAAAACAACCAACATGAAAAATTTTCTGAATTACACAATATTAGCAACAATCAAACCAATTAAGATGGTTTATTTTGTTATTTTTTTCTAAACGGTCCGTCACCGGGGCGGCTCGGCCCACAACAGATGGGCGACTCACCCTGCGACCGACCGGCCCCAAAAAGGGCGCCGGTCCTTCCATGCAATCGGTTGCTAAATCTCATCCCAACGCTGTTTCCAACACTTGTTGCATTGTCCGGACATAGTGAAAGGTCATGCCCTCGATGAATTCTGAATTTATATCCGCAACGTCCCTTTCGTTCTGCCAACATAAAATTAACTCTTTTATTCCAGCCCGCTTAGCGGCCAACACTTTTTCTTTGATGCCGCCCACGGGGAGGACCTGGCCGCGCAGGGTGATTTCTCCGGTCATGGCAAGATAGGGTTTGACCTTCTGGCCCGTAAACGCGCTTACGATGGACGTAAGCATCGTGATCCCCGCGCTCGGGCCGTCCTTGGGGACCGCCCCTTCGGGTACGTGGACATGGATGTTACGCTTCGCAAATAACTCAGGATCAATATTAAACTTCTTGCCGTGGGCCTGGATATAGGTGAGGGCGGTGCTGGCGCTTTCCTTCATGACGTTTCCGAGGTTACCCGTCAGCTTGAGCTCGCCCTTGCCCTCGCTCAGCAGCGTCTCGATAAATAAGATGTCCCCACCGACATACGTCCAGGCAAGACCCACGGCCACGCCGGGGAGCTGGGCTGTTTTATAGAGCTCGTTGTTATACCGCGGCTTGCCGAGGATTTTGGCGATGTCCGCGCTCGACAGCGTCGGCTTGCTCTTCCCGGTCAGGGCAAACGACATGGCCAGCGACCGCATGATCGCGGCCAGCTGACGGTCGAGCTCCCGCACGCCGGATTCCCGGGTGTATTCTTCGATGACCTTTTCCAGGACCTTGTCGCCAGCCTTGACGGGCAGGCCTTTTAACCCATGGGCTTCCTTTTGTTTCGGGAAAAGGTGACGCTGGGCGATCTCGATTTTTTCCTCCACCGCGTACCCGCTGAGCTCGATGATCTCGAGGCGGTCGCGGAGCGCCGGTTGGATGTCGTTCATTGAATTGGCGGTGGCGATGAACAGCACCTTCGACAGGTCGTATTCGAGCTCAAGGTAGTTATCGTAAAAGGTGTGGTTTTGTTCGGGGTCCAGCACCTCCAATAAAGCGCTCGACGGATCGCCCCGGAAGTCCTTGCCGATCTTGTCGATCTCGTCCAGGATCATCACCGGGTTGGAGGTCTTGATTTTCCGCAGGGCCTGGACGACACGTCCGGGCATGGCGCCGATATAGGTTTTTCGGTGACCGCGGATCTCGCTTTCATCGTGGAGACCGCCGAGGCTGAGCCGGACGTATTTACGGCCGATGGCGCTGGCGATGCTGCGTCCCAGGGAGGTCTTCCCGATACCGGGGGGCCCCACGAAACACAGGATCGGGCTCTTCATATCGCCCTTCAACTTAAGCACCGCGAGGTATTCCAGGATGCGTTCCTTGATCTTCGCCATGCCATAGTGGTCTGCGTCGAGCACCTGCTTGGCCTTGCGCAGGTCATAGGCGTCTTCGGTATGCTCGTCCCAGGGAAGGTCGAGCAGCAAGTCGAGGTGGTTGAACACCACGGAATAGTCGGGCGTGCTCGGGTGCATCCGTTCGAGCCGTTCGATGCCCTTGTCAAAAGCCTCTTTAGCATACAGCGGCCACTTCTTGTTTTCCGCCCGCTTCTGCATTTCCTTGACCTCGCGTTCGTTGCTGTCGCCTCCGAGCTCCTCTTTGATGCTCTTCATCTGCTGTTGCAGGAAGTACTCCCGCTGCTGCTTGTCGAGTTCGGACTTGGTCTTCTTCGTCACCTGATTTTTGAGCTCGGCAAACTGTAGCTCCCGGTTGAGGTAATTCAGCAGGGTCGCCGCCCTCTCCTCTAAATCATTTGTTTCCAGCAATTTTTGTTTCTCCAACAACTCGCTGTTGAGGTTGCTGGAGACAAAATGGATCAGAAAAGCGGGGTTCTCGATGTTCCTCAGGATCACCGCCGCCTCGGATGGCATATTGGGTGTCAGCTGGATGATCTGGCTGGCCAGGTCGCGGATCGAATCTATGGACGCCTCGAACTGCCGGTCCTGGGGAGCCGCCGGCTCTTCCAGCAAATTGACCCGGGCCGTGAAGTAGGGTTCTTCCCGGAGGAATTCCCGGACGCCAAAACGCTTCTTCCCCTGGATAATGACGGTCGTCCCACCATCCGGCATCTTGATCAGCTTGATGACCTTTGCCACCGTCCCGACTTTTTCCAGGTCCTGCGTACCGGGGTCTTCTACGCTACTGTCTTTTTGCGCCAATACCCCTACCAATTTGTCAGTTTTATAGGCGTCGTTGACAGCCTTGATGCTCTTATCCCTGCCTACAGTTATCGGTAGCACTACCCCCGGGAACAGCACCGTATTCCTCAGCGGCAGCAATGGTAGCTGCTCCGGCACATCTGTATCGTCGTCCTTTTCCCCGTCCGCATCCAATGGGATTATCGGCAGGAATTCCATATCATTCTCCGGAGAAGCGTAAAAATCGGCTAAAGTCATAGTTGGTCATTATGTCACCCACCCCAAAAAAAACGGGCGGAGCATATATGGCCCAAAAAACGGGCCATCGCCCCGCCCGAGGTGCTACCGTTTCGAAGCGGGGAGGGCGATGGCCCAATAGGGAATTAAAGAATATTAATCCCCAGCCCCAGCTGGATACTCTGGTTCTTCCACGTGTCCGACTGCGTAGCCGAAGACGCGCTTATGTTGTTGATATTCCCCAAACCCCATCCGTAACGGGCGTATACGCGCAACCGTAAGATGTGGACTTCGGCGCCGGCCAGGAGGGTCACGTCGCCGCCTTTAAAGGCGTCTTCGCCGTTGTTGAGGAGGTGTTGGTTCTTGTTGAGGAGTATCCCGAATTGCGGGCCGGCCTGGAGGTCGATGACTTTGAGGATGCGGTAGGTCAGCAGGACCGGGATACCGAGGTAGTCCAGGTGGACGTCCTTGAGCGTGCCTGGATCGGCGACCACGCCGCCGTATATCTGATGGAAGCTGGAGTCGGTCTTTGCCTGGCTTTGTATGAACAGGACTTCCGGCTGGAGGCCCCAGTGCTTGCCAAAGCGGATCTGGGCGTAGGCCCCGGCGAGGAAACCCGACTTAAAGGCCGTGCTGAAAGAAGTACCGTCGATTTTGCTCAGGTTCGCGCCCAGGTCGGCCCCCAGGCTGAAGCTTTGGGCGGAGGCCCCGGCATGAATGCCCAGAACGATGGCTAGTAATGCGAGTGCTTTTTTCATTGAGGTCTGGTTTTAACAGATAAAACGTACCGGGCGCGTAATTAGTACACCAAACCCACGCTGAGCAGATAGGAAATCCGGTAGGACGACACGCCCGGGCTGGCGTTTATGAAATACGTCGCCAACACCTGGGAGGATACAAGGAAGTGTTTGTAGGTATATACGCCATTCAGCAGGACGCCCGTGGACTCGAAGGCCCAGGGAATGGATTCCTTGAACGAGGTGGGAAGCGGCGGCGGCGTGCCCGAGGTTTCCTCGTGGTACATGTTGGGCCGCCCTATATATTGGTCCTTTTGCCCCCGGCCACCCGTTGTATTCCCGGTTTTCAACCGGTTGGGAATCGAGATATCATAGTTGGCAGCGTCCGCCAGGGTCATGACCGTCGGCGTGAACCCGAGGTGGTCGTCCTTGGTTACCACGCCGAACCATTCAAAGTCGTGCTGCAGGGTGAAGACGCCGGCCAGGGTGTGTGCATGGACGCGTGTAACCGACGAGGCATCGGTGATATACCCGGCGACGGTCTGCACGTCGTAGCGGAAGGCGTCGAACGACCAGTCGAACGCCAGACCTGGCTCCAGCCAGAACTTCTTGAGCACCCCGTAGAGGTAAAGGTCGTTGCGTAGGGGGTTCACGCCAAAAGATAAGGAATCCTTATTGAAATACCGCGTATAGGAAATACCCGCCTCCCAGCTACGGCGTGCGATCTCGTAGGACGGCGAAATGGCGCCCTGGTATACCGTCATCCGGCCCTGGTCCGTCGTGGCGTAAACGGAGCCCGAGATCCCTAGCCCGCTCTTGTGGAGATAGGTAACGCTTGGCGTAAAAAATGTCTTGGTGACGTACCCGGTGGCCGCGGTGGCGCTTTTGGTGGTGAAAAAACCGTTCCCCGTGCCCAATTCGACCGCCAGCAGGGTTTTGGGTCGGGAGAGGGAATCGATGAAGGCGTTCAGGTCTTTTATCACGCTGTCGTCCGTCACAAGGGAGTCCGCATAGGCCGCCGTGTACGGGGAAACCGTATCAACCGTCTGTGCAAGGCCCCGGGACGTGCAGCCCAGGATAAATAATCCACTGATCCACCAAAACCTCATACACTCTTTTGTAGTTCAAAAACGGTAATCTCGGGGAGTATGCCCACCCTGCCCGGGTAACCCAGGAAACCGAATCCCCTGTTAACATACAGCTTTTGCGCGCCTTGTTCGTATAAACCCGCCCATTCTTTATATACATATTCCACGGGGCTCCACTTAAAACCCGGGATTTCTATGCCAAACTGCATTCCGTGTGTGTGTCCCGACAGGGTCAGGTCTATATCCGGATAGGCCGGCCGCACCTGGGCATCCCAATGCGACGGGTCATGGCTCATCAGGATCTTAAAGGGATAACGCTCTGCGCCGGGATACGCTTGGTCCATCCGCCCGTACTTTGGAAAACGGGCCTTGGCGCTCCAGTTTTCGATCCCGATCAGCGCGATCTCGTCCCCTCCCCGGCGGAGGGCTACGTGCTCATTCATCAGCAGCCGCCAGCCCATCTCCCCGTGTATAGCCTTGATCCGGTCGAGGTTGGCCTGTTTGGCCTCCGCCGAGGGCCACCAGTCATAATCACCATAGTCGTGGTTCCCCAGGGTCGAATATACCCCCATCGGGGCCTTTAACCGGGCAAATACGTGGCGGTAGGGCTCCATTTCCACCGCCTTGTTATTAACTATATCACCCGTGAACAGGATACAATCCGGACGCTCGTTGAGGATCAGGTCGATACCGTGCTCGACCGCGGCCATATCGTTAAAGCTCCCGGAATGGATATCGGACAATTGAACAAAACGGAACCCCTCGAAACCCGCCGGCAGGTTAGGGTAGGACAAAGTAACGCGACGGATATGGTAGTTGTACTTGTTGCGGAACCCATAGACCAGCGTCCCGAAAAGGGTACCGCCCACGGCCATCCCCAGCCAGCTAACGAAGGCGGACCGGCTTACCTGCTCACCCGCCACGGCTTCCCCTTCGGTCTTATGGAAAAACAGTTTTCCCACCATCCATTGGATCAGCCGCCGGAAGTCGTCCGCCAGGAAGAACAGACAGGCCAGCAGCTTGGCCAGGAATAGCCCCAGGATAATGGCCATCAGGTAGCTGCGGAGGACGTTGGAGGTTATGGAGGGAAGGATGGAGATACAAAAGACCACGGCAAGCGCCACGACCCAATAGGCGATCCCAACGCCCAGCCTGGTCCTGGGCCCCGATTGGCTGGTCAGAAAACGAACCACCTGGAAAACATAGGCGTCCAGGAGCAACATCAGCGCGATGACTATCCAAACCGTACGACCTTGTAACATATCTAAAAGGCTATAAAATCATCCAACTGTTTACGGACTACCTTCAGGGTTGCCGGATCGGACAGTTTCCCTTGCTCGTCCAAAAGGCGGTTGACCACCGAGATGGGCAATTTATCGTGGTATACCGTCATCTTCAGGTAATGCAACACGCCGGTCAGGTGCTCCAATCCCCTCAGGTTACCCGCCCGGCCGACCGATACGCCGGTCAGCAGGGCCTTTTTCCCCCACCAGGCCTTTTCGATGTCGGAATTATCCATCAGGGCCTTCAGGACGCCGGGGTAACTTCCATTGTACTCCGGAACGACAAAAACAAATTTCGATGCCGGAACGAGGTACTTTTTTTCCACATCCTTCAGCTCCGCGGTACGTTCCAGGGTATTGAGACCGACCAGTGAGAGCAGCAGCGCCTCGATTCCCTGTTCTTTCAACAGCTCCTGGTAGACCTCCGCTATCTTTAACGTATTGCTGTCCTTTCTGTTGGTACCTGAAATAATGGTATACAGCATATGATTCAACGCAAATTACGCACATACCGGAGATTTGTTGTCTATTTTTGCCGTGAAAACGTATTTTTGGCGATTCAGCAGGCTCAATTGCAGCCCCAACCAACTTTTCACATATATGAATCTTACATTTTACGGACACGCCGCTTTCCAGGTAGTCATCAAGGGAAAGAAGATTTTGTTTGACCCCTTCATAACGGGTAATCCGCTGGCTGAAGGCAAGGTGGATCCGAACACGTTGGAGGCAGACTATATATTCCTGAGCCATGGACACGGAGACCACATCGGGGACGCCGTGAGCATTGCCAAAAGGACCGGCGCCACGGTCGTGGCGGTCTATGAGATTTTCGTATGGCTACAGCAGCAAGGTATCCAGAATGCGCACCCCATGAACACCGGCGGCAAATGGACCTTCGACTTCGGTACCGTCAAGGCCGTGGTCGCCCAGCACTCGAGCAGCTTCCCCGACGGCTCCTATGCCGGCAACCCGGTAGGGTTCGTCTTCAAAACCGATGAAGGCAACTTTTACTACAGCGGTGACACCGCCGTGACCCTGGATATGCAGCTCATCCCCGATTGGGTGACGCCCGATTTCGCGGTGCTCCCCATAGGCGATAACCTGACCATGGGCCCCGAGGATGCCGTAGCCGTGGCGCGTATGGTCAAGACCAAAACGGTAGTCGGCGTACACTATGACACGTTCGGATTTATAAAATTGGATAAGGAGTCAGCCAGGTCGACCTTTACAAAAGCCGGTATTGACCTGAAGCTACCCGCCGTCGGAGAGACGATAAAATTATAAACAGCATGGGCAGAATCATCGGAATTGCCAATCAAAAGGGGGGTGTCGGAAAAACGACGACCGCCATCAACCTGGCCGCCAGTTTCGCGGTGCTGGAGTACAAGACCCTGCTGGTCGACGCCGACCCGCAGGCCAACAGCACCACGGGCGTGGGATTCGACCTTCACAACATCACGCAGAGCCTGTACGATTGTATGGTCAATGAGACAAAAGTGAAGGACGTCATCCTGCGGAGCGATATCGAATACCTGGATGTGGTGCCTTCGCACATAGACCTGGTCGGGGCGGAGATCGAAATGATCAACCACCCGCAGCGGGAGACCGTGCTCAAGGCGATCCTCGAACCGATCAAGGACGAATACGACATCATCATCATCGACTGCTCCCCTTCGCTGGGTCTGATCACGGTCAACGCCCTGACCGCCTCGGACAGCGTGATCGTGCCGGTGCAGTGCGAGTTCTTCGCCCTGGAAGGTCTGGGCAAGCTGCTCAACACCATAAAAATCGTCCAGAACCGGCTGAACACGGAGCTCGCCATAGAAGGTATACTTATGACCATGTACGACGGCCGGCTGCGGCTGTGCAACCAGGTCGTCAGCGAAGTACGCCGCCACTTCGAAGAGCTGGTTTTCGAATCCATCGTGCACCGCAATACCCGCCTCAGCGAGGCGCCCAGCTTTGGCAAGCCTGTCATCCTGTACGACGCGGAAAGCAAGGGCACGCTTAACTACCTGAACCTCGCCAAGGAAATCCTACAGAAGAACAACCTTACCAAAATAAAACAGGAAAACAGAGTCCTGACAGAAGTGCAACATGACAAGTCCTAACAAGAAAGAGGCCCTGGGAAAGGGTATCCGCTCGCTCCTGCAGAATATCGACCAGGACCTCAAGACGACGGCGGGTACTTTGAAGAGTTCGGCAGTGGAGGCGGCCACCGGATCCAACAGGATCGCTTTGGACCAGATCTCGGTCAACCCCAAACAACCGAGGCGTGACTTCGACGAACAGGCGCTCGCCGAACTGGCGTCCTCGATCCGTATACACGACATCATCCAACCCATCACGGTCTCCCGGCTCCCGGACGGTAAATTCCGGCTCGTGGCCGGGGAACGCCGTTTCCGCGCGGCTAAGATGGCCGGCCTGACGGATATGCCGGCCTATATCCGCCAGGCAAATGACAACGAGCTGCTCGAGCTGGCCTTGCTGGAAAACCTGCAACGGGAAAACCTCAACGCCATCGAGATCGCCCTCAGCTACAAGCGCCTCATGGAGGAGCTCGAACAGACCCAGGAGCAGGTGGCGGAAAGGATGGGCAAGGAACGCAGCACCATCACGAACTACCTCAGGCTGCTGAAGCTCCCCCCCGACATCCAGGTCGCCGTCCGCAACGGCAGCCTCACCATGGGGCACGCGCGCGCGCTGATCAACGTAGACGAGGTGGACAAACAGCTCTACATCTTCGGTGAGATCAAGAACCGTCACCTGTCCGTACGGCAAACCGAGGAGCTGGTGCGCAAGCTCTACCGCCCCGGCTCGACGGCTGTTAAAAATGCAACAAAAAATACGCTCCCTGCCGCTTTTAAAAAGATAGAGGATAACTTAGCCTCCCATTTCGGGACAAAGGCTAAACTCAATCACAACAAAAAAGGGCACGGCTCCGTCACGTTGGAATATTATTCCATCCAGGAGTTGAATGCTATCCTGGAGAAGATGCATGTCAAGGTTTAAAAACATTTCGTTGCTGTTGCTGGCGCTGTCACTGTCGGTGTTTACCCGCGCCCAGATCGTACGGATCGACAGCGTACAGATCCAGCGTCCGAAGGAAGACACCTCGGACTACGAGACCAAGCACCACCGCGACCCGCAAAAGGCAACCATCCGTTCCGCCATCATCCCGGGCTGGGGTCAGGTCTACAACCACAAATACTGGAAAGTACCCATCGTTTACGGCGGGCTGGTTACAATAGCCCTGATCTTCAACTACAACATCAAGCAATACAAGCAGCTCCGTCACGCCTACACCGTGTTGACCGAATTGCAGAACGGGGACTCTTCCCAGATCCGGACCATAGATACCACCTTTCTCCTGTACAGCCCGCAGGACGTACAGTTCGCCCGCAACGAAGCCCGCCAGAACGTAGACTATTCCGTCCTTGCCTTCATCCTGATGTGGGGGCTGAACGTCATCGACGCGACGGTGGATGCGCACCTGCACGAATTCGACGTGACGGACAGGCTGACCCTGTCGCTCGAGCCCAAAAGCGCCAGCACCGGCGGCATCGCGGGTTTGTCGCTCATCCTTGACATACACCGGAAGAAGTTCCGTCCCCTGCCTTTGTTAACGAATCCAATCTTCGCCTCCAAATGAATATCGCCCTTATCGGTTATGGCAAAATGGGTAAAGCCATCGAAAGCCTTATGCCCGATCGCGGACACCAGGCCGTGCTCAAGATCGACGAACACAACCGCGCTTCTTTGACCGTGGAACAGCTTCGCCAGGCGGACGTAGCCATTGAGTTCACCGGACCCGACTCCGCCCCGGAAAACCTCCTGCTTTGCCTGGAGGCAGGCATACCCGTCGTCTGCGGGTCCACCGGCTGGCTCGACCAGTGGAGCAGGATCAAAGCCGCCTGTGAAGCCCAAAACGGCGCGTTGCTGTACGCCAGCAACTTCAGCGTGGGCGTCAATATCTTTTTTGCGCTCAACCAACGGCTGGCGGAGCTGATGAATACGCACCCCGAATACGAGGTCAGCCTGACCGAGATCCACCATACCGCCAAACGGGACGCCCCCAGCGGGACCGCGATCACCCTGGCCGAAGGCATACTGGGTGTGCTGGACCGGAAAAAAGACTGGGTCAACCACCTCAGCGACCACCCGGAGGAGCTGGAGATACTCAGCGAGCGGATCGATCCCGCTCCCGGTACCCACAAGGTGCGTTATACCTCGGATATAGACGACATCGAGATAACCCACACCGCCCATAACCGAAAAGGGTTTGCCCTGGGAGCGCTCCTGGCCGCCGAATATATATATGGCAAAAAGGGCATATATACTATGAAGCAGGTCTTGGGTCTCTGATTAATCCACTAATTTTCCATACCTTTGTGCGTTATTCAACTAACGCATGTTATCCAAGAAGACCCAATATGCTTTCCAGGCGCTGATGTACCTCGCACAGAAGGAGGAGAACGAGCCCGTTTTGATCGCCGAGATCGCCAAGAAGAAAAAGATACCCCTGAAATTCCTGGAAAATATCCTGCTGGAGTTGAAGAACGCCGGCGTCCTCGACAGCAAAAAGGGGAAGGGAGGAGGCTATTTTTTCAAGGAATCCCCCAAAAAGATAAAGCTCTCCTACGTCATGCGTACGCTCGACGGCCCCATCGCGTTGCTCCCATGCGTCAGCCTCAACTTCTACGAAAAATGCAAGAACTGCGACGAGAAGAACTGCGGGCTTAACGGCGTGATGAGCTCGGTGCGCGATTCCGCGCTGAAGATCCTCGAGAAAAAGACCGTGGCCGACATCGCCGCCGAAGGGTAGCCGGCGCCGCCCCGGTGCCGGCTACCCAGTTCCTGCGGCTACGCCAGACCGTACAGGTCCTGCCAGGCCAGCATTCCGCCAACCAGGTTCTTGACGTTTTCGAAACCCATCTGCTCCAGGAACATCGTCGCCTGTCCGCTGCGGTTACCGCTCCGGCAATAGACGATTACTTCCTTGTCCTTGAGGTCCTCGATCTCGTCCGTATCCATGGAACGGATACGGCCCAGGGGATAGAGAGTGCCCCCGATATTGAATTCGGCGTGCTCGGCGGGCTCGCGCACGTCCAGTATATTCAGCTGTTCACCCGCGTCCATGCGGGCCTTGAGCTCCTGAGGTGAAATAGTCTGCATAACCTTTATCGTTTGGGCCGTCCCTCGGGCGGCTGGGTTTACTGTTGTGTTTGTGTCGAATCCTTTCGTTCGGGTAGCTGACGGCTCACATAGACGTCGATGGTCTGCCCCGAATGGATAACGTTGATGATACCGTCGCCGGAGGTCGGCGTCGGGTTCTGCCGGTAGATAAAACCGGCGGAGGTGTCCGTCACATCGGCATCGGGCACCACCGAACCCATGGCCAGCCCGTTGGCTTCCAGCACGACCCGGGCGTCCGACAGACGCATCCCGAAGAGGTCGGGGACCTGTATCTGGGTCTCCGCGATGCCTTCTCCGAGCACCAGCGACACTTCCGTTCCCATGGGAATCTTCGCGCCCGCCTTGGCAGACTGTCCCCCCACGAGCATATCCAGCACCGTGTTCCGGGCGAAGTCGGGCTTATAGCTCGTGTCGCCCATTTTCAAACCGTATCCTTCCAGGCTGCTTTGGGCAAACTTGAACTGCAACCCTATCAGGTTGGGGAGCTCGATCATCGGCGGGATGGCCCGGTTGATGGTCAGGTAGACGGTACGGCCCTTCTTGACTTCGTCGCCCGCGTCCGGGCTTTGCCAGACAATCGACAATTTCGGCAGGTTATCCCTATAGGCGGAATCTTCCACTGAGACGTCGAGACCGGAGGTTTTAAGGGTACGCGTAGCGGCTTCTATATCCATTCCCTTGACGGAGGGGACCTTTACCGTTTCATTGTGGCGGGTAAAGCTGCGCAACAGGACGATAAAAGTGAGCAGCAGGACCACGGCTATGACCACTACGGCCAGGAGGTTTGCCCAAAAGGAACGGTGCGTGATGAATCGGAACACTGAGAGTTTGTTTTTGTTAACGCCGACTAGCCAGGGCTTCGTCTATCAAAAAGGAATAAAATTCTTTCAGCGTCCATCCCGCCGCCTTAACCTGCTGGGGCACTATGCTGGCCTCGCTCTGACCGGGCACGGTATTCACCTCCAGGAAAAAGGGCTCGTTCACCGGCTCGTTGTAGATGAAATCGATCCGCACGATGCCGCGACAATTCAGCAGGGCATATATCTTTTTCGCGGCGGCCCTCACCTTATCCGCCCATTCCTGGGGTACGTCCGCGGGCGTGATCTCCTCGCTGGCACCGAGGTATTTCGCCTCGAAATCGAAAAAGGCGTTTTTGGACCGGATCTCCGTGATCGGCAGGGTAACGATATCCCCCTGTCGACGGAAAACGCCCACGGTCAATTCCCTGCCCTCGATGAATTCCTCGACGAGGACCTGGGTATCGACCCCAAAAGCCTTTTCAATTGCCGTGCCTAATTCTTCGGAAGGCGTCATCACTTTTGACGTGGCTATGCTCGACCCCCCGTTGTTGGGTTTGACAAAAACGGGGAACCGAAGACCCGCGACTTGTTGCTCCGGGCTCGGGAAGCGGTCCTCGACCAGGAGCACCGAACGGGCGACGTGTATGCCGCCCATGCCCGCCACCGCAACGGTAAACCGCTTGTTGAAGGTCAGGGCGGACGTCGCGGCGTCGCAGGAAGTATACGGGAGTCCGAGCATGTCGAAATAACCCTGGAGCTTGCCGTCTTCGCCGGGGGTACCGTGGATACCGATCAAAACCGCGTCGAAATGGACCTTGCGCCCGTCCGCAGCGATGGAAAAGTCGTTCTTATCCACGGGCTGGTCGCCGTACCACCAGCCATCCGTACGGATATCGATGGTATACGCTTCGTACTTCTCCCGGTCGATGTTGGCCGAGATCGTGACGGCGCTTTTGTAGGAAATCTCCGATTCCCCGGAATAACCGCCGGTGACAAAAGCTATGGTACGCCTCATATGTGCAGCCGCTCTTTCTTGGACAGCAGCTCTTCTACCGTTTCCCGGTACATTTCGTCGGGAACGCAGCAGTCCACGGGGCAAACCGCCGCGCACTGGGGCTCTTCGTGAAAGCCCTGGCACTCCGTGCATTTATTGGGAACGATGTAATACGTATCGACGCTGATGGGCGCGAAACGCTGGGAAGCGTCCACGCTGGCGCCATCCATCAGCTGGTAGCTGCCCTTTACAGTGGTACCGTCCGAAATGGCCCATTCCACGCCGCCCTCGTAAATCGCATTGTTTGGGCATTCAGGCTCGCAGGCCCCGCAGTTGATGCACTCTTCGGTAATTTTAATTGCCATACAATCAGTTATTTTTGCTGGACAAAAATAGGCAAGCTCAGTGAATTTACGACAAAGAATTGAAATGCTCGGGCGGCTGGGGGACTACATGGCATCGGCCGATCCCGCCTGGGTTTCCGCGAAAGAACGGGCGTTTGCCCTCAACCCCTGGTTTGTTCCGGCCTTCATAGAACAGTCGGTAGACAACATCGTGAGGCAATATCTCCAACCCGCGCTGCTGGAAGCGTGGGCCGCAGAAACGGTGAACCCACGCAACGTAGGCGTCGTCATGGCGGGCAATATCCCGCTGGTCGGCTTCCACGACTTCCTTTGCGTCTTCGTCAGCGGTCACCGCCAAACGATCAAGCTGTCCTCGAAGGACAACGTGCTCCTCCCCCACCTCGTCGGCCGGCTGACCGAATGGGCGCCGGGGCTGAAGGAAACGATCGTTTTCGCCGAAGTGCTCAAAGGCTGTGACGCGTATATCGCCACGGGCTCGGGCAACAGCTCCCGTTATTTCGAATACTATTTCGGAAGGTATCCCAGCATCATCCGCCGCAACCGCACCTCGGTCGCCCTTCTGGACGGGACCGAAACGCCGGGGGAGCTGGACCAGCTGGCCGACGACATCCAGCTGTACTTCGGGCTCGGTTGCCGCAACGTGACCAAGGTCTATGTACCCGGGGGATACGATTTCCTTCCCCTCCTACATGCCCTGCGCCGGTACGCCTGGTTCTTCGACCACCACAAGTACCGGAATAACTACGACTACCAGCTGGCAAGCTACCTCATGAACAGCCGCTTCTACATGACCAACGATTCCATCGTATTGTTGGAGCAAAAGGAACTGTTCTCCCCTATAGGTACATTATATTACGAATTTTACAAATATGATGCCGCCGCCCCGGCCCGGATGCGCGAGTCTTTGGAGGGCAACACGGATATTCAATGCATAGCCGGACATGGCGCCCTCCCCTTCGGCGCCGCCCAGAAACCCCTGCTGGGCGATTACGCCGACGGTGTAGATACCCTGGCCTTTTTGACCCGGATTCCGTAACTTTAAAGGGAGCACACGATCTACGAAGACCTTCCTAAATAATTGTTAATTCAAAAGGCTTTAAGATCGGCCCTTATCTAGTCTTCGTTAATTTTACACCATCCAAGCAACAGAAGACAAAAACGAACAACCATGAACTGGAAAGGTATCCTTACAACAGTATTGATCAGCGCGGCCACGGCCGTAGCAAGTGTGGGGCTGTACTCCAAATTCGAACAACGTAACAACTACGTTTGGAAGGACAGCCAGGGAAAGGTGCCTGTGAACTATGCCGGCTTTTTTAACAAGGACGGCAGTCCCGCAGAACCTGTAGACTTTGAAACGGCCGCCAATACCGCCATCCCCGCGGTCGTGCATATCAAGACCATCACCAACCCGCGGCAGGTGTCCAACAACCTGCCCCGTCAGCAACGCAACCCGTTTGCGGAGCTGTTCGGGCTGGGCGACGACGATCCCTTCGGGGATATGTTCCGGCAGCGGAACATCCCGGGCCAGCAGGCCTCCGGCTCCGGGGTCATCATCAGCGAAGACGGCTACATCGTAACCAACAACCACGTCATCGACGGGGCGGACGAAGTGAACGTCACGCTGAGCAACAAGAAACAATTAAAGGCAAAGGTGGTCGGCAGCGACCCATCGACCGACATCGCGGTGCTGAAGATCGAAGGGCACGGTTACCCCTATCTCCTGTATGGGAACTCGGATGACGTGCACATCGGCCAATGGGTGCTGGCGGTAGGCTATCCCTTCACCCTGGAAACCACGGTCACCGCGGGGATCGTCAGCGCCAAGTCCCGCGCCCTGGGGATCAACTCCCGCAAGGCCGCCAACACCGCGATCGAGTCCTTTATCCAGACCGACGCCGCGGTCAACCCCGGTAACAGCGGGGGCGCCCTGATCAACCCGAAGGGTGAGCTGATCGGCATCAACTCCGCCATCGCTTCCCCCACCGGTTCTTTCGCGGGGTACTCCTTCGCCATTCCGGTCAACATCGCCAAGAAGGTGGTCAACGACATCATCGCCTATGGCTCCGTTCAACGCGGTTACCTGGGCATCGAATATCCCAACGAGCAGCAGCTCGACGAGCTTACGCCGGAACAGCGTAAGCAACAGGGGCTCCGCGACGACGTCGACGGCGTATTCATCAGCGCGGTCACCAAGGGTGGCGCCGCTGAAGCCGCCGGTCTCCAAAAGGGCGACGTCATTACCAAAATCAACGGTAGCACCATCAGCGGCGGCGCCGACTTGCAGGGGCTGATCGCGCGGTACAAACCCGGTGAAAAGATCACCATTACCTTCAAGCGCGACGGTGGCGAACACAGGGTCGACGCCACGCTGAAGAACAAGATCGGCACCGAGGACATCACCGTCTCCACCGTCCTGGACAAGCTGGGGGCCCAGCTCACCACCCTGGACGAAAAGAAGGCCAAGCAACTGGGTGTCAAGGGCGGGGTCGTAGTCTCCGGCATCAGCCGCGGGATCATCAGCGACCAGACCATGATGAAGAACAATTTCGTCATCCTTCGCGTGGATGGCAAGGACATCGTGAATACCGACCAGCTGAAGGCGGCCCTGGCCGGTAAGTCCAGCGTCAACATCGAGGGCATATATCCCGGTTTTGAAGGCGTCTACCAGTATGGTCTGAACGACCTCAATGGCGCCGGCTCTTCGCAAGGCGGAGACGACGACGGGCAATAACGCAGTCTACCAAACATATAGGCTAAAGGGCCGCCCATCACGGGTGGCCCTTTTTCATACCGTGTCGTGGCCTAACTTTGCGGTATGAGAAAGTTAACGTTGATGGCGCTGGCCCTCCTCCTGACGGCGGCCGCCTCCGCCCAGGGAAGACCGGTCTTCTACCACGGCTGGTGGCAGGCGAACATCGTCCGACCCGATGGGCAAAATATCGTTTTCAATTTCCTGGTCAAGGACTCCGCGGGCAAAACCATACTGTATGTCCGCAACGCCGCCGAAAGGCTGCTCGTCGACGACATCCGCTTCACGGGTGACTCCCTCCAGATCCATATGCCCTTCTTCGAGGCGTCCTTCCGGGCGCGTATCGAAAAAAACGGCCGGCTCACCGGTGAATTCGTCCGGCGTTTGGCCGAAGGCGAGCTGGTGATGCCCTTTTACGCGCTGCCCAACAACGAAGAACGCTTCGCCCTCACCGGCGGACCCGCCTCCAGAAACGCGCAAGGACGTTATGCGGTCCGCTTCATAAGCGCCGCGGGCGCCACGATGGATACCGCCGTCGGCGAATTCTTCCAGGACGGCAACCACGTCACCGGGACCTTTCTCACGCCATCGGGCGACTACCGCTACCTGGAGGGCGTCGTCACCGGTGACTCCCTCAAAGTGTCGACCTTCGATGGCAACCACTCCTTTGTCTTCACCGCGCGCGTCGGTCCCGATCGTAGCCTGCACGGCGCCATCTTTTCCAACAAAGCCCCCGCGGCCGCCTGGGAAGGCGCCTGGAATCCGCAGGCCAACCTCCCGGCCGGCGCCGCCGTAGCGCACCTGGTCAACAAGGACTCGGCCTACCTGCGCTTCCGCTTCCCCGACCTGGACAGCACCCTCGTATCCATCCGGGACGACCGCTTCCGGGGCAAGGTAGTCGTGATCCAGATCATGGGCTCCTGGTGTCCCAATTGTATGGACGAAACCGCTTTTCTTTCCCCCTGGTACCGCGCCAACCACCAACGTGGCGTCGAGGTCGTCGGACTCGCCTACGAGCGCTCTACCGACTTCCGGCGCTCCCGTGCCGGTTTGATGACTTTTAAAAATCGTTTTCACGTCACGTACCCCATGCTGATCACCGGCGTGACCGTGGGCGACCCCGACAAGGCGGCCAAGACGCTCCCGCAACTGGACGCCATCGACGCGTTCCCGTCAACCCTCTTCCTGGACAAACACGGCCGCGTCCGCCGCATTACCGCCGGTTTCGAGGGGCCGGGCACCGGGGAACATTACGCGGCGTTCCAGAAGGACTTCAACGACTATATCGATACCCTCCTGGCTGAAAATTGATTATATTTGGATATAGTATATCCAATGACGAAACAATATTTTTCCGCGGCCGTCCGTCATTTGCGGAACCGTCGCCTCTTTACGTTGCTCAATATACTGGGGCTGTCTATCGGTATCAGCGCCTGCTGGGTAGTATACCGGATCGCCGCTTTTGAGTTCAGCTATGAAAAAAACATCCCGGACGCCCGGCACATTTACCGGGTGGTGAGCGGCTTTGTCTTCGATGGCAAGGAGTCTTACAACGGCGGCGCTTCTGCCCCGCTCTACCAGGATTTGCGGAAAGAAGCGCCCGGATTGAAGAACGTGGTACCGCTGTTCGGGCAATGGGTGACTGCCGTACGGGTCGACAATCCCAACAGGGAACCGGTGGTGGCGGAGGAACCACAGGGCATCGCGGCTACCGATCCCGCGTACTTCTCCATGGTACCCTATCGCTGGCTGGCCGGCAACCCGGCTACCGCCTTGTCGGGACCCCACCAGGTCGTATTGACCGAAAGCCGGGCCCGGCAATATTTCCCGGGACTGGCGCCGCGCGATGTGCTGAACCGGACCGTCCAATATTTTGGCCAGGATACGGTAAGCCTTACCGTCGTCGGTATCGTTGCCGACCTGGAGGGGCAGACCGAGTTTACCGCCAAGGAGCTCTGCAGCCTGCCACCACGGGTCTATCCCCTGGCTGAGTGGACCAACACCAACGGACAGGATAAGCTCTATCTGCAGCTGCAACCCAATACCAGCGCTGCAAGCACCCTGGCGGAAGTCGGGCGCATCGTGGACCTGAAGGTCAAAGAATTCACGGCGCAGCGAAAAACGGCATTCAAGTTCAAACGGTGGTTTCAGTTGTTACCGCTGAGGGAGTCCCATTTTGCAACGTATATCCACGAACGGGACATGCACAAGATAAACAAAGACGTGCTCTACGGGCTGATCGGCGTCGCGGCATTCCTGATGCTCCTAGCGTGTATCAACTACATCAACATGGGGGTTGCGTCGATTCCCCAGCGGGCAAAGGAGATCGGTGTACGGAAGACGCTCGGCAGCAGCCGTTCGGCCCTGATCGGGCAATTCCTGGCGGAGACCTTGCTCACGACACTGGTTGCCTCCACCCTGGCGTATGTCCTCAGCCTGGGCGCCTTTTCGCTGCTCCGCGACATAATCCCGGAGGGCGTCCGTCCGTTGGGAGACGGTTGGAGACTGTTGCTTTTTATCACGATCGTCGTCATCGCCGTTACCGCGCTGTCGGGTTTGTATCCCGGGTGGCTGATCACCAAAGTCCGTACGGTGACCATATTCCGTCATGCATCCGTGCTCAGGAGCCGCGGGAGCCGGATCAGCCTGCAAAGGGGATT
>Ga0310811_10003961_pt1 | contig 18650 bp, 19 predicted proteins | sample YCmetagenome_FD_207642 | JGI IMG/M metagenome (GOLD analysis project Ga0310811, IMG submission 207642) | Soil microbial communities from experimental microcosm in Duke University, North Carolina, United States - YC | ecosystem: Engineered > Artificial ecosystem > Soil microcosm > Unclassified ...
AACAAACCCATCATCAGAAACCTGCTTATGCGTGCCATACCATACGATTGCTTTACTACCGAAGTACATCTAACCGATTTTATTCCAAAACAAGAATGGCAGCAGGCCGGTATTATTTTATCTGAGGATAGTACACTCAACAGCAAGAGTATCCGTTTATCAATCGCTTACAATGATTTTTTTGGCGGGTACACAGGTTCAAAAGAAATATTGGTGCAAGCCATCACTTCCCTGGGCAGCGGTTTTGGCAAACCAGAAGAAATAGCTCACGCCCCTATCTTATTTATGGACAGCCTGGTGCATCATCCTGCTCTGATCAGAAATCTGAAAAATTCCGCGCTCCGGATAGAAAAGTCAGGCAAAAAATTCCGCTTCCTTTATTCAGGTGGAATAACCGCAAACACTGCATTTAAAGAAATAACCACCCGGGAGTTTAATATGACACCGCATTACATCGGCATTTTCGCCATTCGGGGGTTTAAAGACAGCACTAATACTATCCCCGCACATTTCACATTTTTTCGAATAGCGGAAAGCAGCTGCGGGCAATAAAATTCACAGCTTCTTTCCATCTCATTAGCAACCCATTAAGATTTTAATACGTACTTTTAATGCTGCAAAAGCCATAGTATGATCGCAAAATCCCTGGTTAATAAATTGCTGTTTTTCGTTGCTCTGATCATACTATATGGCTTAAATACCGCCTATGCGCAGGGACCTGGTTTACCCGGCAGCCTTCCGCCCGCCCCAAAATTTACTTATCCAACACCTGACGTTTATCCTATAAACATCCCGATAACACCGATAGGACCAACAACCTTAGGCGGACCGGTACCTGCTACCATATTCGGCAGCGTAAGCACCTTCGCAGGTAAGGGCACGCAGGCGGGCTATAATGACGCTACCGGAACGGCGGCTTTATTTAGCAGCTTATGGGGAATAGACATGGATGCCTCAGGTAATTTGTTGGTTGCTGACGGCCCCTATATTAGAAAAATTAGTCCGGCGGCAGTGGTAACAACGCTGGCAGGCGGTAACCCCAACGGCGTTTCAAACGGCACCGGAACCGCGGCCGGCTTTGGGCAAACGGCAGGATTGGTGGTCACCCCTTCCGGAAATATTATTGTGGGCGATCTTTCAGCCAGGACGTTAAGACAGGTAACTCCAGGAGGTACGGTCACCACAATCGCAGGTGATGGCATAGCCCCCTTCGACCCGGTAAGTCTTGCTTCAGATGCGGCGGGCGACGTATTTGTAGCCGATCAGGCCCGCGATATTATAAGAGATTTCGCTGTCGGTAGCAGCACCTCAACTATTTATGCGGGCACACAGGGTATCCCAGGCTCAAATAATGGCAACATTGCACAATCAACCTACAATCAGCCGGCGGACATAAAATTTGACCAGGCAGGCGATATGTTTGTTGCTGATGAGAACAACCACATGATAAGGGAAATTAGTGCTGGCGGCATCGTTACCACTGTTGCCGGTATAACAACACCCGGACTCCTTGATGGGCCGGATGCAACAGCATTATTTAATAAACCCGATGCGCTCGCGCTCGACCCGGTGAACAACATCTATGTAGCCGACTGGAAAGGCATAGTGATCAGGATGATCGATGCGAATGGCTATGTGGTATCAGTGGCAGGTGATAACGCACGCAAAGTATCAGTAGATGGTATAGGCGGGACCGCCAATTTTAACCATGTAGCAGGTCTTGTATATTCCAACGGCGTGCTTTATGCCGCTGATAAAACCAGTATCCGCAAAATTATCGTCACCGGCTATAGCATTGATAAACCTTTACCGAGCGGTCTTGTGTTCGACAGCACTAATGGTACCATAAGCGGCACGCCGACCGCAGTTAGCCCTGCTACGCAATACACTATCATTGGTTATAATACAGGTGGCAGCTATGCTACAACCATTACTTTGGGAGTAAATCCTCCCGCCCCACCTGTTATAACCTATCCTACGCCGGAGGTTTATGTCCGTAATACAGCCATTGCCCCTTTAATTCCAAATACCAGCGCAGGTGGTGCGCCATCATCTACAGCCACTTCTGCTGCTTATACAATTGATAAACCTTTACCCTTTGGATTGATACTCGACCCATCGACCGGAATTATCAGCGGCACACCAACCGTTATCTCGCCGCCAACTGACTATATAATCACCGCTCACAATGATGGCGGAGATGGCCCATTCACTATTAATATCACTGTAGTCGCCCCTATCCTATCCAATGCGATCATAACCTTCAATGCCTTACCGGTAAAAACTTATGGCGACGCGGATTTTGATCCGGGTGCAACAAGCGATAATACGGCGGAGCCTATAGACTATTCCAGCGATGACCCAACGGTGGCCACCATAGTAAACGGGCAGATACATATAACCGGTGCGGGTACAGCAAACATCACTGCCACACAACAGGGTGATAATAACTACGATGCAGCATTCCCTGTCGTTGAGCCATTTACCGTAAAACCGTTCCCGCTAACGATAACGGTTGATGACCAGACACGATTTTTTGGGCAACCTAACCCTGCATTTACTTTCAGCTATAGCCCATTTGTATACAATGAGAATGCATCTAATCTGCTTACTCCACCAGTCGCATCCACACTTGCAAACGAAACGTCTGCGCCGGGTAAATATATTATCAATATTGATGGCGCCACATCAGTTAATTATAAGATCACGCAGCTTCCTGGTACTTTAACTGTTTTACAAACATTGCCAACAATAGTGATCCCAAATGCCTTTACGCCAAATGGTGACGGCATTAATGATTTTTGGAACATCAAATCAATTGAGGCTTATCCAAAATGTATCGTATCGGTTTATAGTCGCTATGGCACATTGGTTTATCAGTCAAAAGGCTATCCCCGCTCATGGGACGGCACCAGCAACGGCACACCGGTACCAACCGGAACTTATTATTATATCATCAGCCTGAATGAGGATAATAGTAAACCAATGACAGGTTACATTGCCGTTATACGCTAAAAACAATCTTCCTCAAGCCCAAAAAGAAACTTATTTAGCTGTAACACCGTAATAATCTCCATATTCATGAGAGGTTATATCATCATACCCAAATCTATTCCGTGCCGCAGCTGCAAATACTGCGGGTCGCGACCGATCATTGCCCTGAGCGGAAAAGATGATTATGTGGTTAAATGCCCTATGAATAGCAACCATTATCAAACCCCGGCGGGACTTATTGATATTGACGATTGGAACGCGCACAACATCCCAACCCACGAGTTTGAACCTGAAGATGACCAAATGGTTGCCTGCTACGACAGCAAGCTTAATTATACTTTCTTTTTGCCTGCTTAATTCTCATACAATTTCTGCATCCTGATAAGCTTTTGTACATTGGCTGCATGAAAAAGACCAATCTGTTAACTCTCGCATTCCTATTGTTCACCCTTGCATTTTCCGGTGTTTGTTATGCTCAGGACAATAAGCCAACCATAAATCACGTGGCTATTTGCGCCCACGATTTAAAACGCAGCGTAGCTTTTTACAGCGATGTAATGGAGCTGACTAAAATCCCCAATCCTTTTCATGATACGGTGCATCAATGGTTTGCTATCGGGCCAAACGCTGCATTGCATGTTATCCAGGCTGATTGTGCGACAGTGGCGCACGATATTAACAATCACCTTTGCTTTAGTGTACCGTCTATTGAGGAATTCATGAAGCGCCTTGATAAGTTAAATATCAAATATGGTGACTGGAACGGCAACAAGAAAACCCAGTTAAGAGCAGACGGCGTGCTACAGATCTATTTCCAGGATCCGGATGGCTATTGGATCGAGGTAAACAACGCTAAATAAGCATTCCCGTCTAGCCTATGAGGCTTTTTCGGCATAAATAATGTTAACGCCCCAACCAAGCGGGGCGCTACCGTTTACGCTATTTTCATTGATAATAGCGTAAACTTCACTTTTTATAGCAGCGGTTGTGGCCTCATCCAATTTAGCTAATGTGGCAACCAGGGTTTCTGATAATTCTGTCCTGTTCCGCCAGTAGGTATCAGCATCTACAAAATCAACGCTCCCTATTATCTCTTGTGCTCCAACGTTTTTGAAACCTGCGCGTTCGAATATATTGGTCATCACTCCAGGTTCAGAACAACGGAACATACCAGGAGCATCCGCAGCGGCCGGTGGGGTTTCAACGTATTTACCCATAACACCCGACATGGCGGTGTACCAGATATTTTTATCCGGGCCTGACCAAACAGCTATGGCTATCCGTCCGCCAGGTCTTAAAACACGGTACAACTCATTAGCAGCTTTCTGCATATCTGGAAAAAACATAAAACCCATCCGGCAACTGATTTTGGTAAACGTGTTGTCATCAAAAGGCAGTTCGCAAACGTCGCTTGCTTTGGTGCTATAGTTTTTGAGCCCTTTGGCTAAAGCATTTTCTTCAGCTATTCGGAGCATATCGGCTGCCAGGTCGGTCCCGGTCACTTTTCCTTTTTTGGCGATTGCAGCTATTGTTAGTCCAGGTTCTCCCGTACCGGCAGCAACGTCCAGTACAATATCATCTTCCTTTATTTCAAGTCGCTCAATAATTGCCTCACCCATCGGGCGCAAAAATTCCATGATAAACTCATCCCATTTCTTCCATCCGGATGAAACCTTGTTCCATACCTGTTTTTGCTGCTCGCGAATTTGTTCTTGTTGAAGTTCCATAATACCTGGCGTAAATTTAGATATTTTGACGCTCCATTTTCTCAGATGGAATAGCTTTAAATGCAGCTAAATAACACAGGATTGTAATGTTTAATAAAGCACCCCATAAAGACTATGAGTTTACTAGAATAAATTTTACATTTAGCAGACTTTTTAAAATAAATGTTTAAACATATAATTATACATTTGCGTCATTATTTGAAACTCAAAACAATAAAATAAATGAAAAAGATCATTCTAGTAGCTGCAGTTGCCCTAATGAACACTGCAGTATTTGCACAAACATGGAAAGTAAACAAAGCGCATTCGCATTTTACTTTTACCATTACTCACTTAGCCGTATCAGATGTTGACGGTGTATTTAAAGATTTTGATGCTACCATCACTTCATCGAAACCGGATTTTAGCGATGCTAAAGTTGAATTCGTTGCTCAAACAGCTTCTGTAAATACAGGCGTTGATCAGCGCGATGGTCACTTAAAAAGCCCTGACTTTTTTGACGTAGCTAAATATCCTACTGTTAACTTTGTTAGCACAGGAATCAAAACTACTTCTGCTAACCACTACAAACTAAGCGGTAATTTAACCTTGAATGGCGTAACTAAACCAGTTACTCTTGATTTGGTATACCGTGGTACTATCACCAACCCAATGACTAAAGCCCCTGACGCAGGTTTTTCAGTTTCTGGTTCAATCAACCGTTCTGATTTTACTTTCGGCAGCAAATTTGGTTCACCAATGCTGAGCGATGAAGTTACCTTCAAAGCTTCAGGCGAGTTTGACAAAGCAAACTAATAAGAATTTACATTAATTATTGCAGAGCGTCCCGGAGATTTCGGGGCGCTTTTGTTTTATACCCGTTTAAAGATCATGGTTCGGCCTATCAGCTTGATGTGCCAATAACCTTTTACCTTCAGTGTACCGTCTTTATCAATAAATCCGGCAGCATCCCATTCTTTACCATGCTGGGCATCGTATATTCTACCGCCCTCCCAGGTGTGACTATCAGCATCGTAACGAAGATTTCTTAGTATTTCCAGGCCTAATATTCTACGATTGCGCAAAGCAGGATCAGGATTATGCTTGTCGCGCCATTCGTCCATCGGCTTGCTGGGGTCATCATTAAACCAGATTATCTTGGCCTTAAACTGTTCCTTTTCTTTATAAACCTCCACCATCAGTTTTTTGTCGGACGACAACCATTTGCCCAATATCCGGTCGCTTTCGGGCAAAGCAGCGTGCGTTTGAAAATTTAATCCGACGAAAAACAGGAGAGACAGAAATTTAAACATAGCAGATAAACGGAAATACAGCGCCGTGGTTTTGCAAATATCGATATAAAACGCGGATATCAACGTTTAATTATAGCCAATTATTGATTTGTACAGAAAATATCCGTACATTTGCTATTATGGAGAAGGCACTAAAATTAAAAGAACAAAAAACCCGCTTTGACGCGCGCATACCGGAAAGTCAAAAGGTACTTTTTGAAAAAGCTGCAGGGTTGGCGGGTTACCGCACGCTTACTGATTTTCTGATCTCCTCTGCGCAGGAAAAAGCTAATGCCATACTTGAGCAGCACAATGCTATATTGACTTCGCTGAAAGACAAAGAAGTTTTTTTTGATAACATAATTAACCCGCCAAAACCCAACGAGGACTTAAAAAAGGCTTTCAAAAACTATCAGCAAGTTCTTAATGGCAAATGAATATGTGACGATATTGCTGACCAGCGACTATCACAAACAGAAGTTTCAATCAGGCACCGATCAGTTAGATAGCTACTTACACCGGCAGGCAGGACAAGACGTAAAACGTAAGCTAACAGCCGTTTTCATTTTGCCCGGGGAAGAATATATTATCAAAGGTTATTATACATTATCAAATGATGCCCTTTCACGTAAAGACATGCCTGATAATCTGCTAAAAAAACTTCCTCCCGCTTATGAAAATCTCCCTGTTACGCTTTTAGGAAGACTAGCAGTTGACAAATTATTTCAAAATCAGGGTTTGGGAAGCCTATTGCTGATTGATGCGTTAAAAAGAAGTTATAATACAGCTGTAGGTAGCGTTGGTTCAATGGCTGTTGTAGTTGATCCGATTGATGACAAGGCCAAAAGCTTCTATTTAAAATATGGTTTTATCGAATTGCCCGATAGTGGCAGGATGTTTATTCCGATGGGGACTATAGCGCAACTATTTTAATATTGTTTAAACATATCAGTTCTTAGTCAATAGCGTGTATCTCCTACACTCTTTATATATTTGACCATAAACCTATAGTTCATCCCCATGAAAAAACCGCTACTGCCACTGCTATTGCTACTTTCTGCTACCACATTCGCTCAGCAAAAAAACATCTACCACAAAGGCTGGGTCGATTTTAACAAAAATGATAAGATGGATGTATTTGAAGATCCATCACAGCCTATCGATAAGCGTATTAATGATCTGCTTAGCCAGATGACCGTGGAAGAAAAGACCTGCCAGTTGGCCACGCTGTATGGCTATAAACGGGTTTTGAAAGAGGAAATGCCAACTGAATCATGGAAGCATGAGGTTTGGAAAGATGGTATAGCTAATATCGACGAGGAACTGAACAACCTCACCTCGCATACTGATGCCGCTCCTACTCAATACTCCTACCCATACAGCAAACACGCCGAAGCGATCAACACCGTGCAACGCTGGTTTGTAGAAGAAACCCGCATGGGCATCCCGGTTGATTTTACCAATGAAGGTATCCACGGACTTAACCATGACCGCGCCACTTCTCTACCAGCTCCTATTGGTATCGGCAGTACCTGGGATAAAAATTTGGTTCACCAGGCCGGACAAACAGTAGGTCGCGAAGCCAGGGCATTAGGTTATACCAACGTATACGCCCCTATTCTCGATCCGGCCCGTGACCAACGCTGGGGACGCGTAGTAGAATGTTATGGCGAAGATCCTTTTTTAATTGCCGAATTGGGTAAACAAATGACCCTCGGCATTCAGGAAGAAGGCGCGGCATCGACTTTAAAACACTTTGCTGTATATAGTGTACCCAAAGGCGGTCGTGATGGCGCTGCCCGTACCGACCCGCATGTGGCTCCGCGCGAGATGTACCAGATATACCTCTATCCTTTCCGGAGGGTGATCCAGGAAGCTCATGCCATGGGGGTGATGAGCAGTTACAATGATTGGGATGGCCAGCCTATAACCGGAAGCTATTATTTCCTGACCGAATTGCTCCGTCAAAAATTCGGGTTCAATGGTTATGTGGTTTCTGATAGCGAAGCAGTTGAATATCTTTATTCCAAACACCATGTGGCAGGCGATATTAAAGAAGCAGTTCGCCAGGCTATTGAAGCCGGGTTGAATGTGCGTACCAACTTTAGCATGCCGCAAACCTATATTATGCCTTTACGCGAGTTAGTAACCGAAGGCAAAGTTTCCATGAAAACGCTGGACTCGCGCGTTGCTGATGTATTGCGCGTAAAATTTAAATTAGGCTTATTTGATGAACCTTATGTAAAAGATCCAAAAGCTGCTGATAAGATCGTCCATACCGCAAAAGACCAGGCAATGGGTCTGCAAATGAATCGCGAAAGCATGGTGTTGCTGAAAAATGCAAACAACTTGCTACCACTTAATAAATCCACCCTCAAAAAAATATTGTTAACCGGTCCGCTGGCTGCTGAAACAAGCTATGCGATCAGTCGTTATGGACCATCTCACCACCCGGTCACCAATGTGCTAAACGGTATTAAAGACTATGTAGGTAACGACGCACAGGTGAGTTATATAAAAGGCTGCGATATTGTAGATGCAACCTGGCCGGAAAGCGAGATCATTGAAACTCCGCTTACTGCGCAGGAGCAAGCAGGTATTGATTCGGCCGTAAATCAAGCCAAACAATCAGATGTAGTGATCGCCGTGGTTGGTGAAGATGTGGACCGTGTGGGCGAAAGTCTTTCGCGTACAGGCTTAAATCTACCTGGTCGTCAGCTAAAACTGATACAAGCCTTACAAGCAACTGGCAAACCCGTAGTTATGGTGATGATAAACGGGCAACCGCTTACCATCAACTGGGAAAACAAATATGTGCCTGCTATCCTCGAAGCCTGGTTCCCGGGACCAGAAAGCGGCAAAGTAATAGCTGAAACCTTGTTTGGCGATAATAATCCCGGAGGTAAATTATCGATCACCTTCCCGAAAACAACAGGACAGATCGAATTCAACTTTCCGTTCAAGCCCGCTTCACAGGCGGGACAAGGCGGTGCCAATAGCTGGGGCAAAACCAGTGTGAACGGCGCGCTATATCCTTTCGGTTATGGTTTAAGCTATACCACTTTTGATTTCAGCAACCTGCAGATATCACCCGAAAAAGAACATCAGCAGGGAGATATTAAAGTGACTGTAGACGTAAGTAATACCGGCCAGCGTAAAGGCGATGAAGTAGTGCAATTATACTTGAAACAGGAGATCAGCGATGTTACAACTTACGAATATGATTTGCGTGGATTTGAACGCGTCACCCTCAACCCCGGTGAAAAGAAGACGGTAGAATTTACCCTACATCCGGATGACCTGGCTATACTGGATAAAAACATGAACTGGACCGTCGAGCCGGGCAAGTTCCAGGTAATGATCGGCAATTCGTCCGAAGATATTAAACTAAAGAAGGAGTTTGAGGTAGAGAAGTAGAATGAAGTCGGATGTATGAATGCCGAAGTCGGAATTATTTTGAAAATTAGCAGGATACAATCATCATGGCAAGCCCGATTTTATAATATTAATATAGTGAAAACACGGTAAAGGTCAGGTGTTTTTACGCTTGACGCCGGCTTATATCTGGTGGTAACTTTAATCAAGTTTTAATTACTGGATTAATTTAAATTCCCTTGGATTATGTTGACCAAAAACCTCGCTTTGATCAGTCAAAGCAACTCAGTAACCGTGGATAAACTACAGGAAGTTGCCGCCGCTTTACAGAAACAGGTAACAAGGGATCTTGCACCTGTATGGAACATTTCGGCAACAATAAGCGTATTTTCGAGTTTAAGGTCCCTGCCTGTGGGCTACTGGCCCATTATTATTAAAGATAACATCAATCAGCCCGGCGCCGGAGGGTTTCACTCTAAAAAGCACAATCAGCCTTTTGCCCTGATCGAAGCGGGCGACGACTGGATACTTTCTACCAGTCACGAAATGATTGAAATGCTCGTCGATCCTTCAGGTAATACAACCGTCACCTCAGATTCGCTAAAACCAGACCAGGGGCGGGTTCTTTACCTGCTGGAAGCCTGTGACCCATGCGAAGCCGGTGAATTTGCCTATTCAATAAATGGCATAACGGTGTCTGATTTCATCACTCCTAATTACCAGGATCCCGTTGGGTCTGCATCGGTACGGTATAGTTTCACCGGGTCAATAAAAGAGCCCAGGCAGGTGTTGAACGGCGGTTATATCAGCTGGTTCGAACCGGAAAGCCAAAGTATATGGCAGGCTATTAATCGTGGGAATGGGCTGGAGTTCCGGGAGCTCGGCGTCTCACCGGGAGGCTTTAGCCTGCGCCAATTTGTAGATTCACATCAAAAAAATATAGTCGAGCCCTATTCAAAAACCTTGTCTTCAAACAAAATATTAGGTAATACAGCATTAGAAACCCGTGAGAAATCATCGGAAGCTGCATCGCGCATATGGGAAGAAGATCTTAAGAGTTTTAAGTGACATTGATTACACCTAAAAATTCTGATTCTGCCTCAACTCATTCACCAAAGCGCTCGTTTAAAACGGGCGCTTTCCATTTTATTGCGATTCTAATATAAAGAGTCTATTTTAGCAGAACCTTATCACATTCCAAATGAAAAGATACTTATTTATCCTCGTTTTACTATCAATCACAATTTTTAGCGGCTGTCATCACGATAGTAAAAAACGTCACCATAAAAAACACAAAAACAGTTTAAGTAAGGATACTTTGTTTATCACCAGGCGTTCAGCTATTTCGGTATGGTTAGATACGGCCACATTAGAGAAAAGAAGGAAACAATATGGTGATACCAGCTTTTACATTGCCGGAGATGATGAAGTATATTATTCAGGCACGGCCGATTCGGTTTTGACGGCCCGAAAGCTTCCGCTAATAAGCGGCAGCGAATTCAAGTTCATCAAATTTGAACAGAATAACGGTATTGTTACGATAATCAGGACAGATACGTTGTCCAAGCTTCACACCTTATACTTATTTGATCCGTCTAAAGCACCTTATGATGCTGATGTTACTATCATGGATGAGGAATACAAGAACTATTATCATCAAGGCGCTCGTTAGTAACTGTCACGTACAGTAAATCTCTAAGTGTATCTTATCATCCCTTCTGGAAGCTGTTTCTTCAGTAATTTAGAAAAAATCTATAACTAAAAATTTAATAGTGTACTTGGTACAATTTAACACTTGCAGATTATTTTCTAATTACATACTTTTATAAATATTTTAAGAAGTTTCACCGCTTTCTAAACCTGGGATAACCTAAATTATTTGATGGAAATAAAACCAAAGACTGTAAAAAGCGCTCAATTAAAAAATTTGATCGTTAAGCAGCTATATTTTGATACGGCTCTTTCCTGTGCCGAATTGAGCGAACTTTTTGATAAAAGTATCCCTTCTATCACAAAAGCAGTCAATGAATTAATTGCCGAAGGCTTTGTTGTAGAACATGGCTACGCCCCTTCAAGCGGCGGCCGCCGTCCTTTGCTGTATTCCATCAAACCCGACGCTATGTATATACTGGCCATAGCAATGGACCAGCTTTCCACGCGCATCCAATTACTCGATCTACTGAACAGACCTGTTGCAGGGTCCATGACGTTCGACCTGAAATTATTGGATAACGACACAGCTTTAGGGACCCTCGTAAAAAGCATCAACAATTATATCCTGAAGTCGGGCATATCTAAAGAAAAAATTGCCGGTATCGGGATGGGTATGCCGGGCTTTATCAATGTTCGCCAGGGCATCAACTATACTTATCTTAATGCAGGGAATAGAAGCCTTGTTCAATATCTTCGCGACGAGATCGGTCTGCCTGTTTATATCGACAATGATTCCAGCCTTATTGCATTGGCCGAGCAACGTTTTGGCATTGCCAAGGCTCAGCAAAATGTAATGGTGATCAACCTGGGTTGGGGTATTGGTTTGGGAATGATCGTTAATAATGAAATATTCAGAGGGCACAATGGCTTTGCAGGTGAGCTGAGTCATATTCCATTATCTGACGATGATGCACTTTGCGCCTGCGGCAAACGCGGCTGTCTCGAAACAGTGGCTTCCATGCAGGTAGTGGCCGAAAAAGCGATAGAAGGCATCAATAGCGGAAGGGCTACCAGTGTGAAAGACACTGACTCCGTTGCATCAAAAGCTTTACTTGACGATATTTTAGATGCTGCAGGCAAAGGTGATCAGTTTGCCATTGAGCTGCTTTCAGATGCGGCGTATAAAATTGGTAAAGCATTGGCTATTCTTATCCATATCATGAATCCGCAGGCTATCGTATTAAGCGGTCGCGGGGCGCGTGCCGGAAAGATATTACTGGCACCTATTCAACAGGCCTTGCATAAGTATTGCATTCCACGTTTGGCCGAGAGCACGCAACTATTGATATCAGACCTTGGCTTTGATGCTGAGCTGATCGGTGCTGCAGTGTTAATGATGGAAAACTTTGAAAAAGAAGTAAAAGGCGTTCCTACACTGGCTGTTTAATTAAAAGTTTAAACATAACGTAACCTTTACTTTGCGCTGACGCCATTTATAGTTAATTTGGTTGCCATCAACCCTATTGAAATTAGCTATGCGCATTCTCATCTTAGGCTCAACCGGCAGGACAGGACGGATATTATTATCTGAAGCCTTAAGGCGTGGCCACAAGGTAACGGTATTAATAAGCCACAAAGGTGCTTTAAAAATAAAACCCGAACTGGTTGAGGTATTTGAAGGCACTCCACTGAACAAATTCACCCTCTCCGACGCCATGAAAGATTGTGATGCTGTTTTGAGTGCCCTTAATATTTCCCGGATATCCGACTTCCCCTGGTCAAAGCTGCGCACATCCAAAGACTTTTTATCAGAGTCAATGAAGCATATAATTGATGCCGCAGCCGAAAATAATTTAAAGCGTATTATTATTACCACCGCATGGGGCGTAGCGGAAACGCGAAAAGATATTCCGTTCTGGTTCAAATGGCTGATAGACAATAGCAATATCAAATATCCTTATTACGATCATGAACGCCAGGAGCAGATGCTTAAATCATCGGATATGGATTGGACCATCGTGCGCCCCGTCGGACTTACTGATTCAATGAAAAACAGGGAAGTTAAGGTAACGCTGAATAATCAACCCAAACCATCACTAATGATCAGCAGGCGAAATGTAGCGCTTTTTATGCTGGATGTACTGGAGAAAAATCTTTATAACAGGCAATGCCCGGTTATATCGGAGAAGTAATAGCTAAAGTTTTTTTACATTAGTATATGCCTTTCCTTAAAAAAGTAATCCGGACCTATCAATTACAAACCGATATTCCCAAAGATATCTTACTTAAGAGGTTACAAGAGCTTATCGACAAGGCAAAAAAGGACGCTAAATGGTTCTCTCTTGCAAATGTTGATTATAGGCAGGTAAAACTTGACGCTGATAGATTCATAATCGACAGGGAGGATATAACACTAAATAGTTTAAAAGGCAGAGGAGTTATTACTGTAGATCTCCAACGTGTGAATGATAATGTTACTACAGTAAAAACAGAAATAAAACCTATGGTAATAAGCCTTTGGATGCATGCCATAATTCTGCTGATTATGTGCACAGCTATAATATCGGCATCTCCTAATTCGCAAACTGTTTTGGTATTATTTATATTGTTACCAATCGCATTCGCGACTTTCCGCTTTACAATAACAATCCAGCGTTGGCGATTAGAATCTTATCTGGACTTTATTCTTTCAGATCTCGGAATAAAGGAAGAAATGATAGAAGATGACTAAAGCACATCTGCCATTACAGCACCTCAACCAATTCCCTTAAACTGCCTATTGTCGCAACCGCGCCGCCATCAATAGTCCCGAAGCCATAGTTAGCAAAAATAAAAGGTACACCTGCTTTGGTTGCTGAGTCACGGTCACCTGTAGTATCACCTACATATACTGGAGCTTTAAGCTGATGATCGTTTACAATATCTTTAATATTCTCTGCCTTAGGTTGACCTTTTGTGCCATAACATTGATGACCAGAGAAATATTCTGCAACCGGGCAGTGACTCAGGAAAGTTTCGATATAACCGCTCTGGCAATTGCTTACTATATATATTTTGTATTTACCAGCCAGGTATTTAATAGTTTCTGCAAGACCGGGGTACATGTCGCCGCCTTTTGAATCCAATATATCGATCTCGCTTTGCGCACAAATGGCTTTGAAATGGTCGCGTTTAGCAACTTCCAGGTCAGGCAATAACACTTCAAAAATCACATCGTAAGCCATACCGGTAATCGATTTAACACGTTCTACCGTAATTGCTTCTTCTACATAATCTACCTGTTTGCGGGCTTCTTCCCAGGCCAGTGCCACATTTCCGGTTGAATCCCAAAGCGTACCGTCAAGGTCGAATATGATACTGTCGAATTTATCTTTTAAAGTATTGCCGTCTGTTTGCATGGCTGCAAAAATAGCAGATATTTTTACTAGTCGCACAACTATTAAACAAACAGATATGCCTTGCGCGGGGGCACCTCGCACTGCTGCTACTTCAAATCCTTTATCGCTTTAAAATCCACGATATAGATATCCGATAAACCATTGTTTGCACTCTGCAGTCTGCGATTGAATTGCTCAGCATTTTCTGCTTTGGCAGGGATAGGCTCATCCTTGCTCCTTGTGCTTGAAAAATAGAAGTACTTGCCATCAGGCGTTACTTTAGGCGCCCAATCGATACTATCCGAACTGATGGGTACAGGCAATTTCTTAGCTTTTGTCCAGGTGCCGTTTTGATTATAGCTGATATAAAAATCAAGGTTCTTTAAGCCATTAGGTTTTGATGCGTTAAAGATGATGTAAGATTGATCTGGCGCGATATAAGCTTCATATTCATTAAACTCGCTGTTGATGGCATCGCCAAGGTTTTCCGCAGGCATATATTTACCATCCTTATACCGGCAGCGATAGATGTCGCTGCCGCCCTTGCCTCCATCTCTTGTCGAGCCAAAATAGATATCACCGTTATCTGCTACAGTTGGGTAATATTCATCCTTATCACTATTTACCGGAGCATCAAGGCGCACAGGTTCGCTTAATCCGTTTTTGGTGATATTCACTTTCCATATATCAGTGTAGCCTCGCGGCGCATCGCCATCTTTTAGTGGGCGGTTCGACATGAAAAATAGCGCTTTACCATCTCGTGTCACGAAAGGATCGGCGTCCATATACTTACCTGAGAACGCCGCAACCTGCGGCTCTGACCATTGCCCACTATGCTTGTAAGAAACATAGATGGCAGAAAGCTTCAGATCATAACTGCATTTGATAAAATATAAGGTATCTCCGGTTGGTGAGAATGTGGGGTGCGACTCATAATCGCCCCTGCTGATCACGCCTTCCTGGAATATTTGAGGTGTGGGAATATCTTTATTTTGGGCCATCGCGGCAATAACAGAGCAGGTAACGATCAATAGCAATAAGGTTCTTTTCATATATTTAGTTTTTTAAACCAAAACTATAGCCGCATACACCAACATTGCCTTAAATACAAAGTTATTTAAGCGACTAACTTTAGTTTTAAAGTTTTTATATGAACAAAAATTTAAATTATAAACCGCTCGACGAACTGAATGCGCACATACTGGAGGAATTACAACTCGATGCCCGTCTGTCTGTTACAGAGATCGGTCGGCGTGTGGGATTGAGCGCACCTGCCGTAGCCGAGCGCATTAAGCGAATGGAGGAAGACGAGATTATCACCGGATACCGGGCCACAATAGATAATGATAAAGTTGGGTTGACGGTAAATGCCTTCATTACCCTGAGATCAAACATTCCTCATGCCACAGCCGCTAAAAAGATCGGCGAGATACCTGAAATAACCGAATGTTATAACATCACCGGATACAATTGCGTGATCATGAAAGTGGCTACGCCTACCACAAAAAGACTGGAAGCTATTATTGGTCAGTTGCAATCACTGGGCGAAACCAATACTTCTATTATACTGTCCCCTACTTTTGAGCAGCGCATCATCCGCAGAAACTAACAAAACGGTATATTTACACTCAAAATCGTTTAATTATGAAAACTATAAAATACCTTGCTGCTGTCATCCTTTTCGTCGCAGTAAATACTGTAAAAGCAGCACCTGCCGATCTGCATTCGGCCATCAATAATGTTTATAAAAGCTATCTCGGTATTAAAAATGCCCTGGCCACTGATAATACCAAAGCCGCCAACGACGAGGCAAAGAAATTCACTGCTGCATTAAAAGATGTACCGGTTGCCTCAATGGATGCCAAACAAAAAGCCGCCTGGACAAAATATGCTGAAAAGCTGCGTTTTGATGGCGACCACATCAGCGAATCAACCGCTATAGCCCATCAGCGCGAACATTTCGGCACTTTGTCAGGCAATATGTATGAAGTAGTAAAGGCATTCCAAACCAATGATATGGTGCTTTACAAACAATATTGCCCAATGGTGAAGAAATCATGGCTGAGCGAATCGTCTGCTATCAAAAATCCTTATTACGGCAAAGAGATGCTGGGTTGCGGTAGTACCAAAGAGACTTTGCAGGCTTCGAAATAATAGAAACCTCCTTTACACCAGGTTTTTTTTGTTTCTGGTAATCTTTTCCACTGTCGTATATTACAATACTGATCATAAAAAAAGCTCCCGGAGTTTCCAGGAGCTTTTTTATTGCTTCTAAATGCGCTTACAATTTATGCGCAATATAAAAACGAGCCGTGGCCGGTTGCTGCACAGTAACCTGGCTGGCAACCGATGTTAGTACTTCCTGAGGTTGGGAACGGACCTGAAGGACCTCCACTGCAATAGGTTTGGGTGTAACCCACTAAACCGCCTGTAATTTGTTTCATTTCTACTTTTGACAGTTCTTTTCCAAGGCTTAATTTTCTTTTCATGATTTTGATAATTTATTGGTGAATAGATAAATTGTGCATAGCATAAAAACTCAATAGTCGATAGGGGCTGCTGCCCCAAGGGCAAAGCGTCGTAACGTCGGGGATTTTATCTTCGCAACAGGTTTACCGTGATTAGCCTCCTGAAGCTTGTTTAATTTTTAGGAGTCCGGTCTGAACGAGGTGATTTTTTTGGTTGTTTTTCATATTTATTAGGCCTAAGTAAGATGTAATAAATATAGATTAATTTTAACCAATAGTCCAAATTTATTTTTAATTATTCTTTAATAATCTCTAAAACCCCTGCATATAGCAAATGTTTAATACTATTGATAATAAGCTTTTTATAGGAATAATAATCATTAGCGATTTCATCAGCATCAAAATACTCCTCCAATTGCTGTATTGCCGAATTAACTTTCACTTTATTTCCGGCTATTGAAAGAATCAGCTGATCCAGTTCGTCAAGCCAGTATTCCTTTAGCGTTACAGTCAAGCTATTTGGTAGCAATACAACTGCGAGTTGTTCTTGTTCAACGCCCAGGTTTCTTTCAATAACCAAGGGTATTTCTTCTTCATAATTATATTCCCATAACCACATCGACTCTGCTAAAGTAGCGTGCCTGCTTTTCATAATGAAGAACTCCCCGATGTCGTTTTCAGGTAGCGTGAAAACATGCCTGACCTGATGGTATGTATCTGCCTCATCAAGGTATAATTTATTAATACCGGTTCCGTTATCAAAAAAATGTACTAATAAATTTTTGTGTTTGGTGTCGAGTTGGATGACATCCTGAAGGCATTTTTTTTCGTTATCGGTTGCTGTATTAAAGATAGAATGGCTTAGAAACAAAGTCTCACCAACATGATTTTCTGCATTGAAACTATCGGGTAAATTATATTTTCCTTCAAGATACCGGATCATAGCTTTTGTTCGCTTAAATACCTGGAGCTCTTTTTCACCTACCGATGTTTGTTCGCGTAATGTTTCTAGTCTCAATCCGGGAAAGTTATATATAGCAGATCTTATTTCAGTTCCGGATTTCCGCACCATTTCGATTATACGATAATAATACTCCGGGTAATCATTTCGGAGTGTTTTAGCGACATGATCACATACCTGTGGATTTTTTTTAAAGCCACCCACTGGGTGAATTATATTTACATAAGGGATATCTTCAAATTTGATGTAATCGTTATAGACAGGAGTATCAACCACACCATTCAGATAAGAAATTTCGACGCCCTCAGCTGCAGCAAGCTGGCAAAACAAAAATTGCTCGAAAATGAAATTCAAATTGCCTGTAGCAAGCTTATCAAGTGCATCTTTATTCCGCTCTACAAATTCAAATGCCTGACTACAGTATTTTTTAATAGTGCTTAAATCGTGCCCGCCAATTAAGCCGGCGTTGCTGGCGTAAATAGTATTTTTGTGATAACTCTGTTTTTGAAAGGACTGGGGTATAAATGAAAAATGCTTATTGATCTGATCTAATGCTTCGACATACATGGGCAGATCCTTGTCCAGGTTTTGAGCGATAAGCGGCGATCGAAGAAAATCATCAGAAGGCCTTTGCCAAAAAAATACATCTCCGTCTAAATGCAAAAATGGCTGGGTTTGAATACTGTAGGTATAAATTTTTGCCAAAGCCCATAATCTTGGATCATAAAGATCAAGGGTGGTTTCAAGTGCGGTGGATATGTTTGAATAGGGTAGTTTTAATTGGTTCACCAGTATTTCTCTGCCCCTCGCATCAGTCACGAGAC
>Ga0310811_10003962_pt1 | contig 18650 bp, 9 predicted proteins | sample YCmetagenome_FD_207642 | JGI IMG/M metagenome (GOLD analysis project Ga0310811, IMG submission 207642) | Soil microbial communities from experimental microcosm in Duke University, North Carolina, United States - YC | ecosystem: Engineered > Artificial ecosystem > Soil microcosm > Unclassified ...
ATCGGGAATGCCAGTCGGCGACGGCACGCTACGGGATCGTGCTGGAAGCATCGCTGATCACGGGCATTGACCCGCCGCCGGAAGTGGAATCGGCGCTGGCGGCGATCAACACAGCACACAACCAAGTTTCGTCCGACATCAGCCTGGCCCAGGCGACGGCGGATCAGAAAATTGAACAATCCAAACGCGCGGTGGAAATCGAAACGCTCAAGGCGCAGGCAGAAGTGGAACCGCTGCGGCAGATGACGGCGCAGTTGGGTGACTTGAAAAAAGCCGGCAACGGCTCGCTGGATTCCTATCTCCGCAACGTGCGCCTCTCGCTCTACAGCAAGGCTCAACAAGTCATTCTGGAGGCCAAATAATATGATCGGCCTTAAATTTTTTGCCATCGCCTTCATCGCCATGTTCATCGGCTGCACCATCATGGTGCCGGTGGCGCTGGGCATCTGCCGCGCGTGCGGGCTTTACACCATTGTCAACGAAGGCCGCTGCAAAGTTTACATGTTGTTCGGCAAAGTCGTGGCGATTCTCAACGAACCCGGGCTGCATTTTCTGCCGGCGAAGCTGGGCGTGAAGGCGGTCATCATCAACTTTCTTGGCAAGTGTTACGAACTGGATTTGCGCCTGGATCAAACCTATCTACGCAGCCAGCCGGTCAATTCCGAGGAAGGCGCGCCGATGGGCATTGGCATCTGGTATGAGATGTTCATTAGCGATCCGGTGGCGTATCTGTTCAAGAACGCCGACCCACGTGGTTCGCTCGCCGCGAATGTGAGCAATTCCACCGTCCGCTGTTTGAGCAATCTGCCGCTCGACAAGATGCTGGAAGACCGCCACGCCATGAGCCTGACCGTGCGCGGGGAAGTGTCGCCCAAATCAAATGAATGGGGCTATCAACTGGGTTCGATTTATATTCGCAAGGTGCATTTTCGCGATGCTGGCATGATCAAGCAGATTGAAGAGAAAGTTGTTAATCGCCTGCGTCAGGTCACGTCCGCCATCAAACAGGCCGGGGCAAACCAAGTCAGCATCATCACCAGCACGGCGGAACGGCAGGCGGCGATTGAGTTTGCCAAAGCTGGCGCGATGCGTCCGCGCATCGTTGGCGAGGCGTTACAGGAAATCGCAAAGGATCAGGAAGTGTCCGCCGCGCTGTTTAATGTTCTGGAAGTGCAAAATCTGCTGGCGAGCGGGGCGAACATTACGATTATTCCCCAAAACAACGAACTGCTCTCCGCCCTCGTCGCGGGCCGCAATGAGCCGAAGCGGTAGCTGGCTGAGCATCCCTGCTTGTCAAGCCATGTCAAACGGCACGATCAGTTTTGGCAGCAATCAGATTGATGCTACAATTGGCAGTCTTCGCCAGCTTTGTCTTTTAGCTTTGCTCGTGGCCGGTTTTGAAATTGCCTCCCCGGCCGCAGAGATGGCGGGTGTTGAATCTTTTCCGCTGCGTGTGGCCGGCGATTCACCACCGGGTTTCACTCAGATGCCACCAAATCAAGCCGGCATCACATTTACCAATGCCATCACCAGCTTCCGCTCGATCCATACGTTGGTTGCCAGCGGGGTCGCGGCGGGGGACGTGGACGGTGATGGTTTGTGCGATCTCTATTTTTGTTCCCAAGACGGGCCAAATGTTCTCTATCGGAACCTGGGTAACTGGCATTTTGAAGACATCACCGCCAGTGCCGGAGTGGCGTGCCCGGGACAACATTCCATTGGCGCGACATTTGTTGATGTTAATGGTGACGGCAGTCTGGATTTGATCGTCACGGCACGTGGCGGGCCGAACCGGTTGTTCATCAATGATGGCAAAGGTCATTTCAAGGAAGATCTGACTTTTCCCGGTCGTGAATCAAAATTCGCCAGCACGTCCATTGCGGTGGCGGACATTGACGGCAGCGGTGCGCCGGACATTTATATTTGCAATTACAATTCGCATTCTTATGTGGATGAGCATATCGAGACCGATCCGGAATTAAGTCAGGAACTACAGCACGTGCGTGAAGGCCAGGAGCTTTCGCCCAAGTTCAAGGATCGCTTTTATGTCCAGGATGGAAGCCTGAATGAAAAAGGCGATCCGGATGAACTCCTGTTAAATGACGGTCATGGCCATTTCAGAAAGGCGGATGCTGCTTATTTCACGATGCCGCCAGGATCGCCGTCGCCCGGCCCGCTGGATGGTTCAGGGCTGGCCGCCCAGTTTCATGACTTCAACGGCGACGGTGCGCCCGACCTTTACGTCTGCAACGATTTTGTGACTCCCGACCGGCTTTGGCTCAATGATGGTCATGGTCATTTTACCCTGGCGAAACCGGAGGTGCTTCGCCACATGAGTTCCAGTTCGATGGCCGTGGATGTGGCGGATGTCAACTTGGACGGGCTGATGGGTTTTTTTGTCGGCGACATGCTGAGTCGTGATTATTCACGCCGCCAGCGGCAGCGTGACCTTTTGCAATTGAGCGCCTCGCCAATTGATAGTTACGGCCCTCAGCCACAATACACGCAGAACACCTTCTTTTTGAATCGTGGTGATGGGACGTTTGCCGAAGTCGCTCCTTATGCGGGGCTGACGGCCAGTGAATGGACGTGGGGTGCGATCTTCATGGACGCCGATCTGGATGGTTATCCTGACCTGCTCGTCGCCTGCGGCAATCTACAAGATCTGACCGATGCTGACTCAGCCGTGGTTGAAGCATCAAGCGTGCATGACATTCAAGAAATGAAAGCTTTTAGAAGCAAGCTGCCGGAACTAAAAAATCGCTGCCAGTTGTTTCATAATCAGGGAAACCTTCATTTTGAAGAAGTTGGCGATCGTTACGGTTTCCATACTGAGAGTGCCCACGGCGGAATGACGGTATGCGATCTCGACAACGATGGCGACCTAGATGTGGTGATCAACGTTGCCGATGGACAACCGGAAATTTATCGAAATGACTGCGCCGCGCCGCGCATCGCGGTCAAGTTGCACGGGCGAGCGCCAAACACATCCGGCATTGGGGCGAAGGTTCAACTGATCGGGAAAAAAACGCAGACTCAGGAGATGATCGCGGGCGGGCGTTACGCTTCCGGAGGCGATTATACACTCACCTTCGCGGCGCGGGCAGACTGGGCACCTTATAATTTGCGAGTGACCTGGCGGAATGGCCGGGTATCGGATGTGCCAGATATTCAACCCAACCGGCTTTACGTGATCACCGAGACGAACACGGCTGCGCCTCCGCCGCCTGTCGTCCCCAAAGTTGACCCGTTGTTCGAGGATGTCAGTGCGATGCTCAATTATACGAATTACGAAAGCCAGTTTGATGATTTTGCAGCCCAGCCATTGCTGCCTGATCGGATGAGCCGGGTTGGTCCGGGTGTAAGCTGGTTTGACTTGGATGGTGATGGCTTGGACGACCTCATCATCGGTGCGGCCGGGAACCAGGCCATGGGTATATTCAAAAATCTCGGCAACGGCCGGTTCCGGCCGTTGGACGATGAACACAAACAAATTCATCCGCGGCATGACCAGACCGCCGTGTTGGGGTTGCCAACGCCAGCGAATGGCATTTTTCTCGTCAGTGGCGTTTCAACCTTGCAAGACCCAAAGACGGACCTTGGCCTGTTGTTTATGAAACGAGGGCAAACCGGCGATTGGGAAGCTGGGCCTTCCGTGGCGTGCGGCAAAAATGTGACCGGACCGGTCGCGCTGGCGGATGTCGTCGGCGATGGATTTTTGGATGTTTTTGTCGGCGGACGTGCCCGTCCAGAAAGCTTTCCGGAACCGGCTGATTCAATGCTAATCATTCAGGACAAGGCCGGTCGCCTGGTTAAACTGGATCCCTCAGCCTGCAAACTTGCCGGCCTTGGTCTGGTGACTTCGGCGGTATTTGCGGATGTGAATGGGGATGGGCGGCCGGATTTGATTGTGGGATGCGAGTGGGGACCGATCCAGCTTTTGATCAACACCGGCGTCGGTTTCACCAATACCACGACGGCTTGGGGGCTGGACCGCTATTCGGGATTGTGGAACGGGGTGGCCGTCGGAGATTTTGATGGGGACGGGCGGATTGACATCGTCGCTGCCAACCGGGGCCAGAACAGCCAGTATGAAGGTGAATACGACGCGAACCATCCGCTGCGGGTTTATTATGGCGACTTCAACGACATGGGGCGGGTGGAAATCGTGGAGGCGCACCAGGATTTCCGCTCCCAGAAATGGCTGCCGGATCGCGACCTGACCGACAGCGCGGCGGCGGTGCCCTACATCCGTGGCCGCATGCCAACCTTCAAAGCTTTTTCGGAAGCGGACATTTTTCAAATCTATGGCGACCCGTTGACCAACGCGGCTTATGTGGAAGCACGGGAATTACGCAGCATGTTGTTCCTGAATCGCGGCGACCATTTTGAAGCGGTGCCGCTACCGGTGGAAGCACAGCTGTCACCGGCCTTTGGCGTCACAGTGGCGGACTTTGACGGGGACGGGAATGACGACGTGTTCCTGGCGCAGAATTTTTTCTCGGCACAACCGGAAACTTTCCGCAACGATGCTGGGCGGGGACTGCTGCTGCTGGGGGATGGCAAAGGCGGGCTGCGGCCGGCGAGCGCGGCTGAATCAGGCATCGCCATCTATGGTGAACAACGTGGGAGTGCGGCGGCGGATTACGATGGCGACGGCCGGATGGATCTGGTGGTGGCGCAATCAAACGGCCAGACGATTTTGCTGCACAACCGCCAGGCGCGTCCGGGCTTGCGGGTAAAGCTGGAAGGCGGGCCGGGCAATCCGCAGTGCATTGGAGCGGTGATCCGGGCAGTGACCTCAACGGGGCTGGGCCGGGCGCAGGTCGTCACCGCTGGCACAGGCTACCTGTCACAAAATTCGGTAACCTTGGTGGTGACGAGCCGGCTGCCGGTCACCGCATTGCACATCCGCTGGCCGAACGGCTTGACGAATGAATCATCGGTTCCGCCAAACGTCAAAAGCGTAACCCTGCAGCAGCCGGGAAAAATTTCCCGTTGATTGTTTTCCGGTTTCAGTGTGATTTGCTCACGTCCAGAACCAGCGGTCCGACCCAGCGCGTATTGTATTTTTGAATCCAATCATCCTTCAGATTTGGCGGCCGGATTTGATGACCGTAGGCCTGGTCATCCATGCCGTGAAATGGCAACGGTTCGACCAGCCAGCCCTGCCCAACGTGAAAGTCCGCGTCCTTGTCCCAGCCGACGGCATGGAGGAAAAAATCGCGCACCATCCCGGCCGGTTTTGGCGGAAGCTTGCCAGCGGGAAAAGCCAGGGACAGTTCATCACCGCCATTGAGCAGAACGAGCGCGTCGTCGCTCTTTTGCACCAATTCATTCACCTCGCCATAGCGCGTGCACCAGCCGGACGGCGTGCGCCGCCAGGGCGGCGTGGATTGAATCTTTTCATAATCCGGCGTCAGCGGCAGACAGTCGGGCAGGGGAAGGAATTCGCTGAACCCACGCCAGTGTAAATCTGCATGGTCAGGTGACAGCGTGTATTGTTTGTTTTGATCGGCAGCAACTCGTTCACAAAGTTCGGCCGAGTCCCAATAAATCTCAAACGCGGTCGTCAGCCGGAAACGCCGCGAACCCGGCGGCAATTTTCCAGCGAGATCAACCAGGATCGTTTTGGTTTTGCCGCAGGGCGCACCAACATCCACCTCCAACTTTTTCCAGGAGCCGTCGGGTAATTCAGCTTCAAGCATGGGAAACGGAAACGGCAGTTTTGGATCCAGCGAAGCCGCCACGTTTGCCATGCCGCCACCAAAGCGCAGCCAGCCATTCAGCACCAGAACCAAGGGTTGATTGCCCGGCAGCGGGCCAAAATCCAGGGTCACGAAAAATGGCTCGGCCAGGCCGCGCAATTGCGGCTCGCGCAACTTTACCGGTGCCACCATCTGGTTGTCGGCCTTGGTCAGCAGTTCGGTCACATCCAAACCATCACTGCGCGTGGCTTGCTTGAGCGCGGCCAACGGATGCAAGATCCAGAGTTCGGCTGGCGGAAATGGTTTGCTCGCGCGCAATTTGCTCGTTGGACAAACCAGCGTTCCCGCCGGATGATCTACGACCACCAGTGAGGCTTCGTCGAGATAAAGCACTTCGCGCAATTCCTCGGTGAGCCTGATTTCATAGGCATTGTCTTTTGGTGGAAACCGCTGTTCATCGCCGAGTGCCAGAAATTCCTCCGGGTCGGCTTCGATGAAGTGCGTTTGGCTGACGGGCAATCCCAGCGGTGCGGCGCCAAGAATGTCCGTCACAAATTTGAATTTTTGGCCGTCCCAAGCGTAGAGGTAAGGACACGAGCCGGCCGGCAATTTTAATTCATCAATCGTCAGCACGTTGGTTTGTATCGGAACATCCACCAAGGAACTGGCGAGATCGAACCAGCGGATTTTTAGCGAATCCAGTTTGTCATGCTGGCCGGTGCCGATTTCCAAAGGCAATTGTCGGAGCGTGCGGATGGTCCGCCAGTTGCCAGCCGTCAATTCGGCCCGCACGCCCAGCGCGCTGGCGTTGGAGCGGTTGCCTATCAGTCGCAGCTTCAACTGCCGGTTGGCGTTGCCGCCGTCGTTGCGCAGGAATTGCAATCCGTTGGTCGTGCTCAAAATCAAGTCGGTGTCGCCGTCATTGTCAAAATCTGCCGCCACCAACGCGTCCACATCGCCAACCTTGTCCAACCCGAGAGCCGTGGTGACGTCAGCGAATCCGGCCTTGCCCAGATTACGCCAGACACGTAAACCGTTGCCGTAGATAATCACATCCAGCCAGCCGTCGTTATCAAAATCTGTGAGTAAAATTCCTCTGACCTTGAAGCCATTCAACGGCAGCCGCAGTCGTTCATTCAGCCCGCCAAAAATAATGGTCAAATCATGATCACCAGCCACCACCAGGTCAGCGCGCAAATCGTTGTTCAAATCACCGACGGCAATGACGCTGCCCGCCGGCCAGTCCGCCGGCGAATTGGTGGCCACAAATGAACCGGCGCGCTGTTTTGAAAAAAACGCGGGCGGTTGTCCCTTGCGTGAGACAAAAACACCCGGCACATCCGCATTATTCCAATCTTCCACGGCCAGGTGTTCAGCGCCGGGCAGCGTTGCCGGCAGACCGGAATTTGTGCCGCTGTCCTTGAAATAGAAACTTCCCAGATTTTGATAAACACGCAGTCCGCTGCCATCTGGAAGGACGGTGAGCAAATCCAGCTTTCCGGTGAAATCAAGGTCGGCCAGCACACCGTCGCGTGCTTTCAGATTTTTAAATCCCGCCAGCGCGGTGACTTCGCGACAGCGGCCGTTGGAGGCAAATTTATAGGCGTGCGAAGCCTGCTCACCCAGCACGACCACGTCTTCAAAACGGTCATTGTCCAGATCACCGACCAGGCAGCGCTGGTAGATCGCGCCGGTTTTTCCCGGCAGAATATCGCCTATCGGCTCGAAGTGGCCGCCTTGATTATTCAGCAGGCGAAAGCCGGTTTTACCGTCCATTGCAAAAAGGCTGTTGCGACCGTCATGAATGTAATCCAGCACCGCCATCGGCCCGTGAAAATTGGCCGGCTGGCTGAACGCGCCGGAAGTCGCGTCCACAAAATGCACTGCCACGCCGTGTTCGTCTGGCTGTTCTAATCTGAACGCGATGCGCGGCTGGGTGTATTTACAACGCTCAAACGTGGCCGGCCCGCTGGCTGCGTTGGGATGTTTGGCAAGCAACTGCTGGTGAATTTTCAGTTCGCGGGTGGCGTCGTCCGCCCGGTCCGCGCGTTGGTAAAGCTGCGCTAGTTGATAATGAGCGGAGAGATTTTCTGGATCGAATTTGACGACAGTTTCAAATTGAGCAATGGCATCCGCGAGCTGCCCCAGGCGGGCCTGCGCCAAGCCGAGCTGAAAATGCAATGCGGTAATCGCCGGATCAATCCGTTCGGATTGCTGCAAGGCTTGAACCGCTGGTTCGGGCTGATTCAAACGCAGGTAAGCGCAGCCCATGAGGTAAAAAGCCGCTGCATTGTTGTGGTCGAGGCCGAGCACCTGCCGGCATTGTGCGATCACATTGGTCTCGTCATCCGCGAGCAAACAGGCGTTGGCCAAGTTCAGGCGGGCGTCTGGATTAGTAGGTGCCAGTTTAACTGCCGCCGAGTAGGCGTCGAAGGCGTTGGTCGCGTTGCCTGCTTCGAGAAAGCCATTGCCCCGGGTCATCAACTGCGTGAATGCGTCTTCGCCTTTGGGCGAACAACCGGAAAAGATCGCCAGCCAGAAAACCAGGCAGGCGAATGGAATAAATCGCAGCAATGGCGCGCTTGCTTTCATCGGGGCTCCGTGATGGTGACCGGTTGGTTGAGCAGAATGTCTTCAATCTGCTGCCGCGAGCCGTCCGGCCACACGATTTCAATGGAGTCCGGTTTGGCCGCATTACCCAGGCCGATGCTAACGGGCAGCTCGGATTGGGAAAGATAACTGCGTGTGGGCATGACCTGCCGCGACAGGATTTGTCCGTTCACCCGGACCTTGATCCACGCACCGATGGCATCGCGATTGCATTTTGTGCCGGCCAGTTTCAATCGGATCCAGTGGTGATGCAGATTTTGGTCGTTCCGCAAAAGCAGGGGCGGGCCGCCCACCTGCGTGAGCACCACGTCGAGGTCGCCATCGCCGTCAATATCGGCGAAGGCTGCACCGCGACCGACAATAGGTTTGAACAGATCCGTGCCGGCTTTTCCTGGCGGAACGACCACAAAACATCCGCCGCTGTTGTCGCCGGCGTTCCAAAACAGTTGGGCCGGTTGCTTGTAGGTCTGGCTCGCCTGGATCTTGCTGATTTCCTGTTCGAGATGCCCGTCGGCGGTGAGCAGGTCCAGCCGGCCATCCAGATCGCAATCGAAGAAGAAAAGGCCGAACTTGAGATACCGCCGGCTGTCCGGGCCAATGCCTTCCGTAATGGCCTCGTCGGAAAAATTAGTGGGTGATTTTTGCTGGACGTAAAGCGCGGTCATTTCGTTGGCAAAATTTCCGATGCCAATGCCAAGTTTATCGTCGTTCCGATAATAGGCGGAATCAATGCCCATTGCGCCGCGCGTGTTGCCATAGCTGTCAAACGCCACGCCGGACTGCGCGCCGATTTCCTTAAACGTGTTGTTGCGCTGATTGATGAAAACCAGATTCGGCACGGTATCGTTGGCCACGACCAAATCAATCCAGCCATCGCCGTCAATGTCCACCGGTGCGACGCCAAGCGTCTTGGCGGCCGGCACGCCGGTCGCGGGATTTTTCACCTGCAATCCGCTTCGCGCCGAGACATCGGTGAAATGACCGTTCCCGTCATTGTGGTAAAGGCGGGGAAAGGCACCCTCAAAATTCATGGGCTGGCCGTAGGCGCGTGTTTGCCCGTCAATTTTGTAACCGACTTCCGCGTCAATATCCGGTGACCACTTGATATAATTCCCGACGAAGAGATCCAGTTTGCCATCGTTGTCGTAATCAATGAACGCCGCACAAGTGCTCCAGTCATTGGTGGAACCACTAACGCCGGCCTTCTGGGTCACTTCGTGAAACTTGCCGTTCCCGTCATTATGAAACAGATGATTTCCGCCCACCGCCGTGATGAATACATCATCAAGTCCGTCATTGTCGTAATCTCCTATGGCCACGCCCATGCCGTAAAAACTCATGTCCAGTCCGGATCCTTTGGTGACGTCGGTGAAATGGCCGTGTCCGTCGTTGCGATAAAGCGCCATGATCGGCGGCTGGCTGCCGGTTGGAACATGTCCAGGCCAGTAGGTCGAATTGATGAACAACAAACCCTGGTTTCCGTCATTATCGTAGTCAAAAAAGGCCACGCCGCCGCCCATGGTTTCAGGCAATAACTTATCACCGTATGCGCCATTCTGGTGAACGAAGCTGATGCCTGCCGCCTGCGTGATGTCGGTGAATTTCACGGTCGGGATTTCCGCCTGCGGCCGGTCGGGTGAAGTTGGTGCGGCATACGCGGTGATCTGCGGCGGTGGCAGTGCGGGCTTGCGCTTGAGAATTAAAACAGCGATGCCGAATAAAAAGGCGATGACTGCCAGGATCGCAAGCGACCAGCGAATGGCTTTGCCGATGATCGCGTCATCCGTCTGCACCAGTTCTTCCTCGGGATCTTGAGATGGAATCTTGGTCATGGAATTCAATTCATTTTGTCACGGAAATTTCGGCCACCGTTTTCAATTCCGGCGCTCCCGGCCGCTGCAAGGGATAGATTACCGTGGCTTGCGCGGCGTGGTTAGCGGCCGGATTGGCCCGGCGGGCCGCGCTGATCGCACGATCCTGCGCGTTGTAATCAGGGAGGTATTTCTCATGCTCCTGACGATGGTAGGCCGCCTTGGCTTCATCGCCCAGTTCGGCATAGATCAACGACAGGGTGTAGTGGGCCGTGAGATTTTCCGAATCCAAGACCAGTGTTTTTCGAAAGGTTTCAACGGCCAGGTTCAAGTATTTCTTCCGCTGTTCAGGATTGGCGCGCTCCATTTTGGAGCGCTCATAATAAGCCTGTCCAAGTTCGTTGATGACCTCGTAATCCTTGCTAAAATCGAATCTGCGTTGATCCAGCTCAGGATAGCGATCCTCGAGGATGCTGAGGAATTCAGTGATGGCCCTGTCCAAAAAGCCGTTCTGCTCATCCGCCAGCCCGCTGAACCAGGCAATGGTCCATCGGTTTGCGGGCGGGTTGAACTTCGCCGCCCGCTGCAGCGCCGCCACGGTGTCATCCAGCCGACCCTCCTTAAAATAAACCCGTGCCAAGTTCACCGGGCCGTCGGCGTGCCCAAGTTTTTCCACCTGTTCAAACGCCTCGGTGGCCTGGATCAACTCACCTTTCTCCGCCCCGACGTTGCCTTCCAGCAGCAGGCCGATGCCGTAATCATTCCACCGCTGCCAGGTAGGAATATTTGAGGTTTGAGCCGAGATCGCCGCCATTTGGACCGTGCTGGCATCCATGCCTGCGACGGGAAACGTGATCTGGTCTGACGCGATGGTGGTGATGGGCAAATTGTTGGTCACGGTGAAAGGCGCACCTTTAACGAAGTTGGTGCCAAACACGTAATTCATGTAAAGCGTGTCAAACTTGCGATATTGCAATTTCACCTCGATGGTCAACGGCCCGCTTTGCTTTTCAGGAACCACGAATTCATAATGCACGACTTGGCCGGCACCGGGAGGGATCTGATGATTGTATAGCGGAGTGAAGATGTCCTCGGGATTGCGCCGGTCAATGCGATTCCCGTCACGATCCAGCATGTAAACATTCACAAAATGCGACCACGGATCCACTTCGTTAAATGCACCCAGTCCGCCGTTGCGGCCGATCAGCTCACCGCCGCTCTTTACTTTTGCGTCTGCCCAAACCTCGTTCGAGTCCACCGTGCCTTGCGTGAACGGATGGCCAACTTTCAAGGTCCGCAAAACCACTTCAACAAGATAACGATGTCCGGGCTTGAGTGCCGGAATCTTTGGCCGCAGCGGCGCGATCAATTGATCATCAATCGCACCACCGTCCTTGAGGCCGAAGATGTCCACGCGCAGCGAGCCTTTTAAAAATGCCTCCTCCGCTTTCACAACATTAGTATCGTTGCGGATAGCAGCGAGTCCAGTGTTGGCTCCGGGGAAAAGATGACTGTGGATATATCGAGCCGAATCATTCGTGGGATTGAAAAAATCTGCCCCGAAATCCGCTGATTCCTGCAACGGCATGTGACAGGCGTTGCAGTTTTGTTTCGCCTGGTCGGGATAATAAAAGCTGCGGGCACCATGCCCTGACACGCCGCTGAGCAGGTAAGTATCGTAATGATTCTGGCCGCGCAGGAAATCTTTATAGTGGTTGAGTTCACCGGGAATGCTGACCTTGTGGCAAGTGGAACAAAATTCCGCCGAACGCATGAATGGCTTGAGGAAGGTTTTCTTATGGAATTCGGGTTTTCCCTTCACCAGTTGCTGGTTGATGTATTGCAAAAAGCGATTCGAACTGTAAGCGAACGGATAGTGAATCGGCTCGTCAATCGTGTAATCCGCGTTGCCCTTGGTGCTGTTGATGTGCGTGATCGCGTGACATGCGGTGCAGGTGATGCCGGCTTGCGATGTCGGGTCATGGACATCGTCGAAATGCGGATTGTCGAATGCGCCGCTGAAAAATGGCACGACATCGTGGCAGCCGGCGCACCAGCGCGCCGCCTTGACATTGCCATCGCGTTTGAGCGCCACCTGCCGGGTTTCGCGCACACTAAACAGATAAGGCGGGTTGTTGAACGAACTGAAATGATGCGCGCTGTGAAACCAGTCGTTGTAGGTGTCGGGGTGACATTGAAAACAGTAGCTGTCCATCATCAATGTCCGCGCTGGAATGAAATTTCCCGAGGCCGTCCGGGCAAGCGAAGGCTCAAAGTATTTTTCACCTTCGACCGAGGCGACCTGGTATTTTCGCGGATGCGCCGAATGCAGAAGCACCATGCCGAGAGTCAGAATGCCCACCGCCACGCCCCATTTCAGGCCGACCCGCCATTTGATGCGCGGCCCGGCAAGCCGGTGCAGCAAATACAGCCAGACCGCCAAAACCGGGGTGATGATATGCGCCCAGTAGGCGATGTGACGGGCGTGGGGATTTTTCAGGCCGATGTTTTTGAATTGAAAAATGTCAGCGCGGGTCAGGAGCACACCCGTGATCAGGACGATCAGGCTGGTGGCGAACAGCAGATAGCCGACTTTCACCGCCCGGCGATTGGTCCGGTTTCGGGCATTGATCATGTGAAAAATTCCGAACAGGACCACGGGTAGCACCAGCAGAAATCCAAGTCCCAGATGCGTGCCGAACATCACCATGTAAAACCAGTTTTGATAGGTGACGTTGGCATCGCTCTTGAGCCATTCCAGAAACGTGATGGCGCTGAGATAAACCGAGTTGGCCGCCAGGATGGCGACCAGGCCAAAGATAAAATATAGCAGCAGGCGCAATCGCGGCCCGATGGCGCGCACGTATTTTTTCTTCGCCGGCGCCCCTGACGGATTTATTTCAGGACTGTTCATGAGGTCAGGGATTGAAGTCAAAAGTTGAATTCTACCGCTGCCCAAAACTTCTGGATGTTTACATTTGAGCCGGTCAAGGCCGGAATTGCGGCATCTTCACCGAGATAATCGGCATACTCGATCAAGGCGCTCCAGTCTTTTCCAAGTTTCTTGGAGATGACAACGTCAAATTCCTGTCCGTAATTTCCACCGCCGTGGTCGGCATCGAACTTGTGATACACGAACTTGACAGGTATTTGCGCCGGCAGTGTCACCTGGATAAAACCGTAAAGATCTTGCAGCCCGTTGGCTGGATGCGTCACAAATGCCTCGGCCCAGCCGTTGAAGGAATGCGGACTGGCCAATGGCGTCTTAAACCCGACCCGCCCACCGCCCACACCATTGTTCGCGCCACTGCCAAGCACTTCATAGCCGGCACCAAAAGCCACGGGCCTGATATTGGCACCGGCTTCCACGCTGTAATAGTCGGCATTGTATTGAAGCGGACTATTGGCGTATTCATTTTGCCAGGCGAACTCGGCTCGGTAATCAATCACTATTTGTTCGCTGATTGGTGTTGCTCCGGCAAAATATCCGCCATACGTCGCACAGGAGTTGGCATTCCCGGCGGCATTGCTCAAATCTAACAGGTAGGCATACCCAACAAAACGGCCGTATTCCCAGCCCGAATATGAAACATTGATCAGGTGCGACTGCGAATCAAAATCAGTATTGGCCGGCGGTAGGCCGGAAATGTTTCCAGAAACGCGATTCACGTTCCAAAGATAACTATAATACAGGCTGAGGCCGGCGACGGGTGAACTTTGCAAGCCGATGGCATCAAACGTCTGCATGTTCTGACGCCAGCCGGAGTCGCCGATGAAACGTTGATTATCAAGATTGATTGGTTGCTGGCCGCCCTTGACCATGACCGGAACGAAGTTGGTATTGCTGTATCCCAACCATGCTTGATCGAGCCGGGTCATCGGCGGATCGTTCACCGGTGGTCGCGCCCCCTGTCCATTGGAACCGCCGGCATTGTAGTTATGCTCCGGCCCGATGGCGGAAATATTTACGCCTTCCAGCATTCCTTGAAAGCCGTAAAGCGGGGCTGAAGTGAATCCGAAACGCGTCCGCACGGTGGGCGCATACGAATTTTTTTCATAGGGCGGCTGGTTTTCTTCGTTCACCTGTTCGTAACGCAGACGCACGTTGAGGTTAAACTTGCCCTTCGCCAGTGCTTCAGGAATCTGGCCGTTGAAAAACTTTTCAAGCGGGCCGGCTGATTCGGCGGCCGGCGCATTCGTCCCAGCGGTGGCCGGTTCAGGAATCTTGGGTGGTGTCGGCGGCAAGGATGGAACTTGGGCTGTTCCGGCTTGTGTGAACGGTTTATCTTGGGCAAACACTGGCACAGTCAGGGTCATAACCAAGGCTGTTCCGGTGAAATTTATTGAGATTTTGTGGTTGAATTTGCCACTCATGCGCCAAATAAGCTGATTAGAGGGTTGGTGTGATTGCTGATTCCGGATACTTTTTTGGTTTTTTGGCACCAATGCAAGACCAATGGCGTAGTTCTTCATTGGTTGCGCAAATGAGCTTGGTCGGCAGAATCGCTGGAAAACAGGGTGGTTTTTTGAAGCATTGAAATCCGCCGCAAAAATTAAGAAACTCCGGCCATGAACGACTATGTCGAACGGGTGGTTGACCTGCTTAACCCTGCGCTGAATGAAATTCATAACCTGACCCTCGATGAAGCGCGCCGCCGGGTTCTTTCTGGCAACGCAGAGGCGGTCAGGGAGATTGACGGTTCGTTCGCACTGCTCGCGCGTGATGGCAAGACCATCCGCATGGCACGTTCAATGGATCGGCCAATGCGTTATTTTCTTGCCAAGCGTGCCGAAGGCCCGGCGCTCATCGTGGCGGATCGCATTGATGCCATCTTCAACCAGCTCAAGCTTGAGGGGCTTCATGGACAGTTTCATCCGAGCTACACACGCATGGTGCCGGCGCATTATGTGGTGGAGCTGCAACTGATCGGCTGCCCTGATCCGGATCCGACTTACACGCGCTACTTCACTCCGCAGCGCAATGCCCTTTCAACTGACCTTGATAAAATCGGCCGGCGCTATATTGGCGCATTGGCGGATGAAATTGCCAAGTGGTTAAAGCGAATTCCGACGAGCGAACCCATTGGTGTAGCGTTTTCCGGCGGCGTTGACAGCGGGGCGGTTTTTCTCGTGACATATCATGTCCTGCGTCAGCTTGGCCTGAATCCCGGTCGGCTCAAGGCGTTCACCTTGAATCTGGGCGATGGCCCGGACTTGCAGCAGGCGCGTGATTTTTTGGAACCGCTTGGACTCGGCCTATTTCTGGAATCCATTGAAGCGAACTTGGCTTCGCTCAACATTGCCGAGACACTGCGCATCGTGGAAGATTACAAGCCGCTTGATGTTGAATGCGCTTCCATGGGCTTGGCGTTGTGCCGTGGCATTCGGGCACATTATCCAGATTGGAAATTTCTGGTGGATGGTGATGGCGGCGACGAAAACCTGAAAGACTATCCCATTGAAGAAAATCCCGAACTGACCATTCGCAGTGTCGTCAATAATTTGATGCTTTATCAGGAAGGGTGGGGCGTTGGGCGGATCAAGCATTCGCTTACATACAGTGGCGGCTTGAGTCGCAGCTATCTCCGCACTTATGCGCCGGCGCGGCACTTTGGTTTTGCAGGATTCAGTCCGTTCACGCGACCCAACGTCATTGATGTGGCGGAGGGCATTCCGTTCGTCACGCTCACCGGCATGTCGGTTGAAAGACTTTACGCGCTCAAGGGCGAAATTGTCGCTCGTGGCGTGAAGGCGGTTACCGGGATGGAAATGCCGGTGTTCGCCAAGCGGCGCTTTCAGCACGGTGCCGTGCCCGTTGACCGGCTACGCCAACAACTTTCCGGTCAGGAGTCTGAATATCGCAAACAGTTTCTGGCGCTCTACAACTAAGCGGCGACCATTTTGACTCCAGCTTCCATGGAAACAGATCGGGCTTGGATCATGGCGCAACGTCCGCCGCGTAACACCACGCTCGATCCGTTCAGGCCGCACGCATTTTTTCTGGAACAAGAACGTGGCGTTGCGGGACGCGTCCTTTCATCAGCCACAATTTTACTGGCAAACAAAGAATGTCCGTGGCGTTGTCTGATGTGCGACTTGTGGCAGAACACGCTTGCGGAATCCGTGCCGCCGGGCGCGATTCCCAAACAGATTGAGTTCGCGCTGGCGCAACTTGCAGGCCGGCCGGAACAGATCAAACTCTACAACAGCGGGAGCTTCTTTGATGCCGCCGCCATTCCTGTGACAGATCACCCGGCAATAGCCCGCGCGGTTGCTTTCGCTCAAAACGTCATCGTGGAATCGCATCCTCGCCTGGTCGGTGAAAAAGCCGTGAGATTGCGCGATTTGCTGGCCGGCTCACTTGAAGTCGCGATGGGCCTCGAAACGATTCATCCACAAGTGCTGCCTCGCTTGAACAAGAGATTCACTCTCACCCATTTCGCCGACGCGGCAAAATTTCTGCGCAAGGCAAACATCGCCGTGCGAGCATTCGTGCTCGTAAAGCCGCCGTTTATGAATGAAGCCGAAGGTTTGGAATGGGCTGTGAAGTCGGCTGAATTCGCATTCACTTGCGGAGCTTCCGGCGTTTCGTTGATTCCGACGCGTGGCGGTAACGGCGCAATGGAATGGCTTCAAGAACATGGCGAGTTCGCGCCGCCAAAACTGGCAACCCTCGAACGTGCCCAGGAACTGGCCTTGAATCTGCGCGCCGGCAGAGTGTTCGCCGACACCTGGGATCTGGAAAAATTCCCCCGTTGCCCGGCCTGTTTTGTAAAGCGCCGGCAACGGTTGCATGTGATCAACTTGTCACAAATCATCGTTCCGGCCATTGAATGTCTAGTCTGTGGAGGAACATGAGCCGGGAGCATTTTCAGATCGCCGTCATCGGCTCAGGATTTGCCGGCTCGCTTGCCGCGATGAGCGCCCATCAGCTTGGATTTTCCACCGTATTGATTGAACGCGGACGGCATCCACGCTTTGCGATTGGCGAATCTTCCACGCCGTTGGCCAATCTGTTGCTGGAAGAAATTGCGGACGACTTTGACCTGCCGTTTCTGCGTCCACTTTCCAAATGGGGAACCTGGCAGAAACAATCTCCTCAAATCGCTTGTGGCCTCAAGCGCGGGTTCACATTTTATCAACATGAATTCGACCGCTCATTCGCACCAGATGCAGAACGGCGGCAGCAACTGCTCGTTGGCGCGAGTCCCAACGAGGAAGTTGCCGATACGCACTGGTATCGTCCGGACTTTGATCAAAATCTTGTGCAGCACGCGCAAACCCTCGGGGTGACTTATTGGGATGAAACCAGTCTGACCGGGGCGGAAGAGAGAACTGACGGCGTATGTTTGACCGGAACGCGGCATGGCGAGCCGTTGGACATCACTGCGGAATTTGTGATTGATGCCTCAGGCCCGCGTGGCTTTCTGCATCGCGCATTGAACTTGCCGGAAAAATCATCGGTCTCCCTGCCGGCGACGCAGGCGCTGTTTGCTCATTTCCAAAACGTCGGGTCGTTGACAAAGGAATTTTCCAACAGCGAACAAGATCCGCCCTATCCTCCGGAACAAGCAGCAGTGCATCACATTTTTCCCGGCGGTTGGATTTGGGTTCTGAAATTTAACAACGGTATCACCAGCGCCGGCGTTGTCGCGACGGATGCGATCGCAAATGAGCTGAAATTTTCCGAAGGTGAGCCGGCGTGGCGGCGACTGCTTGCACGCCTGCCGTCGCTTCAGGATATGTTCAGCAATTCACGCGTCGTAGTGCCGTTCATTCACTCACCACATCCGGCTTTCCAAAGCGGAGTTGTGACCGGTTCGCGCTGGGCGCTACTGCCATCAGCGGCGGGATTTGTGGATCCGCTGCTTTCGACCGGGTTTCCGCTGGCATTATTGGGAGTTATCCGCCTCGCTCAATTGCTGAAATCCAACTGGCGGCAGCCCGGCTTTTCAAGTGCTTTGGCCGAATATGCCCGGCTAACTTCACAGGAATCGGAAGCGGTCGCCCGATTGGTGGGCGCGCTGTATGCCACAATGAACCGGTTCCATTTGTTTCGAGAGTTAAGCCTGCTCTACTTCGCGGCGGCGAGTTATTCGGAAACTGTCCGGCGACTGGGAAAACCGCACTTGGCAGACTCATTTCTGCTCTGCCGCCATCCAGTTTTCGGCCCGCAACTCCGACAATTTTGCGAAGCGGCAATGAAACCACTTTCGACTGCGGAAGCCGGTCAATTACCACAAAACATCCGCGACGCTATCGAGCCTTTTGATGTCGCCGGACTGACCAATCGCTCGCGACATCCGTGGTATACAGCGCAAGTTTCCGACTTGTTTTTCAACGCGGAAAAAGTTGGCGCGAGCGAGGAAGAAATCCGGGCAATGCTCAAACGATGCGGCTGGCGTGGAGATGGATGTTCTTAAAAATGATCAGGCTGGAGGTTCACACAGATGTCTGTCATAGGTCTCGCTGTAAAGGCAATCTCTCCTACGGCAGAATTTCGCAATGGATTAAGACCGAA
>Ga0310811_10003963_pt1 | contig 18648 bp, 21 predicted proteins | sample YCmetagenome_FD_207642 | JGI IMG/M metagenome (GOLD analysis project Ga0310811, IMG submission 207642) | Soil microbial communities from experimental microcosm in Duke University, North Carolina, United States - YC | ecosystem: Engineered > Artificial ecosystem > Soil microcosm > Unclassified ...
TGACATAGCAGGCCAGGTACAGCGCCCACCACCACCAGCCCGGTCCACCGGTGAGCTGAGTCAGCAGGCCCAGCCCGAACAGTCCGGTCGCGATGGCCGCCCACCGCACCTCCGGCAGCGACCACATGCCCGACCACACGCCCGACCACATGCCCGCCCACGTGCGGGGCGGTTGCCGTCGGTCGCGGAGGTCGCCGGTCCCGGCCTGACCGGTGGCGGCGGTTTCGAGTTCGGTAGACACCGAACGATCGTACCTGCGCATTCATGCAGATACGCAACCAGGTGAAAAAGGGGAGTTATGCTGACGCTATGCACACGTCGCTGCCGGACTTCGAGATGCCCGACGAGGAGCAGGTACACCTGGCGGCCGAGTCGTTCCGGCTGCTGGCCGACCCGACCCGGATCAAGGTGTTGTGGGCCCTGCTCCAGGGCGAGTCCTCGGTCGCGTGCCTGGCCGAACTCGCCGGCGCCGCACCGGCCGCGGTGAGTCAGCATCTCGCGAAACTGCGGCTCGCCGGGCTGGTCAAGGGCCGTCGCGAAGGGACGTTCGTCTTCTATTCCGCCGCCGACGAGCATGTCGGCCGCCTGCTGAAGCAGGCCCTTTTCCACGCCGATCACCTTGAGCACGACGAGGCCGACGAGCCCGCTGCTCGCGACTAGACCGCCTTGCCGAAAATCCGGCGAGCGCGGCCATGTCCGCGTCCGACGGACGGGACCGCAAGCTCGGCCGGTGTCCGGCATTTAGCCCACGAGGCTTTGCGTTATCGGGGCCTACCACCGGGCAGCGCTGGATGATCGGCTCGCGTTGCTGTTGGGGTTATCCGATTAGGCGATACTCTGAACGTCGTGAACGGTGCGGCCGAACCGGACGACGATTTCGCGATCAGGGCGGTCGCCGCGTTGGAGGACGATCTCCGCCGGGGCATGTACGGCTTCGCGCGGGCGGCGCGCCGTCCGGTCACCCGGGATGAGGCCGCCGCCGCGGTCGGCATTTCCCGCAAGCTCGCGGCCTTCCATCTCGACAAGCTCGTCGACGCCGGACTGTTGCGCTGTCATTTCGAAGGTGGGGCGGGCCCGCGCAAGGTGGGTCGTCGCCCGAAGGTCTACGAGCCCTCCGGCGCCGCGGTCCAGGTGGCGATCCCGGCCCGGCGCCCCGAGGTGCTCGCGGAGATCTTCATCGACGCGGTCCTCGACGCCCGCGACGGCGAAACCGCGCGCGCCGCGGCCCTGCGCGTGGCCCGTGAGCGCGGCAGGCGGCTCGGCGAGACCGAACGCGACCGGATCCGGCCCGGCAGGCTCGGGACCGAACGCGCGCTCACCCTCGCCGAAGCGCTGCTCGCCCGGCGCGGTTTCGAACCCAGTCGCACCACCCCGACCTGCCTGCGGCTGCGCAACTGTCCCTTCCATCCCCTCGCCGGCCGAGCGCCCGAACTCGTCTGCGGCCTCAACCACGCCTTCCTGCAAGGGCTGCTCACGGGCCTGCGGGCGACTTCCGTCGACGCCCGGCTCGTCGCGCCCGCCGCCGGTGAGTGCTGTGTCGAACTCCGTCCGGGATCGCGTGATCGGTCAGCCCCCGGCGGCGGTGACCACGCCGTCGGTCACGAAACCGAGGGCGAGCCCGAGGAAGATCCCCCACGTCACGAGGACCTTGAGATCGGCCTTGCGGGCCACGGCGAGTAGCTCGATCACGACATAGAGGATGGAGCCCGCGGCGAGGCCGAGGAAGGCGATCGACATGCTCTCGTTGACCACGCTCCGGCCGACCAGCGTGCCCAGGAAGGTCGGGCCGCCGCCGATCAGCCCGAGCAGCGCGAGCTGTCCCCAGGACGGGCGAGTGCCGGCGAGCGGGGCGACGATGCCGAATCCCTCGGTCGCGTTGTGCAGCCCGAAACCGATGACCAACAGCAGCGCCAGGCTGATCTGACCCTGCGCCGCCGAACTGCCGATGGCCAGGCCCTCCGCGAAGTTGTGCAGGCCGATCCCGACGGCGATGGTGAGCGCGAGGCGGCTCGCGGTGCTCGCCCAGGCGCGGGTGCGCAGTTCGCCCACCGACGCCGCGCCCGGACCCTGGGCGGATTCCCGCCGGACCCGCCGCGCCGTCGCCCGCTCGACCGAGAGCAGACCCAGCAGGCCGATGCCGAAGGTGACCAGGAGCAGGGCCCCGTTGCCGATCGCCACACCCGTTCCGCCGTTGCTCAGGCCGGAACCGATCGGCTCCCAGGCGTGTTCGAGTACGTCGACGAGCAGGAACACCAGGATGCCGATGGCGACCGCGTTGAGCATGGCCTTCAGCCGGGGTGCCGGAGAGCGCAAGCGTCCCACCGGGAGGCCCAGGTAGATGGTGAACCCGGCGATGGCACCGAGCAGGGCGATCTGGGCTGGCGACACGATGGCTCCCTGGTTGGCCTGTCATGGATACCCGACGACCGTAACTCAGGTAAGCCTCACCTCAAACAGGGTAGGGCAAGCTTATTGACGCCGGGGTCCGATTTCTCCGGATGAATCGGTTACGTGGGCGATTTCCGTTACTGGTGGTGACTTTCGCGCTTCAGTCGCGGAACGGCTTCGGTTCACGAGAGGTCATGTCGGAGCAGTAGGTGGGGTGGCCGACGGTGCCGGGAAACCCGACGGCGGCCCAGAACGCCCGCGCTTCGACCGTGTCCCGAAGGGCGGTGGTGGACCACCGGTAGCGGGCGGCAGGCGCCCGCGCGAGCGCGGCCGCGACCAGCACTCGGCCGTACCCCAGCCGCCGGTAGTTGACCGGCACGTCGTCGACCCTGATTCCGGTGAGCACGGCCCGGCGGCAGGGGCCGCAGGCCGCCAGGCTCACCTCGCCCACCGTTTGCCCGTTCAGCTGCAGTTCGATGCGCCCGATCCCGGCCCGCCGGGCGGGCGGGAACCTGACCAGGGTCAACCCGCGCTCCGGGGCGGCCTCCGCGGCCGGTTGCCGGGTGGGATCGAGCAGGCACCAGGTCGCGGTGTCGCCCAGCGCCGCGCAGACCCGGCAGGTGACGTCGGGCAGGTCGTAGAAGTGGGACCAGCCGCTCCCGGCGCCGCTGATCCTGAGGTGGTGCCCCCGGGGACACCGGTCCGGAATGCGGGCGCTACCGTCGCCGACCGCGGGGCGCACCGGCACCGCGTGCCCGAACTCGCCCTGCGCGCCGGACGTCCGTCTTCTATCGATCACATGTTCGATTGTAACCCGGGATCGACTCGGATTCGTGTTGCGCGGCTCGTCCCCATCGGAGGTGCGGTTGCGGTCTGAATCCTCCGGCCTCGACCGGGCCCGCCACCGGCGACACGCACTCACCGAACCATTCCCAGGATCACCGCCCACTCGCGCGTGAGCGTTGGTGTGGGCTGGGACCGATCAGGTCGACACAGTCACCTGGCAACCTCGCGGGCCCGCGCCGCGATCACCCGTAGCAGTGGCAGCGCGACGAGCATGGCGAGGGTTGTGACCGCGACGGTCACCCACACCGGCCCGATGTATCCCACCCGGGTGGCGAGTGCGGCCGCTCCCAGGGCGGGACCGCCAGCGCTCGGCCCTTCCGATCCTCTGCCACGAGACCGGTCGCGATGCTGAGCGCGACGGCCAGGAAGCCGGCATTGGCCAGCGCAGCCACCACCCGAGCGGCAAAGAGGATCGCGAAGGTCGGGGTGACCGCGCCGACGACGTGAAACAGCGCGAAGAGACAACGCGGCCGAGGAGCGTGGCGCGAGCCTGCCACCGGCGTGCGAGGGCGGCCATTACGGGTGCGCCGATGATCATCCCGGCCGCGAAGGCCGAGGTCGGCAGGCAGGCGGTCCCGACGCCCGACGCCGAGATCGGCTGCGATCTCCGGCACCAGGCCGGCCGGCATGAATTCCGAGGTGCCCATGGCGAAGACAGCCAGGGCGAGCAGGTAGAGCGCGAGCGGCATCGAAGACTCCGAGGCGAGAGAACGAACACGGAAGGCGTCTCGTCACCACGGCCAGCACCCAGGGATGCCCGAGCGACCGCCCGCGCGGGACAGCGCGCAGCGGGCTCAAGAACTCACTGGTTCAGGGGCTGACGGTGTGACCGAAAGCCCCCACGGTGGATGCCTCAGGGCTCGACACGACTCGCACACTACTCACACTCGCCTGGCCCTACGCGATCGGATTCTTGCCGATCCGCGTCGTCAACCTCTCGACCTGCGACGGCAAGGTGTCTCTTGTGGAGAGACGACCGGCGGAATCCCCCGTATCTCTCGTTTCCGGGCGCTCCGATTCACGCCGGGTGAGCACCGAGGGGCCGTTCTCGGTGATGGCGACCGTGTGCTCGGAGTGGGCGGTGCGTGAGCCGTCGGCCGACCGGATGGTCCAGCCGTCGGCGTCGTAGACGATCCGGTCGGTCGTGCGGGCGAACCAGGGTTCGAGTGCGAGGGTCAGGCCCGGTCGGAGCGCCAGGCCGCGCCCTGCCCGGCCCTTGTTCGAAACGTGGGGCTCCTGGTGCATGGTGCGGCCGAGGCCGTGGCCACCGAATTCGGTGTTGACCGGATAGCCGTATTCGCTGGCCACCGCCCAGATCGCCGCCGAGATGTCACCCAGGCGATTGCCCGGACGTGCCACCTCGATCGCCGCCTCCAGCGCCTGCTCGGTCGCGCGGATGATCCGCAGGTCCTCCTCGGCGGCCGTCCCGACGACGACCGTGCGCGCCGAGTCGGCCACCCAGCCGTCGATGCTGACCGCGAGGTCCGCGCTGAGCACGTCCCCGTCGCGCAACGTGTAGTCGTGGGGCAAGCCGTGCAGGACGGCGTCGTTGACCGACAGGCAGATGACGTTGCGGAACGGGCCCCTGCCGAAGGACGGCGCATAGTCCCAGTAGCACGACTCCGCCCCGCGCCGTTTGATCATGCCGCGCACGTGGTGCTCCAGGTCCAAGAGGTTCACGCCCACGTCGGCAAGCCGGCCGACCTCGGAGAGCGCCTCGGCGACGAACCGACCAGCCACGTGCATGCGTTGGATCTCCGCAGGCGTCTTCAGTTCAATCACGAATACCTCGTGTCACGGAGTGTTGGTATAGTTATACCGGAACTTTACCATTTGCCGGTATAATAATACCAGTCCTATTCTGGGGGCATGGTCCGCCAACCGCTCACACCTGAGCAGATCGAAGCCGGCAGGCGTCTCGGCGCGCTGTTGCGCCAGGCGCGAGCGGGACGCGATCTGGTGGAAGTCGCGCACGCGGCGGGCATCTCGCCGGAAACTCTGCGCAAGATCGAGACCGGACGACTGCCCTCTCCGGGATTCGGCACGATCATCTGTCTCGGCGAGGCGCTCGACCTGCCGGTGCAGGAGTTGGCGGCCACCTGGCGCGGCAGCGACCTACCGTGGGAAGCCGCCTCATAGCCGCTCCATCCACCACCGTGGTCCGGGGTGGAGCGGGCTGCGATCGCACGGTGATCAGCACGGTCCTCTGGCGTCACGGGGTTTGGGGTGGGGGAGGGGCGTCTCCGGGAGCCCGCGCCCTGCCGCGTTGGACGGCGCTGACCACGACGCGCAGAACCACGCCGAGCACCAGCAGGTCGCCGACCATCTGGATGATCACGAGCACCCTGGCGACCTGCGTCACGGCCGTGATGTCGCCGAAGCCGACGGTGGCGAAGACGGTGACCACGAAGTAGAGGGAATCGGTGCGGGTGAGCGGCGTGGTGAAGCTGTTCGGGATGTTGTGTTCCACGATGTAATACGTGTAGGCGAAGATCAGGAGGAACAGCGGGATGATGATGGCGAGCGCCTGGACGCCCTGAAGCGCCGGGTAGGGCGAGCGCACGATCACGCGGACCTCCCAGACGACCAGCGCCACCACCACCACGAAGCCGATGGCCAGTTCGACGACGGTCACGGCGCTCATCCGCTGGTCGACCGGCAGGAGGTAGTAGGCCACGATCTGCACGGCGATGGTCACCATCGGGCGGATCACCGCCAGCAGCAGGAACCGTCCACGCCGGACCCGCCCGAGTTCGCGCGGGGTCGGTGGCGGGGGTGTCGTATCAGCCATCGACCGTTCTCACCCCGCAAGCCTCGAAGCCGCGCCGGCACCCGGCACCACCCACCCCGGGTGAACACCCCGGCCGTGTCCCCTCCTCCGGTCGCCGTGTCCTCCGGTGCGGTCGCCGTGTCCCCTCTTCCGGTCGTCGAGATCTCCGGTCCGGTCGCCGGGTTCTCGGTTCCCGCCGGCGAGTCGCCTGCTCCGGTCGTGGGTCACCTGTGCGGGGCGCGCGGGTGCGGCAGGGTTGCCGATTCACCGGCCGCGGCGGAGACTCCTGGCATGGGCCGAGAGGTTCGGATGGCCTTGCGTGTCGAAGGAATCGTGCAGGGCGTGGGGTTTCGGCCTTTCGTGCACGGGCTCGCGACCCGCCTCGGGTTGGCCGGGTATGTCGGGAACGACGCCGCGGGCGTGTTCGCCGAGATCGAGGGCGATCCCGAAACGGTCGCGGATTTCCTGAGTGCGCTGGGCGAGCAGGCGCCACCGCTGGCCACGGTCGACCGAGTCACCGTGGAACCCCGTCCATGCCAGGGCACCGCCGGGTTCGACATCGTCGCCAGCCCCCGGGGTGGAGCGGCGAGCACACTCATCTCCGCCGACTCGGCCACCTGCGACGACTGCCTCGCCGAACTGGCCGACCCCGCCGACCGGCGCTACCGGTACCCGTTCATCAACTGCACCCAGTGCGGTCCGCGGTTCACCATCGTGCGCGGTGTGCCCTACGACCGTCCTTTGACGACGATGGCGGCCTTCGCGATGTGCGCCGAGTGTGCGCGCGAGTACCACGATCCCGCCGATCGCCGCTTCCACGCGCAGCCGGTGTGCTGCCCCGCCTGCGGTCCGGCACTCGAACTCCGGCGGGACGGGAAACCGGTTCCCGGCGACCCCATATCGTCCACTGTGGATTTGTTGCGGACCGGGGCCATTGTGGCGATCAAGGGACTGGGTGGTTACCACCTCGCCGTCGATGCCCGCGACGACGAGGCCGCGACCAGGCTGCGCAGCCGGAAGCATCGGGAGGACAAGCCTTTCGCGGTGATGGTGCCCGACCTCGGCCACGCCCGCGATCTGTGCGAAGTGGACGATCTGGCGGCCACGCTGCTCACCAGCCGTCGCCGGCCCATCGTGTTGCTGCCGCGTGGGCGCCGGGCCGTCGCCGAAGCCGTGGCGCCAGGGAACCGGCAGCTCGGGGTGATGCTTCCCTACACCCCACTGCACCATCTCCTGCTCGGCGCCGTTGCCGGTCCCGTCGTGCTGACCAGCGGGAACGTCTCCGATGAACCCATTGTGTACCGCGATGACGAAGTCGAGGACCGCCTCGGCGGGATCGCGGACGCGTTTCTCACGCACGATCGCGCCATCCACATTCGCACGGACGATTCCGTGGTACGCCCCTTCGGTGGCCGGGAACAGCTTCAGCGCCGTTCCCGCGGTTACGTGCCCGAGCCGGTCATCACCGCGACCGGGTTCCCGGACCACATCCTCGCCTGTGGCGCCGAACTCAAGAACACCTTCTGCCTGGCCAAGGACCGGCACGCGTTCGTGTCCCACCACATCGGTGATCTCGAAAACTACGAGACATTGCGCTCGTTCACCGAGGGGATCGAGCATTTCCAGCGCTTGTTCGATATCCGGCCACGGATCGTCGCGCATGATCTGCACCCCGAGTACCTGTCCACGAAGTACGCGCTGGAGCGCGACGAGCTCGCCGCGGTCGGGGTCCAGCACCACCATGCCCATATCGCCGCCTGCCTCGCCGACAACGGGGAATCCGGACCGGTGCTCGGAGTGGCGTTCGACGGGCTCGGCTACGGCAGTGACGCGACGCTCTGGGGCGGTGAGTTCCTGCTGGCCGATCTCGTCGGGTTCGAGCGCTTGGCCCATCTCGCCCCGGTGCCGATGCCCGGCGGCACCGCGGCGATCAAGCAACCCTGGCGGATGGCCGCGGCCTATCTGGACGCGACCTTCGGTGCCGAGGTCCCCGAGACGTTCGCGAACCGTCCACAGTGGCAGAACGTCGTTTCCCTGGCGCGAAGCGGTGTCCATGCGCCTCTCACGTCCAGCGCGGGCAGGCTGTTCGACGCGGTCGCCGCCATCGTCGGCATCCGTGACACCGTGAACTACGAGGGACAGGCCGCGATCGAGCTGGAACAACGCGCTGACCCGACCGAAACCGGCTGTTACCGAGCCGGCCTGACCGGCACCGATCCGGTCCTGATCGCCGGCACCGAACTCATTCGCTCCACTGTGGACGATCTGCGGCGCGGAGTTCCGACGCCGGTGATCGCCGCCCGATTCCACAACGGAATCGCGGACGTGATCATCCGGACCTGTGGCGTGCTCCGGAAGTCGACCGGGATCGGCACCGTCGCGCTTTCCGGTGGGGTGTTCCAGAACCTCCTGTTGCTCCGCCGGACGGTGCAGGGGTTGGCCGCGTGTGGTTTCCGGGTCCTGACCCACTCCCGGGTGCCGACCAACGACGGCGGCGTGAGCCTCGGACAAGCCGTCGTCGCGGCCACGCGCTGCTGAGAACCTCCGGGTGCGGGCAGGGATGGTCGTCGCGGCGAGTGGCGGCGTTCAGGTGTCGATGCCCTAGCCGTGGACCCGGGTGGCCAGCGCCCGCGCGGTGGGCAGGATGTCGTCGTCCGCGGACAGCACCTGGATGGCGACCTGGGTCGCGCCGGCCGCCAAATGGGCGTGCAGCCCCGCGGCGACCGCGTCCGCGTCGCCGTGCACGGCGAGTGCATCCACGAGCCGGTCACTCCCGGGAAAGGTCACGTCGTCGGAATCAAAGCCGATCCGGCGCAGATTGGTAACGTAGTTCGACAGCCGCAAGTAGGGGCCGACACGCTCGCGGCCGAGTTCGCGTGCCCGTTCGGGGTTGTCGTCGAGCACGACCTTCTGCTCGGCCACCAGCAGGGCCTCGGGGCCGAGTTTCGCGCGCGCCCCGCGGGTGTGGTCCGGAGTGGCGAGGTAAGGCAGCGCGCCGGCCGTGCGGGTGCGGGCCAGTTCCAGCACGCGCGGCCCGAGCGCGGCCAACGCCCGCCGCCGCACCGGCACTCCGCCCTGGTCGAGTTCGTCGAGGTAGTCCGCCAGCGCGTCGTAGGGTTTCCGGTAGTCCGTGTCGTTTTCCCGGTGTCCCGCACCGATTCCGAGCACGAACCGCCCCGGGTATTTGGCTTCCAGCCGGTGGAACGACTCGGCCACCGGCTTGGCCGCCGCCGTCCACACGTTGACGATGCTGGTGCCGACGACGAGCCGCTCGGTGGCGTCCAACAGCGGATCGACCACGTCGAGCTCAGCGGCGGGGGAAGCGCCGAGCCAGATCGCCGAGTACCCGAGCCGTTCCAGTTCGCTCGCGGCCTCCGGACTGACATTCGAGCGATGCGCCCAGATCCCGATCCCGCCCAGATTGTTGATCGTCATGCCGGCAGAACTCCGCCGTCGCCCACACTATTCCCGCGGCGAGGATCGGGTCACCTGCGCTTCTGGCCAGCCGAACCGCCGGCCGAACCGTGCGCCGGTCCCGCGAAATGCGGACGGTGCTCGCGGAGCCAGGAGTACCAGTCCGTCAGACCCGTGCCACGGGTGGCCGAAAGCCGGACGACCTCGACGTCGGGGTTGACGCGACGCGCGTCCCGGAGGAACGCGGCGATGTCGAAGTCGAGGTAGGGCAGCAGATCGACCTTGTTCAGCAGCACCAGATCGGCGCTGGCGAACATATGGGGATACTTGCGGGGCTTGTCCTGTCCTTCGGTGACCGACAGGATGACCACCCGCTGTTCTTCCCCGAGATCGAACAGCGCCGGACAGACCAGGTTGCCGACGTTCTCGATGAACAGCACGCTGCCCGGCGCTGGTTCGACGGTGTGCACCGCGCGGTCGAGCATGGCCGCGTCGAGGTGGCAGCCCGCGCCGGTGTTGATCTGCACGACCGGCGCGCCGGCGGCCTTGATCCGTTCGGCGTCCAGCATGGTTTCCTGGTCGCCCTCGATCACCGCCATCGGCAGGTCGGCCTCCCGGGCGGTGCGTTCCAGCAAAGTGGTCTTTCCGGCGCCGGGCGAACTCATCAGGTTCACCGCCAGCACGCCACGTTCGGTCAGCCACCGCCGGTTGTGCTCGGCGAGCAGGTCGTTCTTGGCGAGCACGTCCTGTTCCAGCGACACGCGGTGCCCGTGTTCATGCCCGTGCTCATGTTCATGTTGCTCGTGCTCGTGCTGGTGGCCCGGTTCCGCGATGACCGCGCCGTCACCGGAGCATCCGCAGGTCTGGCACATCTAGTTCACCTCCACCGACATGATCCGCAGCTGCCGCCCCGCGGTGATCTCGACATTCGCGCTGCCGCACGGGCACAGCGGGATCGGGTCGTCGAGCCGGAACTCCGCGGCGCAGTCGCGGCAGCGCGCCCGCCCCTCCGGCTCGTCGATCTCCAGCCACGCGCCTTCCAGGGTGGTGCCGGTGCAGACCACGTCGAAGCAGAACCGCACCGCGTCCGGGACCACTCCGGACAGTTTGCCGATCTCCAGGCAGACGCCGAGGACCGTCGCGTCGCCCATGCGTTCGGTGATGGCATCGACGACGCTCTGCGTGACCGACAGCTCGTGCACGGCTAGCAGATCCGGGGTAACGGGTCGCCGACCAGCAGGTCGACGATGCGGGTCCCGCCGAACGTCGTGTTCAACAGGACGATCCCCGGCGGGTCCTCGGCGACCCGCCCGATGATCGCGGACTGCTCGCCCAGGGGATGCGCCCGCAACGCGGCCAGCGCCCGCTCGGCGCAAGCGCCGTCGACGACGGCCACCAGGCGGCCTTCGCAGGCCACATACAGCGGGTCGATGCCCAGCAGCTCGGAAGCGCCCCGCACCTCTTCCGCGACGGGCACCGCCTGTTCGTCCACGACCACGGCGACCTCGGCGGCCTTCGCCATTTCGTTGAGGATGGTGGCGACGCCACCACGGGTCGCGTCACGCAGCGCCCGCACCCCGGGCACCGCGAGCAACCCCGCGGCGAGCTCGTGGAGCGGCGCGGTGTCGGAGGTCAGGTCGGCGTCGATGTCGAGTTCGCCGCGGGCCAGCATGATGGTGATGCCGTGCTCGCCGATCGGCCCCGACACGAGGATCGCGTCGCCAGGGCGGACCGTCGCGACACCCAAGCCGGGATGTTCGACGACGCCGACACCGGCGGTGTTGATGTAACAACCGTCGGCCTTCCCGCGTTGCACGACTTTCGTGTCGCCGGTGACGATCGCGACCCCGGCCGCCTGGGCCGCCACGGCCATGGCGTCCACGATGCGGGTCAGGTCGGCGACCGGGAACCCTTCTTCCAGAATGAATCCGGCGCTCAGGTGCAGTGGCCGCGCACCGGAGACGGCGAGATCGTTCACGGTCCCGTTCACCGCGAGATCACCGATGTTGCCGCCCGGGAAGAACAGCGGCGACACCACGAACGAGTCCGTGGTCAGCGCCAGGCGCGCGGTGTCCGGTCCGGTGCCCACTGTGAACGCCGCGGCGTCTTCCAGCGGTTCCAGCATCGGGTTGCGGAAGGCCTCGAGGAAGATCGCTTCGATCAGGGTGTGCGTGGCCTTGCCGCCGGAGCCGTGGGAAAGGGTGATCCGTTCCTCCCGGACCTTCGGGCGGCGCCGCCGCGCCTTGTCGATGCGGTCGAGCACCTGCTGTTCACGCGTGCTCATGCTGACTCGCTTCCCGGACCCGGCTGCGGGTGAACCGGCCGAAGTTGTAATAGGCGGCGCAGGCGCCTTCCGGTGACACCATGCAGGTCCCGATCGGCGTCTCCGGTGTGCACGCGGTGCCGAACACCTTGCACTCCCACGGTTTGAGCACGCCCTTGAGCACCTCGCCGCACTGGCAGGCCTTCGGGTCGGCGACCCGGACACCGGGCACTTCGAAGATCCGTTCGGCGTCGAAGTCGGCGTAGGCGTCGCGCACCTTCATCGCCGAATGCGAGATGAATCCCAGCCCGCGCCATTCGAAGTACGGGCGCAGTTCCATCACCTGGCCGATCGCGCGCAGCGCGACCTCGTTTCCGTTCCAGGGCACCACGCGGGTGTACTGGTTCTCCACTTCGGAGCGTCCCCGCGCGAGCTGTTTCATCAGCAGGTAGATCGACTGCAGAATGTCGAGCGGCTCGAAACCGGCGACGACGACGGGCTTTCCGTAGTCCCGCGCGATGAATTCGTACGGGCGGCAGCCGATGACGGTCGACACGTGCCCGGGACCGATGAACCCGTCCAGCCGCAGATCCGGCGAGTCCAGAATGGCCTTGATGGCCGGCACGATCGTGACGTGGTTGCAGAAGATCGAGAAGTTGCGCAGGCCTTCCTGCGCCGCCCGCAGCACCGTCATGGCGGTGGAGGGGGCGGTGGTCTCGAACCCGATCGCCATGAACACGACCCGCAGATCGGGGTTCTGCCGGGCGATCTTGAGCGAGTCGAGCGGCGAGTAGACCATCCGGATGTTGGTTCCCTCGGCGTTGGAGTCGAAGAAGTTCCCGCCACTGCCCGGCACGCGCATCATGTCGCCGAAGGAGGTCATCAGCACGTCCGGGCGTCGGGCGATGTGGATGGCGTCGTCGACGCGGCCCATCGGGATGACGCAGACCGGGCAGCCCGGTCCGTGCACCAGGTTGATGTTCTCCGGGAGGTAGTCCTCCAGTCCGTGCTTGTAGATCGTGTGCGTGTGCCCGCCGCACACCTCCATGAACTTGTACTGCCGGCCCGGCTCGCACAGGCTGGTGATCTTCGCCGAAAGCGCGCGGGCCTTGTCGGCGTCACGGAACTCGTCGACGAATCGCATGGCACGCTCCTTTCGTCTCGCCCCGGGTGAATGCCGCCATTCCTCCGGCCTCCTAATCGATCCGGGAATCGCGCAGCGCGGCCAGCTCGTCCTCGTAGGCCTTGCCGATGCTCTCGAGGAACTCCAGCGCCGCCGCCGCTTCCTTTTCGTCTATTTTGGACAGTGCGAAACCGACGTGGATGAGGATCCACTCGCCGGGTGTCGGCGGGTCGTCGGAGAGCAGGCCGATGTTGATCGTCCGTTTGACGCCGCTGACCGCCACCTTCGCCAGATCCGGTCGTTCCTGGCTGATTTCGATGATCTCTCCGGGAATTCCTAGACACATGGCGGCCTCACATACGGCTGATCCGGACGTACCGCCGGACGTCGGGTGCGATGTTCTTGATGGTGAACGCGACCAGGCCGGCGAGGCACACGATCGCCAGTGCTCGGATCAACATGGCGTACCTTTCGTTCGGACGGGTGTGGACAGTGGGACCCCGGTGGGCTCCCGCGCGAGACGGGTGAGAAGTTCGACCGCTTTCGGCACGGCGGCCGCGATCGCGGTGGTCAGCCCGATTCCCTCGTCGAGGCGAGCGGGTTCGCACCCGAGGAGCAGCACCTTGCCCGGGTCGGCCCCCATCGCCCGCGCCAGGTGCAGCACGGCGTCCGGCTGCATGCCGTGCGCGTCGAGCGTGCTGGTGGGCCGACCGGTCTGGGTACCCGACTCGGCTTCGATGAGGTAGAGGGTGCCCGGTTCGCCGCCCTGGGAGACGGTGTCGACCAGGATCGTTTTCTCGTAGCCGTGCAGCAGTTCGTAGGCAAGGTGCAGCCCGCTGATGCCGTAGTCGGCCACCCGCACCCACGGCGGCACGCGATCCTCGCCCAGCCGGCGCACCACCTCGACGCCGAAGCCGTCGTCGCTGAGGAAGATGTTGCCGATCCCGGCGACCAGCACGCGCGGAGAACCGTTCATCGCGCCTCCCCGGCGGGCAGCGGCTCGACTTCGTCGGGCGCGAAGTAGCGGTAGCGTCCGTGGGCGTGCTGGAGTTGCGCGGCCGGATCCTCGTCCACGGTGACCGCCAGGTGCCGGTTTCCGTCCACATCGGACAGTACGGCCCGGACGGTGGCGATGCGGCCGGTGAGGAACATGTCCTGCGCGTCGGTGCGCCGGTGCCCGGGCCGCAGCCGCACGCGCGAGCCCGCGGCCAGTGCCACCCCGGAGACCACCACGGTGTCGGTCTCGGGAGACACGCTCTCCTCGGCGCCCGGATCCCACCACGGCACGCCCCGGTTCCCGAAGATCCCGTCCTCCTCCGGCGGTGAAGCCGGACCGGTGACCGAGCGCAGATAACGGATCGTGCCGTGCAGCCGTTCCAGCAGTTCGGGCGGCATCGCATCGACCCGGTCGACGACGGCCTTCGCCCGTTCGTCGGTCGCCCTGGCCTCACGCTTTTCCGCATCGGTCAGCGCCATCGTGCGCAGGGTGAGGATCTCGTCGATTTCGGTGCCGTCGAACAGCTCTCCGGCGCTTTCCGCCGCGATGGCCGGGTGGTCGTAGAGGATGATCGGCGAGGCGAGCATCGCGTTGTCGTTCTCACCGATCAGCACCGGCCACATCCGTTCGTTGCGGCACTCTTCGGTGGCCGGGCGTGCCCATTCGGGAGGGTCGGTCAAGGACATGAACCGGCCGGAGTTCACCGCGAGCACGACGTGCGCGGCCAACAGCGCGTGGCGCAGAACGATCTGACGTGGGCAGTCCTGCTCGAACCACTGCGTGGTGTTGACGACCTCGACCCGCAGCCGCAGTCCCCCGTACGGGCCCGCCAGCGGCTCCGCCTTCAACCGCAGTTCCCCCGACACCGGCCAGGTGCGCCGCACCAGCCTGCCTGCCCTGCCCAGCCGTTCCGCCCGTTCCTCGCCGCCGACGACGTACGGGACGGTGTTCCGCTGCGCGATCAGTTCGGGCACCGGCAGCACCACGTCGACCTCGCGCTCGACCGCCTCGTCCCAGGTGGTGTACTCGGCACCGTCGACGTTGAGTACCTCCACCGGTCGATAGCCGTCGCGCGTGCGCTCCTCGGCGCTGCGGTGCTGCGCCTGCAGGAAGCGGAGCTTGAGGTGGCACACGGCGTGTGGACCGGGCTCCAGCAGGCACTCGAAGAAGGCGTCGCTGTGCTCACCGGCGTGCGGCGAGGCGACCGCCGGGGGCATCAGCACCCCGAACTGCCACCGCAGCTGGTTCTTCGCCGCCGAGGCCCGGTACGGGTAGAGCAGGTAGCCCTCGTACAGCACGGCATCGCCGATCGCCTTGGCCTGGTCGAACTCGGTGCTCATGGCTGAGTCCCCGCCGTCTTGCCCGCCGTCCTGCCCGCTGCCTGCCCCGACGCTTCGCTCGCCGCGGCGAGGAGCTTTTCCATCGCCGCGTCCCAGGTCGGGATCGCGTGCCGGCCCTTGTACCGCAGCAGCGCGTCCACGGTCTCGCGGTGGAGCCGGATCCACGCCGAGGACGGGAAGTAGCGGTCCATCAGCTCCCGCCACACCGTCACCGGCATCCGATAGCCGGCCTCGGCGTGCCAGGGCACCTGCTCGACCCAGAATCCCTGCCCGCCCTTGGCGAAAACGGTGCCGGAGAACAACAAGGTCAGGGGGACCACGCCGTCGGCGAGGGCGTGGAAGTACTTGCCGGCCGCCACCTCCAGGTCGTAGGTGCACGGCACCGGCAGCTCCACCTCGCACGACCCGGTGAAGCCCGGCACCATCACCGACTCGGTCGCGAACTGGAACGGCCGCAGCGTCTCGCCCCACCGGGACGGTTCGCCGAACAGCGACGAAAGCAGCTCCGATTCCCGTTCGTCGTAGCGGCGGCGCTGCGGTTCGATCCGGATCTGCACCCGCAGTGCGATCGCGTGGATCGGCGTTTTGCTTGCATCCGCCACGCGCAACCGGAAGGTGAGCGTGGGCGCGGCGGCGAAGCGCAGCGGTCGCACCTCGAGGCAGTCGAAGCTCAGGTCAGGCATCGCCGGCCCCGATCCGCGTGCTGCGTTCGCGCAACGCCGAGAAGAACCCGTCGATCGCCGTCCAGGCCTCGGTTCCGCCGTCGAAGCCGCGCCAGCGCAGCTTGACCAGCCCGACCAGCTCGTAGCAGGCGTCGATGGGCACGAGGAAGCATTCGAAACCGTGCGCGGCGCGGTTCACCAGCAGCGCTTCGACGTCCGGCTCGATCGTGCCGAAGCCGGGCCCGGACTCGCTGCCGGACTCGCCGGACTCGCTGCCGGCGAGCATGTCCTCCCACGCCCCGAGCGGCAGCAGCGACTCGGTCGCGCCGGCCGGACTGGGGTAGAACCCCACCGTCCGGTCCTGCTGGGAATTGACGAAGAAGAACGCCATCCGGACCGGGATGCCGGCCTCGTCCCACAACCGTTCGCCCGCCGGGAAGTCCGGCGCGTGCAGGTAGCGCTCCGGCACCGCCCGGTAGCGGCCCGCGCCGGGGCGGGTGAACAGCAGGTAGCAGCCGCGGCAGGCGCACCGGATCGCCCGCGAATCCAGGTCGATGAGGTGGGAGTGCCGCTCGCCGAGCGGTTCGGCGCACAGCTCGCACCGTTCGCCCGGAGCGGCCTGGGGCGCCGGCCGGAGGAACCGCTGTAGCGGAGCTGTCACGGGCCGCCTCCCGGAACCGGGCATTCGACGGCCTCCAACGGAAGCAGCGCCCGGCCACCGGGCCCGGTCGGCTGCTCGGGAACCATGCCCGCGACGTCGATTCCGGTGATCTCCGGCGCGACCGACCGGATCCCCTGCTCGATGGCCTGCTGGACGGTCACCCGCGACGACGGGCACCCGTCGCAGGTGCCGGTGAGCCGCAGATGCGCGACACCGTCCGCGTCGATGTCCAGCAGCTCCACATCGCCGGCATGGCTGCCCAGGTAGGGCCGGACCTTCTCGAGCGCGGCCACGACCCGCTCCCGGGTCGGCACCGGATGCAGATCGTGCAGCACCAGCAGGCCGCCCACGATCTCGTCGCCGGCCAACGCTTCCAGCACCCCTTCCCGCTCCCGCGCGAGTTCCACGACCCGGGCCAGGCCCGCGCCGTAGAACTCCAGCAGTGAACGCACGAGATCCTCGACGCGTCCGGTCACCCCGGGACCGGCGGAGCGATCCAGCTCGCCCAGGATCTGCTCGATCTGCTCGCCGATCGAGGTGATGTCGTGCGGGGGAGTGCCGGCCATGGCGCGCCTACAGCGAACCGGTGAAGGCGTGCGGCGTGTGCAGCTTTTCCAGTACCTTTCCGCCGCCGGTGTACATGTGCACGCCGCAGGGCAGGCACGGGTCGAAGCTGCGCACCGTGCGCATGATGTCGATGCCCTTGAAGTTCTCCTGGTTGTTCTCCTCGAAGATCGGCGTGTTCTGCACCGCGTCCTCGTACGGGCCGGGCGTGCCGTAGCTGTCCCGCACGCTCGCGTTCCACGGCGTGGGCGGGTACGGGTGATAGTTGGCGATCTTGCCGCCGCGGATCACCATGTGGTGCGAAAGCACCCCGCGCACCGCTTCGGTGAACCCGCAGCTGATGCCCTCGTCGGGCACGGTGAACGGCTCCCACGTCTTGGTGTTGCCCGAGCGCACCTCCGCCAGGGCCTTTTCGCAGAAGTGCAGCGCCTGCGCGGCCGCGTAGGCCTGGAAGTAGGTGCGCGCGCGGTTGCGTTCGATCGCGTTGCTCCACTGTGGAATCTTCCACTCGAAGCTGACCTCCGGCTTGGTCACCGTCTTCGGCAGGTTGATCTGGACACTGTGGCCGGTGGCCTTGACGTAACCGGTGTCCACCAGGCCGGCCAGCGCCGTGGTCCACAGCCGGGCGATCGGGCCGCCGCCGGTGTCCAGCGGCAGGTGGTCCTTGCCGTCGAACCAGCGCGGGGACATCGTCCACGAGTACTGGCTGTCGAAGTCGCGCTTGGCCGGCTTCGGGATCGTGTGCTGGTTCCACGGGTGCCGCGGGTCGACCGGGTTGCCCAGCGGGTCCTGCGTGACGAAGACCTCCTTTCCTTCCCAGTCCTCGTAGTAGGAGCTGCCGAGCAGGATGCGGATGCCGAGGTTGATGTCGACGAGATCGGTGGTGACCAGTTTGCCGTCGACGATCACGCCGGGGGTGACGAACATCTTGCGGCCCCAGTCCGACATGTTCTCGTAGGTGAAGTCGCAGTAGTCCGGATTGTTCAGGCTTCCCCAGCAGCCGAGCAGGATCCGCCGCCTGCCCACCTCCTCGTAGCCCGGCAGCGCCTCGTAGAAGAAGTCGAACAGGTCGTCGTGCATCGGCACGACCCGCTTCATGAACTCGACATAGCGCATCAGCCGGGTCAGGTAGTCGGTGAACAGCTGTACCGTCGCCACCGTCCCCACCCCGCCCGGGTACAAAGTGGACGGATGCACGTGCCTGCCTTCCATGAGGCAGAACATTTCCCGCGTGCTGCGGCTCACCTGCAGCGCCTCACGGTAGAACTCGCCCTCGAGCGGGTTGAGCGAGCGCATGATGTCGCCGATGGTGCGGTAGCCGTGCTGGGCGGCGTGCGGTGCCTCGGTGCGGTTGGCCTGCTCCAGCACGCCCGGGTTGGTCTCGGACACCATCTTCTCGCAGTAGTCCACCCCGACCAGGTTCTCCTGGAAGATGTTGTGGTCGAACATGTATTCCGCGGCCTCGCCCAGGTTGATGATCCACTCACCGAGGTGCGGCGGCCGGACGCCGTAGGCCATGTTCTGGTTGTAGACGGAGCAGGTGGCGTGGTTGTCGCCGCAGATCCCGCAGATCCGGCTGGTGATGAAGTGCGCGTCGCGCGGATCCTTGCCCTTCATGAA
>Ga0310811_10003965_pt1 | contig 18645 bp, 17 predicted proteins | sample YCmetagenome_FD_207642 | JGI IMG/M metagenome (GOLD analysis project Ga0310811, IMG submission 207642) | Soil microbial communities from experimental microcosm in Duke University, North Carolina, United States - YC | ecosystem: Engineered > Artificial ecosystem > Soil microcosm > Unclassified ...
AGGAACGCGTGCCGTCGCGTGCGTCAAAAGCTCGTCCGGTGCAGTGCGCCGCTCGGTCGAGACGACTTTCAGTACCGCCGAATTGCTGCCGACCCGCAGGCTGATCGAGTCCAACGCTGTTGGAAGCAGCGTCTGCTCGCCGCGATGCCGGCGTTCGACGTAGCTAATGTCGTAGCTGTCGGAGCCCGGACTGCAAGCGACGACAAGATCGAAAGAGCCGATCTCTTCGCCCTCGACGGTGAGCGGATGACGGCGAGCCAGTGTTGCCGCACCCGCACGATCCACCAGCGACCACCTTTGCTCACTAATCGGCGTCGCCTGCAAACCGCTTGTCGCGCGGGGAGCTGGTTGCGGCACCAGCGCCGGAGAAGAAGTCGCGACGGTCGCGGCGGCGACCGGGGCGTCGGTATCTTCCGTCGTCAATTTCGTAAGTTTCAGTTCGTCGCGCGTCAGCGCGTGCATCGGCTCCCAGGGCGGAATCCGCAGCGCGACTTCGATCAAATCGGCTGATGCACCCATGTCGGCGGTATAGCGCGCAAGCCGTCCGATATCGCGCTGGACCAGCACAAGATCTTCTGCCGAATAGCCGGCGGCAGTCGGATCTTCGCGGCGATCGCCCAGCCAAATCTGGTGCACCATGACACGCGACTCCGCCGGCACTGTCCGGCGCACGCCACCCAGCAGCACAAAGGCGCACATCGACTCGCAATCAGCCTGCGGCGAGACTGTCACGCGCGGCTGATCTTCACTGTCCGCGGGAAGATCGACCAAACTGCCGACCGTGGTCGCGAGCTTTAGATTGCGCAATTCCCGCCCGAGGGCGATTGCACCGTGCACCGAACCGCCATCGGAATTCAGGACGACTGTCGCGCCGGCGACGTCGTGGCTTTGCACAAACTGAAGAAAATGACGTGGCGTGTCCGCGGTAATCGCGCCGGATGCAGCAATGAAAGTCTTGCAGTTGTTGCCGCAAACCGCGGCGGGTCCTTGCACGCGCATCTCAAAACGCATCGGCAGCGACCGATCGGACGCGTGAAGAGAAGCCGGCAGCAAAGTCAGTGGCGCCGCCAAAGCGAGCGCAGCGATCGAGACGGATCGGTTCATTCTACCCCTGTCTCGCCACCGAGCCCGTCTTCTGGCGTGGCTTATCCACGTTCTGGCTGGACTTTGGCGGCGCTAAATACCCCCGCGCGCCTACGTCTTAGTGCACTTGCGAGATTCGGGTCTAGTGTAAAAAAGTCGCTATACCCCCGGAAAGGCGAGAAGTTCCATTTACTTGGGTCGGGCATTGGAACCTTCAGGGGGAATGGACCAAACTAAACTTTCACTGGAACTTGAATGGCCTTCAGTACGAACCAGCAAGTGCTTGCGCGCCTTCCGCGGTTGGCGGGCCGCGCCGTTGTTGCGCTTTATCGGTTCACGCTGTCGCCCTTGATCGGGCCGCGCTGCCGGCATTTACCGAGTTGCTCGGAATACGCGGACGAAGCCATTAACCGCTTCGGTCTTTGGGCAGGCGGCTGGATGGCTCTCGCCCGCACCCTGCGATGCCATCCATGGGGCACGTCTGGACTCGATTTCGTGCCTGTGGCCCTGCCTCAACAGTCCCGTTGGTACCTACCCTGGCGTTACGGGCGTTGGCGTGGCGTCCACGACAAGCCGCCCGCCTAGTTGCACGGCGCGATTCGGCTGCTATATCGAGTTCCACGCTTACCTGCATTCGTAGGCAGCGAGTGAGCACAGGAGACTTTGATGGTCGCGCTGACCTTTCCCGACGGCGCACGCCGCGAATACCCCTCAGGAACAACCGGTCTCGACGTTGCCAAAGGCATCTCGCCTTCTCTGGCCAAACGCACAATTGCCATGGCGCTCGACGGCGCGCTCGCCGATCTCACCGATCCGATCGATCGCGACGCCAAGATTGAATTCATCTCGCGCGAAGATCCGCGTGCGATCGAGCTCATCCGGCATGATGCCGCGCACGTACTCGCTGAAGCCGTGCAAACGCTTTGGCCCGGAACGCAAGTCACCATCGGGCCCGTGATCGAGAACGGCTTCTACTACGACTTCTTCCGCAACCAGCCGTTCACGCCGGAAGATCTTCCGGTCATCGAAAAGAAAATGCGCGAGATCATCGCGCGCGACAAACCCTTCACCAAAGAGGTGTGGACGCGCGAAAAGGCGAAGAAAACTTTCCGCGACATGGGCGAGGCCTTTAAGGTCGAACTGATCGACGCCATCCCCGCCGACCAGCAGATCAAGATCTACAAGCAAGGCGATTGGTTCGACCTTTGCCGCGGCCCGCATATGACATCAGTCGGCAAGGTCGGCAATGCCTTCAAGCTGATGAAGGTAGCCGGCGCATATTGGCGCGGCGATTCCAACAATCCGATGCTGACCCGCATTTACGGCACCGCCTTTGCAAAGCAGGACGAACTCGACAATTATATTCACCAGCTTGAGGAGGCCGAGAAGCGCGACCACCGAAAACTCGGCCGCGAAATGGACCTCTTCCATTTCCAGGAAGAGGGTCCGGGCACGGTGTTCTGGCACGCCAATGGCTGGACGATCTTCCAGGAGATCGTTGCGTATATGCGGCGCCTGCTGAAGGGGGATTACCAGGAGGTCAACGCGCCCCAACTGCTCGACAAGTCGCTATGGGAGACCTCCGGCCACTGGGGCTGGTTCCGGGAAAACATGTTCCAGGCGACCTCGGCTGGCGAAGAGACCGATGACGAGCGCATCTTCGCGATCAAGCCGATGAATTGCCCCGGCCACATCCAGATCTTCAAGCACGGTCTCAAGTCATACCGCGATCTGCCTCTGCGGCTGGCCGAATTCGGTGCCGTGCACCGTTATGAGCCGTCAGGCGCCCTGCACGGCCTCCTGCGCGTTCGCGGTTTCACCCAGGACGATGCGCATGTGTTCTGCACGGAAGAGCAGATGGCCGACGAGTGCCTTAAGATCAACGATCTGATCCTGACGACTTATGCCGATTTTGGGTTCACCGGCGACCTCACCGTAAAGCTATCGACGCGTCCGGAAAAACGCGTCGGCTCCGACGAAGCGTGGGAACATGCGGAAAACATCATGCGCGACGTGCTCAAGCGCATCGAGGCGCAGGGTCATAACCAGCGCATCAAGACCGCGATCAACCCTGGCGAAGGCGCCTTCTACGGGCCAAAATTCGAATATGTGCTGCGCGATGCCATCGGCCGCGACTGGCAATGCGGCACCACGCAAGTCGACTTCAATTTGCCGGAGCGGTTCGAGGCCTTCTACATCGCGGCCGACGGCTCGAAGAAAACGCCAGTGATGATCCACCGCGCCATCTGCGGGTCCATGGAGCGTTTCCTCGGCGTCCTGCTCGAGCACTATGCCGGTCACCTGCCGCTGTGGCTCTCGCCCAAACAGGCCGTAATCGCCACCATTACGTCTGACGCCGACGATTATGCGCACGAAGCGACCGCTGCCGCACGCAGGCTTGGGCTACGTGCCGACTCGGACCTGCGAAACGAAAAGATCAATTACAAAGTGCGCGAGCATTCCCTCGCCAAAGTCCCTGTCCTGCTCGTGGTCGGCAAGAAGGAGGCTGCGGATCGTACCGTGTCCATCCGCCGTCTCGGCAAAGAGAGCCAGGAGGTAATGCCACTCGATGCGGCACTGAAGTCGCTGGCCGAAGAGGCAACTCCTCCCGACCTGCGGCGGATCAAAAGCGAAGCCCGATCTTGAGGCAGATCGCTCGTTCAGCGCCGGCCAGCTGCGCGCGCGAGCGGCACCGTGTCGGCGCTGCCCGGAGGATGGTTGAGCATGCGCAAGAAACGCTCAGCCCAATGGCCCAGGTCATTGCGCATCAGCACTTTGAAAGTCGCGGCATGGCGCTGGCGGCGCTCTTCGAGCGGCATCGACAAGGCGCGATTGATGGCATTACCGACGCCTTCCGGATCGTAGGGATTGACCAGCAAAGCGGCCGCGCATTCGTGCGCGGCGCCTGCAAACCGCGAGAGGATGAGCACGCCCGGATCATCCGGATTTTGCGCGGCGACGAATTCCTTTGCGACGAGATTCATGCCGTCGCGCAAAGGCGTGACCAGCCCCGCACGCGCCGCGCGATACAGACCGGCCAGGGCCGTCCGGCTGTGCGCCTTGTTGATGTAGCGCACCGGCGTCCATGACGCTTCGCCGTAGTTGCCGTTGATCCGTCCGACCGCCTCCCCCACCGCACGGCCCATATCGGCATATTCGGGGATCCCGGTCCGGCTGCGCGGCGTGATCTGGAGATACGTGACCTTGCCGCGCCAATCGGGAAAGTTGGCGAGAAAGCGCTCGAACGCGAACATGCGCTCGGGGATACCCTTGCTGTAGTCGAGTCGGTCAACGCCGATGATCATGGCGCGGCCGGAAAGGCTTTCCAGCACTTCACGGACGAAATGCGTTTCAACGGCGCGGCGGGCGAGCCGTGCAAACGCCTCGGTCTCGACGCCAACTGGAAAGGTACCGATCTGCACCACACGATTGCCAAAGTGAAAGCTGTTGCCACTTGCCCAGGGCAACCCACATTCGTTGGCGATGTAGCGCGAGAAATTGGCAGCATCGACCTCGGTCTGGAACCCGACGAGGTCGTAGTGGCATAGCGCCGGGATGAGTTGGTCGTGATTTGGCAATGCGGCGAGGATTTCCGGTGGCGGAAACGGGATATGGATGAAGAATCCAATCTTGTTGCTATGCCCGCGGTCGCGTAACGCCTTTGCTAACGGAATCAAATGATAGTCGTGAACCCAAATCACGTCGTCTGGCTGCAGCAATGTTTCGAGCTGCGAGGCGAAATATTGATTGACCCGGAAATAGCCGCCGAGATCGCGCCGGGTGAATTCGGCAAGATCGAGCCTGTAATGCAGGATCGGCCACAGCACGCGGTTGGCGAAGCCGTTGTAGAATTCCTGGTAGTCGTCCTTGCTCAGGTCGACGGTCGCGTAAGTGATGTTGTCGTGCGTAACGGACTTGACGGCGCGCGGTGTATTCTCGGCGACGCGACCGCTCCAGCCAAACCAAAGGCCGCCGTGTCGCTTGAGCGCCGGGCGGATCGCCACTTCGAGCCCGCCGGCCCGTGCCGCGCGATCAGGTACGCCGACCCTGTTTGAGACTACGACGAGCCGCGCCAATACCGGTCTCCCCAGCTTCGCGACAGCTTGATTGCCGTCAAGATCAATCCTGACATCGAATAGGTCTGCGGAAAATTCCCCCACAATTTTCCGGTCACGGGGTGTACGTCCTCCGACAAAAGGCCGTACCGATTTCGCATCCGAAGCGCGTCAATGAACATGTCACGCGCCTCGTCCCTCCGCCCAATTTCCCACAATGCATCCACCAGCCAGAAGCGGCAAATCAAAAACTCCGATTCCGGCAGGCCAAAATCATCAGGGGCGACATACCTCATAACGTGAAACCCGCGCCGAAGTTCAAGTCCGATGGCCTCAACGGTTGCGATAAACCGGGGGTCTTCAGGCGATACCAGGCCAAGCTCGGCGAGCAGAAGCGCGCTGGCATCGAGATCGTCGCCGTCAAATGCGGCCAAAAACGACTTGCGCTTGGGGCTCCATGCACGTTCGAGCACCGTTTTTCCGATGCGTTCCGCAATACCGCCCCAATGGGTGGCGCGCTCCGGCAGATTGAGGTGGTTCGCGATGGCTGCGAGCCGCTGGCAGCCCGCCCAGCACATCGCGGCCGAATGCGTGTGCACGCGCGTGCGCCCTCGGTATTCCCAGATGCCCGCATCCGGCTTGAGCGCGAGCTTCGCTGCCTGCTCACCAAGCGGCTCGATGGTATGAAAAAGCGATGCATCGCCCGGCCAAGGCAGTCTGCGATCGAAGAACATTGGCGTCGCGGCCATGATGATACTGCCATAGACATCGTGCTGGCTCTGATTAACGGCCGCGTTGCCAATACGCACCGGTCCATCACCCCCGTAGCCGGAAAGCGCAGTCGCGGTACGTTCCTCAAGAGCGTCCGTGTGCACGACGCCGTAAAGCGGACGCACCTCGTCCAGCCGCCCGGCGGAGACGCTCAGGATGTAGGATATGAAGTCCTCCATCGTGCGCGTCGCGCCGATGCGGTTGAGCGCACGCACGACGAAGAACGCGTCGCGCATCCAGCAATAGCGGTAGTCCCAGTTGCGACCCGATTTCGGCACTTCAGGGATCGAAGTCGTGAGCGCGGCCACGATCCCGCCTGTCTCCTCGTAGCTGCACAGCTTGAGCGTGATCCCGGCGCGGATGATCTCGTCCTGCCAGTCGATCGAGAACGCAAGCCGCCTCACCCACTCGACCCAGTAATCGCGGGTGCGCTCGCTGAAATCCCGGCACGTCGTCTCCAGTGAGCCTTCGAAGGGCTCATCCGTGCCGAAGACCATGTGCACCGGCCGCGTCAAAATAAACGACGCTTCGTTCTCGACATATGAGAGCGGCGCGTCGGTGGTCAGCCTCACCGGCACATCGTCCCGCCAGTACCGGATGTGATTGCTGCCTGACGATCGCGATGCGACCGGTTCGCCGTAGCGATGTGTGGTGCGAAAACGAATGGTGATGCGCGGCATCCCCCCGGTGGGCTCGATGATACGGATGATCTGCGGCGGACGAAACGTGCGCCCGTAATTCTGAAAGCGTGGGGCAAAATCGGTGATGCGCACGCCGGCGCCCTTGTCATCGATCAGCTCGGTCACCACGATCGCAGTATTGCGAACATAGTTCGAGCGAACCTCGACCTGCCCTTCAAGCACGACGTCGGTGAAGCCTTTGTCCTCGTCTCCGGAAAGCAACCGGCAGAACACCGGATCGCCGTCATAACGCGGCAGACACCACCACACGATCCGCGACGACGGTTCGAGCAAAGCAGCGGTGCGGCCATTCCCGATGACAGCAAGATCGAGCCCATAGTCGGTCATGCGCCCGCCCGCCCATTTATGGCCAACGAATCCAGCGCGCTGCGTACCTGGGCCGGATCCTTGAAGACTCCGGCGAGCCCCGGGAAATATCGGGAGACGCCAAAACCTTTTCCGCCGATTTCGGGCAAGACCTCGAATACCGATTCATCGGTGACATCGTCGCCGATGAATACCGGCATGCGCCCACTGAACGGTGCATGGGCCATCAGCTTGCGGATGCTCTCTCCTTTGCTGATTCCCGGCCGCTTGACTTCAAACATCGCCTTGCCGAGCAATAGTTCAGTCGGCTCGGCCGGAAATGCCGTGCGTGCGGCCGCGATGTGACGGCGCAATCGCTCGGCATGCTCCGGCGCTTTCCGATAGTGCAGTGCAAGGGAATAGTCCTTGTCCTCGACGACAATGCCCGAACCGATGCCGGCGGCGTCCGCAAGCCTGCGGCGCAAATCATTCGGCAACGGCTTGGCCCAATAAAAGAGCTCGCCGTCACTGACGCGCATTTCAGCGCCATGCCCGCCGATCGAGGGCAAAGCCAGCGGAGAAAACAGACGATCAAGATCGCCGATACGTCGGCCGCTCACCAATGCAATCGCACCGCCCGACAGTCCGTGCAGCCGCGCAAGCGAACGGAGCAGGGTATCGGAAACCTGCACTTCGTTCGGCGACGGGCCGATGTCGACAATCGTGCCGTCGACGTCGAGGAGCAGGGCGATCTTTTTCAAATCCAAGCCGGAAAAAACATCCATAGCGGGGTCGTTAGCAATTACCTGCACAACTATAATTCCGTTCGGTATAAGAAAGTTCGGCGGGCCGCCCGGTCTTAGCGCGCCCGCACCTCTACGTCGCCATCGACGCCGGTAACGACCTTGAATTCGCGCTCGAAGACCTTTCCTTCATTGCGCGCGATCGCGCGATATTCGCCTTCCGCCAAGATCACGCGTGGAAATGCGCCGATCGATTCCTTGATCACATCGCCGCCCGGTGTGAGCACTGACCACGCGGTGTTGGCGAGCGCCTCGCCGCCCTGATCGGTAACCAATTTCAGAGTAATGGCTGCGGCACGGTGGGTGACGGTGATGTCGGTAAGTTTTCCGGCCTGCACTCGAATGTCGGAACGGACAACCGAATTGGCGTCACCGTAATTCGAGACGATGTAGTAAGTACCCTCAGGCACGACCACGACATCGCTGGTCATCACGCGCTCAGCGATCGGCCGCCGATCACCCGCTTCAAACTGGCTGCCCTTGTAGACGTCAAACGAAATCTGCCCAGCAGGAATGCGAACATCCCCGACCTTGCCTTCGATGCGCAGGCCGCCGGCCGGCAAATCGAATTCTTCGCGCACGGTCGATCCGCGCAAATCGACCGGCTTGACGGCGGTCGCCAATCCAAAACCGACGTGAACGATATATGCTCCAGCCGGAAGGACGAGCGTCGGCGCCGGTGACTTTTCTTCCTTGACGAGCTTGAAGTTGCCGTTCGTATCGGCCTTCGCATTGTAGATCCGCCATGTCAGCCCGCCGCCGATCGGCTGCGCGTCCTTGCCGAAACGCGCGCTCAATGCCAGTGCGACCTGCCCTGCCGGAATTGGGGGAATCGATGCGGTGGTCGGAGGAGCCGCGTTGTGAGTCGGCGCGGGATGCGTCGGCGGCAAGCTGCTCGGCCCGAAGATATCGGTGCGCGTTGATGGCGACGGCGAGATCAGCCCTGTCGAGGGCACCGCCGAAAACAGCGAATTCTGCGCCGGCGACTGGCCATGCGCTGACAACGGATAGATCACAATTAAAACCGGAATAAGTCTGAGCACCGGCCGTAGCCGGCCACACACGGCGGCGGTTGCGGGTGCCCTGTCCATGACGCTGATGTTTTCGGCTCAAATCGCGGCGATTTCAAGCCGGTTGGCCGTTTGTTTGTGACCTCGTTAACGCTGTGCTAGTCGCAACGGCGCAATTTCGAAAGGTCACCAATGCCAGACGCCCTTGAGCTTCTGAAAACCCGCCGCTCGGTAAAGCCGATGGAATTGGCGGGACCGGCACCGGCTCCGGGCGAGGTCGAGATGCTGTTGAAAATCGCATCACGGGTCCCTGATCACGGCAAGCTGACACCATGGCGATTCATCGTCTTTGAGGGCAACGCACGCGCCATCGCCGGAGACACGATCGCGGCCGTGTATCGCGCCGACCATTCTGAGGCGACCTCCGAGCAGATCGAGTTCGAGCGCAACCGTCTCTCTCGCGCGCCGCTTGTGATCGCAGTCGTCAGCCGCGCCGGTCCGCACGTGAAGATTCCGGAATGGGAGCAACAACTCTCAGCTGGCGCCTCCGCAATGAGTCTCGTCTTCGCTGCGCATGCCATGGGCTATGCCGCGAGCTGGATTACAGAGTGGTATGCCTACGATCGTCGCGTTCTCGATACGCTTGGCATTGCACCGCACGAGCGCGTGGCCGGCTTCGTTCACATCGGTCGCCCGGCAAAACCACCGGAAGACCGCGACCGGCCAAAACTCGATGCCATCGTCACACGATTTGGCGCTTGAGGAACCAATCGAGGTAATGCGGCATTTAACGTTTGCGTAATGCTGCGGGCGCAGGCTTCGTCACGTTTCTGTCACAAGATTCCGCCAGCTATGCCGCTGGATTGACACGGCCCCTGCGTAAAAGTCGGGGCATAGGAGAGACGACGCGTGGTTTTCGAGGGCCTATTTGCGCGAGCGCGCACCGGCGATCGTGCGGCAGAAGCCTCGACGCAGCCTTACCCGACGACGGTGCGCCCGACCATTGGGCTTGCGCTGGGTGGCGGTGCCGCCCGCGGATTTGCCCATATCGGCGTGATCCGCACCCTGGAAGCACATGGCATCGTGCCCGATGTGATCGTGGGCACTTCCATCGGCGCCGTGGTCGGCGGCTGCTACGCCGCCAAGGAAATGGACAACCTGGACAAGTGGGCGCGCACGTTAACGGTGCGCGGCGTGCTCGGCTATCTCGACATCAGTCTGTCCGGGTCCGGCTTGATCGGCGGCGGACATCTGGCTGCGCAACTTGAAGGGGGCTTGAAAGAAAGCCGCGTGGAAGATCTTCCGATCCGCTTTGCGGCGATTGCGACGGAATTCAACACGGGCCATGAAATCTGGCTTACGCGCGGTCGCCTGAGCGACGCACTGCGTGCATCGTATTCGCTACCTGGAATCTTCCCACCTGTTCTGATAGGTGGACGCTGGCTGGTCGACGGCGCTCTGGTCAATCCGGTGCCGGTCTCGGCAGCGCGCGCTCTAGGCGCCCGACTGGTGATCGCGGTCAATCTTAATTCCGACCTGTTCGGCCGCGGTACAATCATCGCAAATCATGGTCCCGACGAAAACGAGACGGCTCCTGAGCCGGCGAAAGTCAACGGCTTTCGACGGATGTTCAGCGGGGAGCGCTCGCTGCGACGGCAGTTCTTCGGCCGACGCGGCAGGCCCGGGCTACCGACCGTCATGGTGGAGGCCTTCAACGTCATGCAGGACCGCATCACGCGCGCACGGCTCGCAGGCGATCCGCCCGATGTCCTGATCAGCCCCCGGCTCGGCGGCATTGGCTGGTTCGATTTCCACCGCGCCGCCGAGGCCGTGGAAATCGGCAATGAAGCCACCACAAAAGCACTTGATGCGGTCAGTGAGGCGGTGACCGCACTCTCGCAGCCGGGTGAACCCGGCGTCGGGTGAACCAGCTAGGCAGTGCGGATGTAGTCGCGCATCGCCTCGGATTCACTTTCAATCTCTTCGACGCGATGCTTGACCACGTCGCCGATTGAAATAAGTCCGGTGAGCTTTCCGTCGGCGACCACCGGCATGTGCCGGAATTTCCCCGCCGTCATACGCTCCATGATGCTGGAAACCGACTCATCGCCGGTGCAGGTCGCGACATTGCGCGTCATCACCTGGCCAACCGGCAGATTGAGAGCTGTTGCACCATGCTCGGAGAGCGCCCGCACGATGTCGCGCTCCGACAATATGCCGGCGAGGCGATCTCCTGCGCCGAGGATAACCACCGCACCGATGCGGCACGCGGAAAGCAATTTCGCCGCCGCCGCGAGATCGGCCGTGGGTTCGATAGAGACGATGTCGCCGCCCAAGTTTCGTTGCTTGGCGGCCAGGATCGTCTTCACGTTCATGGCAGCCTCCCTATGCATGCAAGATCGCTTTTCGAAACGCGATCATGCGCAAAATGCCCAGTATCCCAAGGGCACGCCGTGAGTCTGGGCCACGAGCAACGATCCCGCCGGGCCATCGGTTCCGTCAACACGCAATTCCGTGAGGTCAGCTACGCGCCGGGCAATTGGCTAATGCGGCGTTGCAGCAGTGTCCTCAAGTTGGGGCAAATCCGGGCGCCGGTCGAACCAGGAGAACAAGAGCAGCCCGGCAAGAAATCCCCCGATATGCGCTTGCCAGGCGACTGGCTGCTCACTGCCGGTCACGGGAAATGAGCCAACCCCGAAGAGGATATTGATACCGAACCAAACCACGAGGAACAGCAGAACGCGCGGATCGCGCAAAACGCCCGTCAACGGTATTGCCGGCACGCGATAGGCGCGATCGTCTCCGCCGCGAAACAGCCCGAGCGGCCCACCGCGCTGGAATGCAAACCGCATCGCCGCGGCCATGGTGCCGGAGATCGCCGCCGATGCACCGATCATCGGGTACTGTTCGCCAGGATGCGTGGCGAGATGCAATCCCGCGCCAGCTGCCGACGTGACGGCGAGAAAGGCAAGAAAGCGCCCCGTGCCGAAGCGACGCGCGACCGCGCTGCCGAAAGGCAGGAACCATGCTGCGTTGACTCCGAAATGAGTCCAGTCCGCGTGGATCAACGCATAGGTGACAAAAGTCCAGATGTCGGCCCCGCCACCCGGCAAGGAGCCGCCAAGCACGACCGAACTGTCATAGCGGGCCGGAATGAAAGCAAATGTCAGCAGGAATTCGATGTCCTGCTGTTCGGTCAACAGCAAGATGCGGGCGAGATGCACCAGCGCCAGCACTGCGAGGACAGCGAGAATAACCGGCGGAATATTGAAAATCGGTTCGCGATTCACTCACGAGGTTCCGGTGGGACGACCGAGTGTCGCCGCCCAGCCACCCAGCCGCAAGCCGTCGTTCAGGCAAATAAAAAGGGAGGGCTGACGCCCTCCCTTGAGCCACGTTGCGGGGTTATTGCCGCCTTTGCGGCTGGTCACATCCCCTCGCCTCCCCGGGCTCTTAATTTGCGTGTGTCAATTTCTCGGCTGTGTTCTCGAGGTGACGAAAGGGACCACAAGCAGCCGTTGTTGCCAACCCAACTCTCATTTTAACGCTAACCGCGGAGCACCGCCGCCAAATACCGCGCGGGGCACGATCTCTGCACGACATCCTGTGTCGCCACGCCATGCCAGCGTGCCTGTACCGATCGGGGACAGGCACGGCACCTTTAACGTCTCGTGGCGGCACAGGATGTCTCGTGAAGCACAAATCGACCCGCCTCATTTTTGAATATTGGAACCGGCTGCGCGGAAATCGTCCGGCACCGTCGCGTTCAGAAATTGATCCGGCCGCTATCCGTCACGCGCTCGGCGATACATTCATGCTCGGTGCCGACTTCATTGACGGAATTCGGTTCCGACTTGCCGGCACCCGCATGTGCGCCCTTTTTGGTCGCGAAATTAAAGGAGAGCCCTTCAACGCGTTTTGGAACGAAACAAGCCGCGCGCAGATTGCGGACATTGGCAGCGCGGCTCTCAATGAGGCGGTTGGTGCTGTCGCCGGGGTGACTGGACGGACCGCGAAGGGGGCAGAAACTGAACTGGAACTGCTGCTGCTGCCAGTTGCCAACGACGGACGCACGCGCGTTCGCGCTCTTGGCTCGCTCGCGCCGCTGGCGCCGCCTTATTGGCTTGGCGAAGACCCAGTCGTAGAACTGGAATTGCAGACACTGCGCCACGTCGGCGTCACGCGGACCGATGCTGCGGTTCCGCAATTTCGAAGCGGCGCCGGCCTGCGTATGCGACATGGTTTTCTGGTCTATAGCGGCGGCCGGGAAATCAGGTCCGGCGACGCCACAAACTAACGCAACGTTAACGATAGGCTCCTAGGCTTCCTGGCTGCGGAAATAAACGTTTTCCGACCCCGGCAGCTATGGCAGTCCCTTTGACCAAATCGGTAATTCTGCCTCTGGCCGAGGAACGCCGGCGCCATCAGCGCGTGAAGGTTAACTTGCTCGGGCGCTACATGCTGGCAGACCGGCGCGAATACCCCTGTCAGGTTGTCGACATGTCCCCCGGTGGAATGGCGCTTCAGGCTCCCATGGCCGGTCAGCCTGGCGAACGCGTCATCGCCTATGTCGATCATCTTGGGCGCCTCGAAGGAAAGATCGCGCGCACTTTCGAAAACGGATTTGCAATGACGATCTCGGCGACTCTGCGCAAGCGCGACAAGCTCGCGGCGCAGCTCACTTGGCTCGCCAACCGGCAGATCCTCAACCTGCCTGAAGACCGCCGCCATGGCCGGTTTGCACCGCGGAACCCTATGGCGCGCCTCGTCCTGCCAAATGGGACCAATGTCGCCTGCCGTGTGATCGACCTGTCTCAGTCGGGCGCCGCGATCGGAATCAGCGGCGATTTGCGGCCGCCGGTTGGCGTCGTGGTCACAGTTGGCAAGACGCAAGGCCGCGTCGTGCGTCACATCGAAGACGGCTTTGCGATCGAATTCATGCGCTTGCAGCACCCCGACTTCGTTGAAGAAAACGTGACCGGCGAATAAAGTCACCGCGCCGTAAATGCGATGCGCGGAATTGCGCGCCCGCGGTAATAGGGTGCTAGCTGCAGCGGCCCCTAGCGCGCGGGCCACGACGAAATCCCGAGGCTGCCAAAAGTAAACATCCGTCCAGGACGCCTATGCCGGCGCATGATCGCGCGCGACATCCGTTAATGTCTAAAACTTTAAGCAAATTGTATTGGCTGGTATTTTAGACAACTTATATTTGAACTTGAAAAGTATTTGATCGGCGTTTTACTTGATTTCTACTTAAAGTGACTTCCGCACCTTAGCCCCAATACAAGTCGTTTGTGGGAAATGTGGCCCCAACAAGACGGGAAGGGGCCACAATGGCTAGGCGTCTCAAACAGACCCTGCGGACCGGCGCCATGCTGGCGGTCGTGGCTGCAGCTGTGCTCGCGGCTTCGGTGAGCGCGACAGCGGCCCGAGAGCGCACGGCGTCGCTTGGGAACCCGTTCCCGCAAACGGATCAGCCCCTCTACATCGCGGTCGGGGAACCGACGCGCCCGCCAATCGGGTGGGTGGAGTTCTGCGTCGAATACAAGCCCGAGTGCTCCACCAAGCCATCGGCGCCGCGCGACGTGGTGCTCTCACCCAAAGCTTGGGCCGACATGGTCAACGTCAATGCTTGGGCAAACCAGGCAATCAAGCCGATCACTGACATGGAGCATTGGGGCGTCATCGAACGCTGGAACTATCCCGAAGACGGTTACGGCGATTGCGAGGACTACGTTTTGCTCAAGCGGCGCATGCTGATGCAGGCCGGGTGGCCGCGCGAGGCGCTGCTCATCACCGTCGTGCGCGACAAGAAGGGCGATGGTCATGCCGTGCTTACGGTCAAGACCGATCGCGGCGAATTCATTCTCGACAATCAGGAGCCGCAGATCCTGTCGTGGCAGCGGACCGGCTACCGCTTCGTGAAGCGTCAGTCGCAATCTGACCCCAACGCCTGGGTGCTGCTTGGCGAACCGCCCACCGCGCCGGCGATCGTTTCAGCGCGCTAACAGGAAAAGGAATTCGCGTTCCCGGTCACGTCCCCACCCCTCCCCGTCCCCAGACCGGGTTCGCGAGCGGCCGGATCTCCCCCAAGATCCGGCCGCACATTTTCTGTATGAGGAATCCAAAGGTTTTCAAGCAGCTTCGTGACGGCTGGCGACGTCTCGCACGTGAACGCAACGGCAACCACCGACTGATATCGGTGGAAAATCCGCGGAATTTGTTCGTCGTGCGTTCGTGGGCGGGAGTGTACGTAATGGTGTCCGCTTTACCCTCAAAAGCGGACATGTGCGGTGCAAACAGGAATGTCCGCTAAGGGCCAAAAGCGGACATTGCACACGCACAAATAGAAAGACCGCCTCGCGGCGGTCCCTCCGAAATTTCATCTGGCACTAATACAGCGCCGCTAGGCATTTTGCCCCGCACAAGTCGCGATTGGTCAAATACCCACGAATCTCATAGGACTTATGCCCCGCGCATAGCGCGCATAAGGAGCAACACCCATGCTTGACGTGACAGCGTCAGCAAAGCCAGCGGCACCAAAGACGGTCACCACCAAACATTTGGCTTATGCGCTGGCGGAGCAGCATCAGCTCAGCAAGAAGCAGAGTTTGGAAATGATGGAAGAGCTCGTCGGCATGATCACCAAACACCTGAAGAAAGGTGAGCGCGTCAAGATCGCCGGGCTCGGAATTTTAGTGGTGCGGAATCGTGCCGCCCGCATCGGTCGCAATCCCGCGACGGGCGAGCAGATTCAGATCAAGGCGAGCAAGAAAGTCGCTTTCCGCGCCACCAAAGAACTCAAGATGGCGATCTGATCGCAGGGCGAGCGCGTCTATCATAATGACTAGCAGAACGGCCACTGTGCTGTTGCTGTTGGCGCTGTCTGCCGGTGCGGTTTCGTCTGCCCCGATAACGTCCGACGAAGTTCGCGTAATTGATGGCGAATACGATCCGACTGCATCATCAGAAGTCGGATGTTCGTTTGGTTGGCTTCAATGCACCTGAAACTCGCCGGGCAATCTGCGAAGCGGAGCTTGAGTTAGGCGACAAGGCTACTCGCCGACTTCGCGATCTTGTGCAATCGAGCAAGCTCGACTTTGAGTTTCTCGCTTGCGCGACATTGCCGCCATTCTAATCAGCGAAAATCTGGCGGTGCCATTTGTGTGCGGGCAAACACGCTGTCCGCCTACTCCCAAACCCTGGTGCAGGTAGAGTCGGCCCGCGAATTGGGGAACTGGGAATGATGTCCGACGTTGATGTTTGGGCACTCGATCGCCCTATAAAAAATGTTGGGAGGAATTACCATGCGCGTTTTGAGCATTTTGATTGCAGCAGGTGCCGTGCTTTCGGTGAGTTCTATATTTACTCCGACGGAAGCGGCCACAAGAACTACCGTCATTAGCAGCGACCCGCCTCGCTATAGCACAACCGCCAACCAACACCGGTCTTCAATCGCAAAGAAGCGCGGCGCCAATGCCTATGGTTTTTGCCCTCCGGGCCAGGCCAAGAAACCAGGCAGAGGAAGCGCATTCCGCTGCTAATCGGCAGAGGCAGTGATGGCAATTGTTGATCGAACGGCACGCAGACCTGCAGACAGATTCTCTGTGCGACTGCTTGCAGCTCTGCTGCTAATTCGTATCGGTGCATCGGTATCACGCTGGGCGGTGCGACGCGTGTTCAACTAAGAAGTACTTGCGGCGTTGGGTGTGACGGCCATCACAGCCGGCTTCCGCTGGAGATGTCAGTTTTGAGATAGGCGCTTGGGGTCCCCAAATCCGACAGGCGCCCGGAAATGAGGGTCGCTGGTCAAGACTAGGCCAGCGGCCCTTTTTTTGCCGAATGATCACTGAGCCAACCATGAGATAGACGTCGCCGGAACAGATCACTGCCAGCTGGCACTCCCGCACCTAGAGTCGCGGGCGAGAATCGCGGTACAATGCTTGCGGGGGTAAGGGCGCTTGTGGGGGCACTTACTCATGCTTGTTGCCAACGTTTCAGTGACGCTTGCAGTAATGTGGCTGCTCGTGGGCGCTCTTGGCTTAAGCGTTGCACCGAGAGAATGGCGGGGAATGCTGCTATCCGCCGCCATGTTGGCGGGTGCCCTCGCCTATTTTTTTGCGGTGGCCTGATGAAAACCAATTTGTCGCCGCACCCGTTGGCGAATATCGCGCTCGCCTTTCCTCACATTGTCGAGATTGTTTCGGACGAAAAAAACATCCGGACCGTATTTGTTTTAGTCTCCGGATTTCACCGCCAACGCGGCATTCGGGCGAAGCGGATTGAACGCATTACTCGCGACGAACAAGTTTTCTTACGTTATTGTTTTACCCGACGTGCTATTGCCGAGCAGTTTGCAGCCGAGTTCTCCGGCAAGTTGACTGTCAGGGACACTCAACAGTTGCTCGCGCCTTCAAATTTGAAACATTCCGTCAAGGCGAAAGCACAACGAAATGGAAACGGCAGAGAAATATCGCCAGCGGGCCGAAGCTGCCGATAGCGCTGCGGAGGCAGCAATCGACGACGAGGCAAAACGGATGCTCAGATCAGCGGCCCAACGATGGCGGCAGCTGGCGGAGATTGCGGAACGGGTAGAAACTTTGGAACGGAACACTAAGCCGCAGTGAAGCCGCCACCCCGAGCGAATTTGCGGCGTGAGCTTAACAATTGGCTGGTCACAATGCGGGTCAGAACGCCCCGTCGACAATGCGCGTTGCCGCCGGGGCTTTTGGGTTCTTTACCTTTACCCACATTTTGAAGTGGCCGGATCGGTAAAACGACCCACGTCGTTTAGACACGATGCCCTCAAGGCCGAGAACACACCGCCTCATACATTTTATCGCCATGGCCTTCGGCGTGTTCGACATATTGGATGCCACCGCGCGAACGAATGAGCAGCTTCGCCAAGGCACTCTTGCGATCGACCAATGGACGGCGTCGTAGATCATCACCGTCGAGCATCAACAGATCGAACGCACAGGCGACAGCAAACCGATCGGCAGTGCGGCTGTGCAGGGTATCGAACTCGGGCAAACCTTTTTCATCAAGACAGACAACCTCTGCGTCCAATACGGCAGTGCCCTTGATCCGTTCCGCTTCTTCGACAATGCGCGGATAGCGGTCGGTCCAGTTGTTGCCGTTCAGCCGCACCCGACCGCCGCGCACGTGGATTTGCAGCCGATAGCCGTCGTGTTTGAGTTCATGCACCCAACCAGCGTCACTCGGTGGTCGAGCGGCAACCGTAGGACGGCATGGCAGGATGAAACCGGCAGGCGTATTTCTGGGCCTGCCGCGGAGGGTATGCTGCAACATGGATCGGATATAGCAGCTAAAATATGTTTTTCCATTCCTGGAACCAGTTGGGACTCGACCGGGTTTGTTTCCATGAATCGGCGATCCCCTTACCCCCGAACGCCGGTTCTACGTTCTACGGGCCGCACCCCAATCCATGAGGAGCGGCCCGTTTTTCTTTTCAATTCCATTGGCGTCTGAACAGAAGCGCGACCGTCACGTTGACTTTATGGATCGCGCAAAGCTCCTCGACTTCCGCAATGCGCGGTTCGGGGGCCAAGGCTTGGGCAACAACCTTGGTCCCTTTTTTACGCTTCGTCCTTCTGGGCAAAAGAGACCGCTGCTTGTGGCTTGGCCCGCTAGGGATAGCAGAAAGGCCAACGGCTCCGAACGCCCGGTGGCCTTTTAGTTTGCTATGACCGACGCAGAGTGGTCGTCGCGTGTCGTGCCACACTACGCGGCGACTGCCGCTTCCACGCAACTTCATCGAGACACGGCATTCAACGCAAGGACGACCAAAAAGAGGCCGCCCAAAGACCATCCAAATAATCGCGCTGTTGCCGTTCGCCCATAGCTCGAATAACGCGCACCGTGAACAGACGTTCACGACAAAACTTCTGACGCCATTTGGAACGATTTGAACCTT
>Ga0310811_10003966_pt1 | contig 18644 bp, 18 predicted proteins | sample YCmetagenome_FD_207642 | JGI IMG/M metagenome (GOLD analysis project Ga0310811, IMG submission 207642) | Soil microbial communities from experimental microcosm in Duke University, North Carolina, United States - YC | ecosystem: Engineered > Artificial ecosystem > Soil microcosm > Unclassified ...
TGCCGGTGTTGCCGTGACAGTCATATAGACTGGGGCATGCTCGACGGCTTCAAACGCTCCGACATCAAGACAAAAGGTGCGCGGATCGTCACGGTGGTTGGCGGCGCGGGACCGCCGCTGCTGCTGATGCACGGCAACCCCTTCAATCATCTGTCGTGGCACAAAGTTGCGTTGCCTCTGGCGCGCGATTTCACCGTGGTGTGCACCGACCTGCGCGGCTATGGGGATTCCGAAAAACCACCCGGCGGCAAGGATCATTCCGGCTATTCGTTCCGAGCGATGGCGCAGGATCAGGTCGAGGTGATGGGCGCGCTCGGCTTCGACAAGTTTTATGCGGCGGGCCATGACCGCGGCGCGCGTGTCCTGCATCGGATGTGCCTCGACCACCCGCAAAAAATCACGCGCGCGGCGATCCTCGATATCATCCCGCAACATCACCTGCTCAACCACGTCAGCCGGCAATGGGGCACGTTCTCCTGGCACTGGTTCTTCAATATTCAGCCCTACGATCTTCCCGAGCGCATGATGGGTGCGGACCCCGATTGGTTCATCGAAAAGAAGCTTGCGAAGACAAAGCAAGGTTTGAGCTTCTTCGATCCGGCAGCGCTTGCCGAATACAAACGCTGCTTTCGCAATCCGGAAACCATTCACGCCATCTGCGAGGATTATCGCGCGACGTTTGGCATCGATCTGGAGATGGATACCAAGGACTTCGAAGCCGGGCGCAAGATCGAGTGCCCGGTTCTGTTGCTGTGGGGGGCGACCGGCGGGGTCGGGCGCAACCACAAGCCCGGTCCGGCCGAAATCTGGCGCAACTACGCGGCCAACATTGTCGGCGCCAAGGCGCTGCCTTGCGGGCATTATCTGTCGGAAGAGGCGCCGAAGGAGACCACCGAGGCGCTACGCGCGTTTTTCACCGTGGCCTGATCAGGCGATCGGCCCCGGCGCTGCGAGAAAATTCTTCATCGCGTACCACAGAAGATGCCGGTTGGTGCTGTAGCCGGCGCTGTGTGCCGTCTGTGGCAGGATGACAAACTGGCGGTCACCGTTCGGAAGCTGGCGGTAGAAATCGAGCAGGTCGTCATTGGTCGAGTTGCCGTCGAACTCGCCGCGCAGCATGAGCACAGGCGACTTGATTTTTGTCGGGTCGACGATCGGCAGATTCGCCGCCATATCGAGGTAGGTCCCGCTCGGGACCGTGTCGCCAAACTTCATTTCCGCCGCGATGATCGCTTCCGGCACGGCCGGATCGTAAAGTGAAGGATGGCCGTCACGGGTGAAGATCGACCGGATCATGTCGGCGTTCCGTCTGCGCCGCGGACTCGCGCGCAAGGCGGCGATTCTCTTTCTTCGACGCTCGATCTCGGCGGCGCCGTTTCCTTTGTACGTGAAGGCGCACAGCACCAGCCGGTCGACCGCTTCGGGTTGCGCCTGCGCGTAGGCGGCCGCGCGGATCCCGCCCGACGATGTTCCGTAAAAGTGCGCCTTTTGCCGGCCGGTTTCTTTCATGACGACCGGGATCGCCGCCTTGAGATCTTCCACCCCGCTGGCGATATCGGAACTGTTGCCCGACGAGCCGGAGTAACCATATCCGTCATGATCCATGGTCCAGACGTCATAGCCATAACCGGCGAAAACATTCATCAGCGAGTATTCGCCTTTCCCCGGCACGCTGAGATCGTATGAAGAGCGCGACGAATTGGATGAACCATGGACGAGGAACAGGACCGGCCGCGGCTGCTCGCCGGGCGAAGGCGCGCCGATACGCTTGCGCCAGAGATTGAGTTTCACGCCGTCTTTATTTGCCCAATATTCATGGGCCCATATTTCCGCGGTTTCGGACGCTGTTGCGGGAGCGAGACCGGACAGAAGCCCGGCGCTCACGCCGAGGCCGGCGCTCTTGAGGACCGTACGGCGGGATTGGTTGGACCGGCTCATGCAGGCCTCCCGAAAGACTGCCGCTGACAATTATTAACGGCCTTATTTTTGGCATCCTATCACATGACAGGATCGGGGGCAGTCCACTCGCCCTGCGATCTGAGTTCTGCTAGGGGTCGAGACAAGCGCTATCGCGGCGCGCGGCGTTCGGGGCGATACGCCGAAGCGGAGGATTAATGGTCGGAGTACTGCGCGCGGTGGCGCGTTTTTTCCAAGAGACGATCGGCTGGAATCGCATTGGGGTGATGCTGAGCATCGCGATCATTTCGGTCGCGGTCGTTGTTCTTTTTCATATGCTGCGCGACACCAATGTCGACGAAGTGGTCGCGGCGCTCAAAGCAACGGATCCGAAACATATTGCGGCAGCCGCATTTTTCGTGGCGTGCGGCTATTTCACGCTGACCTTCTACGACTGGTTTGCCTTGCGCACGATCGGCCGCAAGGAGATCCCGTATCGCATTGCTGCGCTCACGGGCTTCACGAGCTATTCGATCGGCCACAATATCGGTGCCACCGTTTTCACGGGGGGTGCTGTCCGCTACCGCATCTACTCTCACTACGGGCTGGACGCCATCGAGGTCGCAAAGATCTGCTTCGTCGCCGGCCTGACGTTCTGGCTCGGCAACGCTACTGTGCTGGGACTCGGCGTCACCTACCATCCGCAGGCGGCCGGGCCGATCGACCAGTTGCCGGACTGGCTCAATCGCGCCATCGGCATGGTGATATTACTGATGCTGATATCCTACGTCGCATGGGTGTGGAGTGCCCCGCGGGAAATCGGCCAGCGCGAATGGAAGGTCGAGTTGCCAAGCGGGCCATCCACCTTGCTGCAGATCGGCATCGGCATTCTCGATCTCGGCAGCTGCGCGCTCGCAATGTACATGTTGCTGCCGGCCCACCCGGATATCGGCTTTGTCACGATGGCAGTGGTCTTCGTGTCGGCGACTTTGCTCGGTTTCGCGAGTCATGCGCCGGGCGGGCTTGGCGTGTTCGATGCCGCCATGCTGGTGGCGCTGTGGCAATTCGACAAGGAATCGGTGCTGGCCGGTTTGCTTCTTTTCAGGCTGCTTTATTACATCATCCCGTTCGCGCTGGCCTTGGCCATTCTGGGTTCGCGCGAAATCTGGCTGAACGTGCGCGGCGCACGTCGTCCATCCAGGCCTGCGGGGATACCGTCATTAGCCGAGCCGATCCGCAGCGAGATCGAATCGAAAAAAACCGACGCCGGTTGATCATGGCGACAAATGACGAGCGCAGCCTTCCGAGTCCGTTGGTAACCCGGTTGCGCGGCGCCTGGCTGGCGCTGGTTGGCCGCACGGAAACGCCAACCGGCGCAAGCATCGCTCCGGCCGCCGACCGGATCCTCGCTCAGCCGCAGGCGTTGTTGATAGAGCAGTTGATCGGCGGGTTGCCCGCTGCCGCGATCGTGCTCGACCGCGAAGGCCGGGTCATCGCGTTTAACGAGGCGGCCGCCACGATCACGCCGGCCCTGCGACGCGGCGAACCGGCGCTGATCGCGTTGCGCATGCCGGAACTGGTTGACGCCATTCGCCGCGCGACCAAGCGTCACGAGCCGCAGCGGGTCGAGTTCTTCGAGCGCGTTCCCCTCGACCGCTGGTTCGAAGCTTTCGTGACGCCTGTCCCGCTGTCGACGGGCGGCGGCGGCACCGTCGACATCCTGCTGATGACGTTCAATGATCTGACGCCACTGCGCCGTGTCGAGGAGATGCGCGCCGACTTCATCGCCAATGCCAGCCACGAGCTGCGCACGCCCCTTGCCGCATTGCTCGGCTTTATCGAGACGCTGCAAGGCCCGGCCAAGGAGGATCCAGTCGCCCGCGACAAATTCCTCGGCATCATGCAGGGGCAGGCGACCCGCATGGCGCGCCTGATTGATGATTTGCTGTCGCTTTCGCGCATTGAGCTCAACGCGCATTTGCAGCCGAGCACTCCGGTGGATCTGGCCCCGATTGTGCGGCAGGTCGTCGACGGCCTTCAAATGCTCGCGCGCGACCGCGGGGTCGAGATCAAGGTCGTGCTTCCGTCTGATGCGCTGATCGTGCTTGGAGATCGCGACGAGCTTTTTCGTGCACTCGAAAATCTTGTCGAAAATGCACTCAAATATGGAGCGGCAGGAAAGCGCGTGGATATCACTGTCGCACATACCCAAACGCGAGCGGGGTTGCCGGAAGCCCGCGTCGCGGTACGCGATTACGGTCCCGGCATTGCCCCGGAGCACCTTCCACGCCTGACCGAACGCTTTTATCGCGTGGATGTCACCGACAGCCGCTCGCAGGGCGGAACAGGGTTAGGTCTTGCGCTGGTCAAGCACGTGCTCAACCGGCACGGCGGGCGTCTGACGATTGAAAGCACGCCTGGGGAAGGCGCGACATTTACGATGCATGTTCCCCTGCGCGCGGGCGAAGGATCCGGCGAATCGTAGCCAATTCATCGACTTACAGTGTCATTCAAGTGTCATCGAAGCTTTATAGAACGGTGACATGCGACGCCTAAGGCTGACCCCGACTTCGGACCTCCTTCTAACAAACCAAAAATGTCCGAGGCCGTCGTGGAGAGCGTCTTTTAAAGCAACAGCGGCTGCCCGAACGATCGGGCAAAAAGACGGGGGCGACGGATCTCTTCGGTCCGCGCGGGTCTTTGGCCGCAAATATGGAGAGAACCCGTGAAACACTGGACCGCATTCGCAGCCGCCAGCTACATCGCTGCCGCTGCGTCGCTTGTTCCGGCCAACGCCGCGGACATTTCCGGCGCTGGCGCTACTTTTCCCTATCCGATCTACGCCAAATGGGCGGACGCCTACAAAAAGGAAACCGGTAACGGGCTGAACTATCAGTCGATCGGTTCCGGCGGCGGCATCAAGCAGATCAAGGCCAAAACCGTAACGTTCGGTGCAAGCGACGCACCGCTTCCCGGCAAGGAACTCGATGAAGCCGGCTTGGCCCAGTTCCCGACGGTGATGGGCGGCATCGTGCCAGTCGTCAACCTCGATGGCATCAAGCCGGGCGATCTCGTCATCGACGGCCCGACACTCGCCAAAATTTTCATGGGCGACATCAAGACCTGGGACGATCCCGCTCTGAAGAAGCTCAACCCGAATGCCAAGTTGCCGAAGCAGGCGATCGCTGTCGTACATCGGTCGGATGGTTCCGGTACTACCTACAATTTTGCCTACTACCTTTCGGATGTAAGCGCGGACTGGAAATCGAAAGTCGGCTTCAACACCTCGGTGCAGTGGCCGGTTGGCATCGGCGCCAAAGGTAATGAAGGCGTTGCCAATAACGTCGCTCAAACCAAAGGTTCGGTTGGCTACGTCGAGTACGCCTATGCCCTGCAGAACAAGCTCACTTACACCAACATGATCAACAAGGCCGGCAAGGCTGTGTCGCCGACTTCGGAAGCGTTCCAGGCCGCGGCTGCCAACGCCAACTGGAAATCGCAGCCGGGCTACGGTGTGATCCTTGCGAACCAGCCGGGGGACAAGTCCTGGCCGATGACGGCGGCGACCTGGATCCTCGTCTACAAGAAGCCTGTCGATCCGGTAGCCACCGGTGAAGCGCTCAAGTTCTTCGCCTGGGCCTATAAGAACGGCGGCAAGATGGCCGAGAGCCTCGACTATGTCCCGATGCCGGCCAACGTGGTCAATGACATCGAGCAGTACTGGAAGAGCGACATCAAGGACGCGAGCGGCAAGCCCTTGTTCGCGATGGCCAACTGATCTCAGCGTCAATGGGAAAGGGCGCCACTACGGCGCCCTTTCCTTGTCCACCGCCAAAGACAGGCGGCTTGTATTGCGGCCTCCAGGCCGCTTGAGTGGCCCTCCCCAGCGGCGAAAAGCCCAAGGAGAGCCGGATGCAACCGACCGGGAGACCGCCCGTGGTTGACGTGGCGTTGCAGGGTTCCGGAATTACTGTCGCCGATCAGGTGGACCGGGCGAGGGTTCTTCAGCGCTTGCGTCTGGGAGACGCTGCGTATCGACAGCTTACGCGCGCTGCCGCCATCACGGTGCTGATCATCCTCGGCGGTATCATCGTCTCGCTGGTATGGGGTTCGCTGCCGGCGCTCCGCACGTTTGGGGTCAGTTTCCTCTACGAAGACGCCTGGAATCCGGTTACCGAAAAATTCGGCGCCATTGCGCCCATCTACGGCACCATCGTTACATCGATCATCGCGATGCTGATCGCCGTTCCGGTTGGCTTGTTTATCGCCGTGTTTCTCACCGAACTCTGCCCGATGTGGTTGCGGCGCCCGGTTGGCATCGCCATCGAGTTGCTCGCCGGTATCCCGAGCATCATTTACGGAATCTGGGGGCTGTTCGTGTTCGCGCCGTTTCTGCAGCAGCACGTGCAACCATTTCTCATCGCCCTGTTCGGCGAACTCCCCGTGCTGTCGTACCTGTTTGCCGGTCCGCCTTACGGGATCGGCATTCTCACGGCCGGCTTGATCCTCGCGATCATGGTGCTTCCTTTCGTGACGTCAATTTCGCGCGACGTATTCGAGGCGGTTCCGCCGGTGCTCAAGGAAGCCGCCTACGGTCTTGGCTGCACCACGTGGGAAGTCTCGCGCTATGTTGTGCTGCCCTATGCGCGCGTTGGCGTCATCGGTGGCGTGATGCTGGGGCTCGGCCGCGCGCTCGGCGAAACCATGGCCGTGACTTTTGTGATCGGCAATGCGCACCGCATTTCCGGGTCGTTGCTTGCACCCGGCACGACCATCTCCGCGACCATCGCCAATGAATTTACGGAAGCGGTCGGCGATCTTTATACGTCCGCGCTCATCGCGCTTGGCCTCATCCTGTTCGTCATCACGTTTATCGTTCTGGCAGCCGCGCGATTGATGCTGATGCGGCTGAATGCGCGGGTGGGAGGTTGACCATGGCTACGACCTTTCAGTCGCCGCTCTATGCCAGCCGGCGCCGGCGCAACAGAATTTCAATGGCGCTGGCCTTTGCGGCGACGGCGTTCGGCCTGTCCTGGCTGGTGCTGATCCTCGCCGTGCTCCTTTGGGAAGGCTTCAGCGGTCTCTCTCTTTCGGTGTTTACGGAGATGACGCCGCCGCCGGGCTCGGCGGGCGGGCTGCTCAACCCAATCGCCGGCAGCCTGGTGATGACGACCATTGCGGTTCTGATCGGCACGCCGCTTGGCATACTCGCCGGCACTTATATGGCGGAATACGGCCGCTATGACGGGCTGACGACGGTCGTGCGCTTCATCAACGACATCCTGCTCAGCGCGCCGTCGATCGTTGTCGGGTTGTTCGTGTACGAGGTGATGGTTGCGCAAATGGGTCACTTTTCCGGATGGGCCGGAGCGGTATCACTGGCTGTCATTGTTGTGCCTGTCGTTGTGCGCACGACAGAGGACATGCTGATCCTCGTGCCGGATACCTTGCGCGAGGCGGCCGCTTCTATCGGGCTGCCGCGCTCGATGATGATTACCAAGGTGGCTTATCGCGCGGCGCGTGCGGGAATGGTCACCGGCGTGCTTCTCGCCGTTGCGCGCATTTCGGGCGAAACCGCGCCGCTTTTATTCACCGCGCTCAACAACCAATTCTGGAGTCTCAACCTGAATGCTCCCGTGGCGAGTCTGCCCGTCGTGATCTTCCAGTTTGCCCTCAGCCCCTACCACGACTGGCAGAAACTCGCCTGGACCGGCGCACTGATCATTACCCTGGCGGTGCTTGCGCTCAGCATCATCGCTCGTCTCCTTGCGGCACAGAGAAGATCATCATGAGTATGGCAGCCATCACCGTACCGACCGTTACCCACACGCCGGGACACGTTGAGGACCTCACCGAAAAGGTTTCGGTGCGCAATCTTGATTTCTACTACGGCGACAACCGCGCGCTGAAGAACATCAACGTGTCGCTCTACCAGGGCAAGGTTACGGCCTTCATTGGTCCATCCGGCTGTGGCAAGTCCACGCTGCTGCGCGTTCTTAACCGCATGTACGACCTCTATCCGAACCAGAACGCCACTGGGCATGTGACGCTCGACAACGAGGACATTCTGTCGTCCTCGCAAGATCTCAACTTGCTGCGCGCCAAGGTCGGCATGGTGTTTCAGAAGCCGACGCCGTTTCCGATGACGATCTTCGAGAACATTGCCTTCGGTATTCGCCTATACGAGCGGTTGCCGAAGTCGGAATTGGAAGATCGCGTCAAGCATGCCCTCCACCGTGCTGCGCTCTGGGAAGAGGTGAAGGACAAGCTCGGCGCCAACGGGCTTTCGCTCTCCGGCGGCCAGCAGCAGCGGCTGTGCATTGCGCGTACGGTGGCGGTGCGGCCGGACGTCATCCTGTTCGACGAGCCGTGTTCCGCGCTCGATCCCATTTCAACCGCCAAGATCGAGGAGCTTATCGACGAGCTGAAGGACGACTATACGATCGCGATCGTGACGCACAACATGCAGCAGGCCGCGCGGGTGTCCGATTTCACCGCGTTCATGTATCTCGGCGAGCTCGTGGAATTCGGCGAAACGACCCGAATTTTCACCAATCCGAATGACCGGCGTACGCAAGACTACATCACCGGCCGTTTCGGCTAATGACGACTGAAAGATGACCCCAATGACCGACCACACCATGAAGGCCTTCGATACCGATCTACAGGACCTGGCGCGCATGGTCGCCGAAATGGGCGGCCTTGCCGAAAAGCAGGTGGCGGACTCGGTGGATGCCCTTGCGAAACGCGATACAACCCTGGCGCAGCGCGTCACTGCGGCGGATGCCAGCATCGACGCCTTGCAGCGCGAGATCGAGGAAAAGGCGGTCCTTACGATCGCGCGCCGCCAACCGATGGCCGTCGATCTGCGCGAGGTTGTCGGCGCGCTGCGGCTCGCCAACGATCTCGAGCGTATCGGCGACCTTGCCAAAAACATCGCCAAGCGTGTGATGGCGCTGAATGCGGAATTCCCGCCACCCAAGCTGATCCGTGGCGTTGAGCATATGACCGACCTTGTGCTCCAGCAGATGAAGCTTGTTCTCGATTCCTATGTTCGGCGCGATGTCAGCAAGGCGATGGCGGTCTGGCGCGGCGACGAGGAGATCGACGCGGTCTGCACCTCGGTTTTCCGCGAGTTGCTGACCTACATGATGGAAGATCCACGCAATATCACCTTCTGCATCCATCTGATGTTCTGCGCCAAGAACATCGAGCGCATGGGTGATCACGCAACTAACATCGCGGAAACAGTGCACTACATTATCGAGGGACGTCCGATCGCCGATCAGCGTCCGAAAGGCGACACGACCACGATTGCCGCGCTTCGCACGGCAGCCGAGAGACAATAGGTTTCGCATGAGCGCGCGCATTCTTATTGTTGAAGACGAGGAGCCGCTCACGATGCTGCTCCGCTACAACCTTGAGGCCGAGGGCTATGAGGTCGAGACGTCTGCCCGCGGCGACGAGGCTGACACACGGCTGAAGGAGACAACGCCCGATCTGATTGTGCTCGATTGGATGTTGCCTGGCCTTTCCGGGATCGAATTGTGCCGCCGCCTGCGGGCGCGCCCGGAGACACGTCAGTTGCCAATCATCATGCTCACCGCTCGTGGCGAGGAAAGCGAGAAGGTGCGAGGGCTTGCGACCGGAGCCGATGACTACATAGTCAAGCCGTTCTCCGTCCCCGAATTGCTAGCGCGGGTGCGTGCGCTGTTGCGGCGTGCCAATCCCGAGCGTGTCGCCAGCGTACTCAATATCGGGGACATCGAGCTCGACCGCGAAAAAAAACGGGTATCGCGTAACGGCCGCCCGGTCGATCTTGGACCGACCGAATACCGCCTGCTGGAATTCCTGATGGAACGGCCGGGCCGTGTGTTCTCGCGCGAGCAATTGCTCGACGGCGTCTGGGGATCGGACATCTATATCGACGAACGTACCGTCGATGTGCATGTCGGCCGGCTGCGCAAGGCGATCAACCGCGGCCAGACAACCGATCCAATCCGCACCGTCCGCGGAGCCGGTTACGCGCTCGACGATCGCTTTGGCCGCATGAGTTGACGACGGCCAGCTCGGTTAATTTCAATTCCGGAACGACCGCTTGTCCCGACGGCGATCGGTGAGCGGCTGATAGGCGACGCGGCAGTGATAGGAGCAATACGGCAAATCGTTCACGGTATCGCCGCCGCAGAAAAAGAACTCAGAGCTGCCCGGGTCGCCGACAGGCCAATGGCACGTCTTCTCGTTCAGCTGGAGCAAGGTCTTGCGCTGCTCGACCGGAATTTCGATCAGCTCCGGTTCCGGCTCGACCTCGTAGTCATAGGCGAGCGCCGTGTTGCCGCGCATCGATGCGCGCGGGACCCGCATCATATGCCCCGAGGAGCGCGGCTTGCGCGGGCGCGGGGCGGTCGACGACGGGCTCTTGGCCCGGCCGGAAAGCCCGAGCCGGTGGACCTTGCCGATGACGGCATTACGAGTGATGCCGCCGAGTTCGGCTGCGATTTGGCTGGCGGACAGGCCGTCCGCCCATAACTTCTTCAGGAGCTCGACCCGCTCGTCCGTCCAGCTCATTTGGTTTTCTCCTTAGGCCTCAAGGTCTTGGATGGAATCCAGCCCCGTCATCGGGCGCACCATCGAGCGCCAGACGCGTACGCGTCAGGAATGTACAAGAAGCCCCGTAGCACGAGATGTCGTACTACCTATCCAAGACGCTACAATAGGCAGTGACTCTCGTGCAAGCGCTCACAGGGTTCTCCGTCCAGCTACCAACAGTTTTTCCCTTAGAATCTGCGGTTGCGGCGCAATTGAGTCAGGAATTCAGCGGGTCGTTCGCTGTGTTGACAGCGCAAGGTCGGGCAATAAAATGAAAAAAGTGCCGCCCGGCGAGGCGGCACATTTCTTTTCGGCGCGCGCGTGGTGCCGAAAAGCGGGTACGGTTTGAAGAAAGATCACGCGTAAACCGATACGTTCGACGAAAGAAAGTGCCGTGAGCTCGCATCTATTGCCGACATATGCGCGCGTCGATCTCGCGTTCGAGCGGGGCGAGGGCGCATGGCTGTTCACGGCCGAAGGCGATCGCTACCTGGATTTCACCGCCGGCGTTGCCGTCAATGCGCTGGGCCACGCGCACCCGCACCTGGCCGATGCGCTCACCAGGCAGGCGCACAAGGTCTGGCACGTCTCCAATCTTTTCCGCATCCCGGAAGGCGAAAAGCTCGCTGACAGGCTGTGCGCGATCAGCTTTGCCGACACCGTGTTCTTCCAGAATTCCGGTGCCGAGGCGATCGAGTGCGCGATCAAGATGGTGCGCAAGTATCAGTCAGCCTCCGGCAAGTCTGAACGTTATCGCATCATCACGTTTGAAGGCGCCTTCCATGGGCGCACTTTGGCGGCAATCGCAGCAACCGGTAACAAGAAATATCTGGAAGGCTTCGGACCCCCGGTCGACGGCTTCGACCAGGTGCCGTTTGGCGACCTTGAAGCGGTCAAGCGCGCGATCGGGCCGGCGACGGCTGCGATTCTCATCGAGCCCATCCAGGGCGAAGGTGGCGTGCGGGTCGCGCCGCCGACATTTCTGCGCGCGCTCCGTCAGCTTTGCGACCAGCATGGGCTGTTGCTGGTATTTGACGAAATACAGACCGGCTTTGTTCGCTCAGGCGAAATGTTCGCCTATGAGCGCAGCGGCGTTAAGCCCGACGTCATGGCGATTGCGAAGGCGCTTGGCGGCGGTTTCCCGATCGGCGCATGCCTTGCAACGACGGAAGCCTCGAAGGGCATGACCGTTGGAACGCACGGCACGACCTTCGGCGGCAATCCGCTCGCGATGGCGGTTGGTAACGCCGCGCTCGATATCATGACCGACCCCGAATTTCTCGACCGTGTGCGAAAGAATGCGTTGTTGCTCAAGCAGCGCCTCGCCGAGCTGAAAGACCGGTATGCGTCGGTGATCGCGGAGGTGCGCGGCGAAGGTCTTCTGATTGGCCTGCGCATGGTCCCGCAGGCGTCCGAGATGGTCGACGAGCTGCGCGCGGAAAAGCTGCTCACAGTCGGCGCAGGCGACAACGTCGTACGTCTTCTGCCGCCGTTGATTATAGGCGAAGAGGAAATTTCAGAAGCCGTCGCCAGGATCGATCGCGCCTGCGAGCGGCTCGCGCAAACGCATGCGCGGGCGGCAAAGGTGGCTTCATGACGGCGAACGGCGTCCGGCATTTCCTCGATCTCACGGATATTCCGAAACCTGTCCTGGCTGGCCTGATCGACAGGAGCCGTGCCATGAAGGCCGCGCGCGCCAAAGGTCAGATTGCGTCGCCACTTGCTGGCAAGACTTTGGCCATGGTGTTCGACAAACCGTCGACTCGCACGCGCGTCTCATTTGACGTTGCCATGCGTCAGTTGGGCGGCGAAGCAATCCTTCTCACGGCCCAGGAAATGCAGCTCGGGCGCGGTGAGACGCTTGCCGACACGGCGCGGGTTTTGTCGCGCTATGTCGATGCGATCATGATCCGGATTCTCGATCATGAAGCCGTCCACGAGCTTGCGCGGCATGCGACGATTCCGGTGATCAACGGGCTGACGCGGCGGTCGCATCCTTGTCAGGTATTGGCCGATGTCATGACCTATGAGGAAAAGCGCGGGCCGATACGCGGACGCACCGTTGCCTGGACCGGCGACGCCAACAACGTGCTGGCGAGCTGGATGCACGCCGCCGAGCGCTTCGATTTCCAGCTGCGGGTGGCAACCCCGGCGGAGCTGCGGCCGAAAAAATGGCTGATGGACTGGGTGAAATCGTCAGGCGCCGCCATCTTGATCGGCGATGATCCGGACGCCGCGGTCAAGGATGCGGACTGCGTGGTCACCGATACCTGGGTGTCGATGGGCGATCGCGACGGCAAGCTGCGGCACAACATCCTTAAGCGGTACCAGGTCAATGCCCGCTTGATGGCCAAGGCCAGGCCGGATGCGCTGTTCATGCATTGCCTGCCCGCGCACCGCGGCGAGGAGGTGACCGATGAGGTCATCGACGGTTCGCAGTCGGTTGTCTTCGATGAAGCCGAGAACCGGCTGCATGCCCAGAAGGGCCTCCTGGCCTGGTGCTTGCACGCAGACTCCTGAGACGTCTTGCGCATAGCGGGACTGCTCAAGGAACAAGGCCTCGCATTCCTGGTGCTGAACGTTACATAGGGCTCATGACTGATCCTCAAATCGCTATCCCATCCCGTGCTCCGTCTGCGACCACGATCGATGACACCGTCATGCCCTTCGAAGTTGCCCAGCTCGACCTGCGTGGCCGGGTGGTCCGCCTTGGGCCAGCCGTGGACGAAATTCTCGCGCGCCATGCCTATCCACAGCCGGTGGCAAAGCTCCTCGGGGAGGCCATCGTGCTGACAGTGATGTTGGGCTCGGCGGTGAAAATTGACGGCCGTTTCATTCTGCAGACGCGGAGCGACGGTCCGGTTCGGATGCTGGTCGTGGACTTCATCGCGCCTGACAAGGTGCGCGCCTGCGCGCATTTTGACAAAAGTCGCGTGGCGGCGGCGATTGCATCCGGCGACGCCGATGGAGGTGCGCTTCTCGGCAAGGGCCATCTTGCGATGACAATTGATCAGGGCCCCGACATGAGCCGCTATCAGGGCCTCGTCGCGCTCGACGGCAGCTCGCTGGAGGACGTCGCCCACGAATATTTCCTGCGCTCGGAACAGATTCCGACGCGCGTACGCCTCGCGGTCGCCGAAGAACTGCGCGCCGAAGCGGGCGGAGCGCGCCACCGCTGGCGCGCCGGCGGCATGATGCTGCAATTTCTGCCGAAGGCGCCGGAACGCGCGCGTGTCGCCGATCTTGATCCCGGCGACGCGCCCGAAGGCACCGCGCCGCATACTGTTGAGGAAGACGAGGCCTGGGTGGAAGGTCAGGCGCTGATTTCGACCGTCGAGGATGTCGAACTGATCGATCCCTCGTTGTCGAGCGAGCGGCTTGTCTACCGGCTTTTCCATGAGCCTGGCGTTCGCGTCTTCCGCGCCAGTCCGTTGCGCGCGGAATGCTCCTGCTCGCGTGCAAACGTCGAGGCCATGCTGAAGAGCTTTTCCCAGGACGACCGCGACCACATGGTCGAGGACGGCAAGATTTCGGTCACCTGCGAGTTTTGCAGCGCCAATTATGAATTTGCCCCGGCCGATGTCGGGGCAAAATCTAGTTGATGGTCCGCTCGGCGTAGGATGAATCGAGCGAGAAGGCGGGGATCTCGATGTCAAAGTGCTCACCAGCCTGGGTCACCATGCCGTAACTCCCGACCATGAAGCCGGACGGCGTCGGCAACGGAACGCCGCTGGTGTACTCGAACGATTCAGCCGGCTTGAGCACCGGCTCTTCGCCCACCACGCCCGGCCCTTTCACCTCCTGCAGCCGACCCTGCGCATCGGTGATACGCCAGTGCCGGGTTTTAAGCTGCACCGTCTCAGCGCCAAGATTCGTGATGTTGATGGTGTAGGCCCAGAAGAAATACCCGTTGCTCGGCGACGACCGCTCCGACACGAAGCGGGGCGTGACCGTGACTTCGATCTTGCGGGTTACGGCGCGATACATCGCCATGCCGTACAATTTACTTGGTCGGGGCTTGCCATTCGCTTGATGTCCGCGATTATTGCCGAAAGAGCACTCGAAAGAAAAGCCGCACATGGCCCCGGTTCCGACGGAACGCGATCTCCGGCTTGATTTATTCCGCGGGATCGCGCTTTGGCTGATCTTTCTTGACCACATTCCGTCGAACGCGGTGAGTTGGGTAACAATCCGCAATTACGGCTTCAGCGACGCGACGGAGATTTTCGTCTTCATCTCCGGCTATACGGCGGCGTTCGTCTATGGCCGGGCAATGCGGCAACATGGCTTTGTCATTGCCTCGGCGCGCGTGCTCAAGCGCGCCTGGCAGGTCTACATTGCCCACGTGTTCCTATTGGCGATCTACCTCGCCGAAATCGCCTATGTCGCGAACAGCTTCGATAACCCGCTTTACAGCGAAGAAATGGGCGTTCTCGATTTCCTGAAAAATCCCGATGTCACCATTTTCCAGGCGCTGCTTCTCAAGTTCAAGCCGGTGAACATGGATGTGCTGCCGCTCTACATCCTGCTTCTCGCCTGGTTCCCGCCGATGCTCTGGCTATTGCTGCGCGCGCCGTCGATCGCGTTGATTTCGTCGGCAGTCCTTTATGTCCTGATGTGGTTCTTCGAGTGGAATCTTCCCGCATGGCCCAGCGGGACATGGGTCTTCAATCCGTTTGCCTGGCAGCTGCTGTTCGTGTTCGGGGCCTGGTGCGCGCTCGGCGGCGCGCAGAACCTGTCGCGCTGGATCAATTCGCGATTCGTGGTTGGGCTTGCCATCGCCTATCTTGTATTTGCGTTCTGCATTGCGATGACGTGGTACTTCCCGCGCCTGGCCGTCTATGTGCCGAAATTCGTTGGAGAGGCGATCTATCCGATCGACAAGACCAATCTCGACGTATTGCGCATACTTCATTTCCTGTCGCTGGCGGTCATCACGGTCGCTTTTGTGCCGAACGACTGGCCGGCCTTGAAGTCACGCATTTTGTGGCCCGCGATCGTCTGCGGCCAACATTCCCTGGAGACCTTCTGCCTCGGCGTGTTCCTGTCTTTTGCAGGCCATTTCCTGTTTACCGAGGTTTCCAATCGGCTGTTCATGCATGTCGCCGTCAGTGTCGCCGGGATCGCCATCATGGTAGCGATTGCCGCGATGCTTTCGTGGTATAAGCAAGCAGAACGGCAGGGCGGGGGACCGCGCCCGCCTGCTGCAAGGCCGGGACTAGCGGGGGGCGACGCATGAGGTGGCGTGTGCTTTTGCTGGCACTACTTGTGCTGGCGGGGCCGGCATGGGCCGAGCTTCCCGCGCAGTGCCGCATTGCCGCGCACCTCGCCGAGCCCAACTTTCCATTGCCCAAGGTCACGCGCGCGCTCGCGGAGAAGAAATTCAACATTCTTGTGGTCGGTGCCGGCTCGTCGCAGTTGCCCGGCGCGAACGGAGCAAAGAACGCATACCCGGCTCGCTTGCAGCAAGCGCTCGCCGATCAGCTGAAGGGCGTTGAGGTTAAGGTCACGACGGATATCAAAGCGAGCCGCACCGCTGCCGAAATGGTTAAGGTGCTGCCGACCGATCTCGAGGCTGCAAGGCCTGCGTTGATGATTTGGCAGACGGGAACAACCGATGCGATGCGTGCAGTTGATCCTGATCAATTCAGCCAGGCACTCGACCAAGGTATAAGTATAGTTCGCGGCGCAGGCGCGGACGTCGTTCTGGTAAACGCGCAGTACAGTCCGCGGACCGAATCGATGATCGCCTTGAGCACTTATTCCGAAGACATGCGCTGGGTTGCATTGCAGCAAGAAGTGCCGCTTTTCGACCGATTCAGCATTATGCGGCTGTGGTCGGACCTCGGGACGTTCGATTTATACTCTGCGACGAAAAAACTTGACATTGCCGAGCGGGTTCATGATTGCATAGGCCGGCTGCTTGCCGATCTCGTGATCGCGGCTGCCAAGCCAGAAGAGCCGCCGAGCAACGGCAGCCGTTAAATTGATATCAGGGACGGGAATTTGGTGAGCGATAAGCCTGGACAACGGTTAATGACATCTGCGACGGCCGCCGCCTTGCTGGCGGGGCTGGTGCTGGCTTCGCCTGCGCGCGCCGACACCCCAGCTTGCATTGCGCCGCTGGATCTCATCCGTCTTGCAAATCCGCTTCCGCGAGTCGCGCAGAAAATCGCTTCCGGCGAACCGGTCACCATCGTTGCCATCGGCTCGTCGTCGACGTCCGGAGCGGGCGCGAGTTCGCCGGCTGCAAACTATCCGAGCCGGCTTGCAATCGAGCTCAAGCAGCATTTTCCGAAGCTGTCGATCACCGTGCTTAACCGTGGCGTCGGCGGCGAGGAAGTCGCCGACATGCTCAGCCGTTTCGATTCCGCCGTTGTTGCGGAAAAACCGGATCTCGTGCTGTGGCAACTCGGGACCAATTCTGTCATCCGGGGGCACAAGCTGGGCGGTCACGATGCATTGATCCGCACCGGGCTCGCAAAAATTCGCGCCATCGGCGCCGATATCGTACTGATCGATCCGCAGTTCGCGCCAAAGGTCATCTCAAAGCCCGACGCCGAGCGTATGGTCACGCTGATTTCCGCGACGGCGAAGCGCGAAGACGTTGATCTCTTCCGCCGCTTCGAGGTCATGCGGCACTGGCATGATGTCGATCAGATCGGTTTCGAAACGTTTGTTTCGCCCGACGGGCTCCACATGAATGACTGGAGCTACGCATGCATGGCGAAGGGCCTTGGCAACGCCATTGCCGAAGCCGCGCAACGCCCGGTGATGTCCGCGACGGCCGTTACCGCCCGTTAAGAGCCTCGTCAGGCCTTTTCCAACGCCGTCAGCAAATCTTCGATCAGATCGTCGGCGTGCTCGAGTCCGGCCGAGAACCGGACCAGCCCGTCGCCAATTCCGAGCTCGGCGCGTTGTTCCGGTGTCAGCCGCTGATGGGTTGTGGTCGTCGGATGCGTGACCAGGCTTTTCGCGTCACCGAGGTTGTTGGTGATGCCGATGAGGCCAAGCGCATTGAGAAAGCGGAACGCGCCTTCCTTCCCGCCTTTGACTTCGAACGAGCACAGCGTCGAGCCGGCCCGCATCTGCTTGCGAATGATGTCGGCCTGCGGATGGTCGGGACGGCCGGGATAGATCAGCCGCGAGATCTTCTTGTGCCCCGCGAGCGCGTTGGCGACTGCGCCGGCGTTCGCGGTCTGCCGCTCGACGCGCACGGGCAAAGTCTCCAGGCCCTTGAGCAGGACCCACGCGTTGAACGGCGACAGCGACGGTCCCGTCTGGCGCAGGATCTGATGGTATTGATCGAGGATCAGTTTTTCGGAGCCCAGGATAATGCCGCCAAGGACGCGGCCCTGGCCGTCGATGTGCTTGGTCGCCGAATAGACCACGCAATCGGCGCCCAGCTCGAGCGGACTCTGGTATAGCGGGGTGGCAAAGACGTTATCGACAACCAGTTTCGCGCCGACGCCATGGGCGATCTCGGCGACTGCAGCGATGTCGATCACTTCGAGGGTGGGGTTGGTCGGCGATTCCAGAAAAAACGCCTTGGTGTTTTTCTGCGTCGCCTTTTTCCACGCGTCGAGATCGATGCCATTGACCAGCGTCGATGTAACGCCGAAACGCGGCAGCCACTCCTCGATGACCCAGCGACACGAGCCGAACAGCGCCTTGGCCGCGACCACATGATCGCCGGCGCGCACGAGGCCCATGATCGCCGTCGTCACTGCCGCCATTCCTGTTGCGGTCGAACGCGCCGCTTCCGCGCCTTCGAACGCCGCCATGCGCTGCTCGAACATGCTCATGGTCGGGTTTGAGTAGCGCGAATAGACGTAACCCGGGATCTTTCCGGAAAAGCGGGCCTCGCACTCCTCGGCCGTCGGGTAGACGTAGCCCTGAGTGAGAAACAGGGCCTCCGATGTCTCGCCGAATTGCGAGCGCAGGGTGCCGGCATGAACCAGGCGGGTTTCGGGGCGGTAGGTCTTGGACGACGCAGGCATTACGGCCTCCTTTAAGCCTTGCGCATGGCCTGTTCCGAAAACCGGAAACCACTTTTCGGGGCCATGCGCGTGGCCAACAAAAAACCGGCCGGAGAAATATCTCGGCCGGGCTCACGCGTCCCCGGCCTTTTAGCGAGTTGTTTAACGTGGCTGCAAGCC
>Ga0310811_10003967_pt1 | contig 18642 bp, 16 predicted proteins | sample YCmetagenome_FD_207642 | JGI IMG/M metagenome (GOLD analysis project Ga0310811, IMG submission 207642) | Soil microbial communities from experimental microcosm in Duke University, North Carolina, United States - YC | ecosystem: Engineered > Artificial ecosystem > Soil microcosm > Unclassified ...
CTTGCGCTGGGGGCAGTGTTTGCGGGATTAGCGTTTGCAAGCGTGATATTGGATGTGGCCCTGCTCAGTTATCTCCTTCTCCTCATCCCCGACGAGATGCGTGGACGCGTGAACAGCATCATCAACCTTTTGCTGCTGCTTGCTCGCTCGGCAGGGGTCGCCCTGACGGGTTTTTCCCTGCAATGGTTGGGAACCTTGCCCACAATCCTCTTCTTTGGGGGATGTCTGCTGCTGCTTGCGATCGTATCGCTTCTCAGTACGCATCTTCGTGCAGCGCATGATCTTGCTACAACCCTCTAAGCCAAATATGATATCCCGTCATATGATGTCTTGACAATATCCAGGGTTAGAGGCTATAGTATTTTCAGGTATATGATTTCAAGTCATATAGTGGCAAAACAAAAATCTCACTGAAGGAAGGAGATAGTGATGAAATTTGCGAAAATGGTGTTTCTGGTTGCCGGAATATATGGCATTCTGGTGATCGCGCCCCTCTTCGTGATGGAGGGCGTTGTGAATGCCACGCAGCCGCCAGCGATTACGCATCCTGAATATTACTATGGTTTTGTGTGTGTTGGCCTGGTATGGCAGATCTTTTTTCTGATCGTGGCACGCGATCCGTTGCGCTACCGCCCATTGATGCTAGTGGCAGTTTTGGAGAAGGCTTCTGGCATAGCCTTTATCGTGCTTGTGCTCATGCATCGTTCGCCGCCATCAATGTTGATCGGACTCGTGGATATCGTGCTGGGCATACTCTTCCTGATTTCCTATATCCGAACAGGATCATCCAGTTCCCAGCCGATGGTTGCGCAGAATGCCTCTGCCTGATGCTTCCAGCGGAATCTGGCCATGCGAACAGTCCACTGTCCAGGCGTTCCTGCTATAGTGATGTTGTGGGCATTGCTAATCTCTAGCTGGAACAAGTGCCTGTTTACCAAAAGGAAAGTGGGGAATAAATAATCGTGTCTGAACAGTGGCCTCCCGAATTTCCGGTAATGCGGATGCGTGTGGCGCGTCCTACCGATCGTTTAGAAGAAGTCGTCGCATTTTATCGTGATGGTATTGGTTTGCCAGTGATTGGTGCATTCGAGGGTCATGCTGGCTATTCCGGCGTGATGCTCGGCTTGCCAGGAATGAACTATCACCTGGAATTTACTCATCACGAAGAGGGCAGCGATTGTCCTGCACCGTCCAGAGACAACCTGCTCGTGTTTTATCTCGCGGAGAGAAGTGCGATGGATCACGCTGTAGCGAGATTGCAAGCGATGGGCTATCCATCCGTACCCCCGGAAAATCCGTACTGGAGTGCAGATCGCAGTGTGACGATAGAAGATCCTGATGGCTGGCGTGTGGTCTTTATGCTGCTTCCAGATCCTCAAAAATAACCATAGATCATCTTCAGGGCGAATCTTCAGAGCGAGCGCCTCTGAAGATTTTCCTGTACTCCACCACCTCTCACTAAAATCCTGAATGGGCGCGTTTAGTTGGGTGTAGCGGTAACACGTTTTGCCGCACAAGATAATGCAGGGTAGCGCAATTGCAGCAGAGCACGTGGAGTTATTATTATGTCAAGTCTAGAAGGAGCGGTAATTGGTGGGTATCTCTTGCAGTCCTGTCTGGGCAAGGGAGGGGTGGCGGACGTCTATCGGGCGCAGCGGCCAGGGCAAGAGGGAGAAGAAGTCGTCATCAAAGTATTTCGTCATGGATATGCGCAGCGACCGGCCTTTCGGAGCTATTTTCTGAGCGAGGCAGAGAAAATCGGGAAACTGAAGCATCCGCATATTCTCCCGTTTCTGGAGTATGGGCAGAGAAAAGAGTTGTTATACGTCATCATGCCCTATATTGTCAGCGGGAACCTGGAAGATCTTCTGGCGCGGGTGGGAGGGCGGCTCTCAGCAATGCAGGCGTTGCCTGTTGTAGAGCAGTTATGTAGCGCATTAACCTATATACATGAGCGGCAGACCATACATGGGAACATGAAGCCGCAGAACATCCTGGTAGCGTCGGATGGGCAGATGCTCCTCTCTGATTTTGGCATTATGCATAGCTTTGATGATAGTCAGCAATCGTTGACGCGTATTGGCTGGGGATCGGCAGAATATGCCTCGCCCGAACAATCGTTGGGCATACAGCGTTACGCGAGCGACATCTACGCACTGGGAGTAATACTTTTTCGTATGCTTGCAGGCGTGCCCCCCTTTACGGGACAAACGCCGGTGGAAGTCCTGCTCAAGCATGTGCGTGAGCCTGTGCCTTCCGTGCGAAGTCTGGTGCCAACGATTGCAGAGACCGTCGATAGTGTGCTGAACAGGGCTCTTCAGAAGCGAGCGGATGAGCGCTATCGTAGTGCAAAAGAGTTGTACGAGGCCTTGCAGGCGGCAATCATCCTCGCACCCATTGCCTCGCCAGTCGTACGAATCGTCACGCGAGAGCAGGCAAGATCTCCGGAAGCGCCACTGAAGAAACTCCCCCTTAAAAAGCTTTCCTTGCAAGGTGCAGATCCCACGACCCCGATCCCCATCAGCCTGGCATTAGATGAATGGCAAGGACAACGTTCCGGGGAAGCGTGGTGGCAGACAGAGGGCAATGTCGCGAACGTGCTCGAACAGGAGAAGACGTTGCCCACGAACGTGCTCGAACAGGAGAAGAAATTGCCCGTGAGAGAGCCAGGACAGGAGAAGAAATTGCCTATGGATAGTGAGCATCAGATTCCCCCCTGGGTAGCATCGGAGCCGCCGGAGTGGTCACCGCTGGCTCGAGAGGGAGAGCCGCGCGAAGTACCGCTCACCGTAGCGGGCTATTTACAGCAGATGGAAGCCGTGGACGAGGCGAGATTTGTGGTGGGAGGGCAGATGACGGGGGAGCAGGAAAGCGAGACGAACGTGATGTCGTCGGCTGGACAGATACAGCGTTGGCTACCAGTCATCGTCGTCGTTTTGTTGTTGTTGGGTTTATGTGGGGCGTTGCTTTCGGCGGTATTTTTGGGCTAGAAAAGCCCTTTGCAAAACAGACAGGCAACAGACACTTTTCATGCCAGTTGCCTGTTTTGTTTGTGGGCGATAGTATGTGTTTGCATATTCACCAAAGTATTTTTGCCGCACTACGCCATCGTATCCAGGTCTATGAGCGGCGAAAACCGCCGGTTACCAGACATGGACCAACTCTCCTTACTCTTTCATAGAGTGAAGTACAGAGACCAGTACGTGGTATCGTGCACGAAGGATAGTGCCAGGGGCGCGTAAAAATAAGTGATACGAAGCAGCATTGCTTTGTACAGGTCAGCCATTTGGAAAAATCAGGAATACGTCGTCGAGAAATGGGATGTCCTGGGCAGGGTCTGAATAGCTAAACGCGTGTAATAGCTATGATTTGCGAATGTCCATAACGCCTGGAAAATGGCGGGTTCGCGGTGTTCCAGGAGGCGTAAAAGTGCCTGTTGTTTTTCCATACTAATGTGACAGAAGTTACCACCAGCAGAGGCATTCAACTCGCGCATCACAGCGCGCAACCGTGTTTCGCTCAGCATCAACGCAGTCTTGCTTCCCGCGCTGGGAAGAAGATGCTGTAGGACCTCATCGATGAGATGGAGACTGGAAGGAGGAGGAAAATCTTGATCGGACGGTATAAGCAGGTCAATAATAGTGTTGAGCTGTTTGCGCTCGTCAAAGCTCAGCTCGATTGTCTGTTTCGCTCTGGAAACAGAATAGGATCGTGTGGTCATAAAAGCTCCCCTCGGACGTGGCTGGAAACCTCATTTTTACCTCACACAATGGTATCATAAAACATGTCTATAATTCAATGCTGTACAGAATACTTACACTTTCTTAATGAAAAAAAGTTAAGAACAATCTTTCATCATGGAGGCTATTGCGTACGTAGAGAAAGATGAGATGAAGCGTCAGGGGGGCTTCTGGGTGGTTTAGGAATTTCGGGTGGAGAGCAATGCCCCACCCGAACATCTGAGAAATTAGAAAACGATCGTTTTGTTCGCGTACGTGAGCACACGATCTTCCGTATAAGCGCGAACTGCATCGGCCAGGACGCGGCGTTCGACATCGCGTCCCTTGCGTGCCAGATCGTCGGCAGTATCGCGATGGTCGCAGTGGATCACATCCTGAGCAATGATCGGGCCCTCATCCAGGTTCTCGGTGACATAATGTGCTGTTGCGCCGATGAGCTTGACGCCGCGCTCGAAGGCACGCTGGTAGGGATTAGCACCGATGAACGCAGGCAGGAAACTGTGGTGAATGTTGATAATCTGCTGAGGATAGGTGCGAACAAAAAACGGCTCGAGAATCTGCATATAGCGCGCGAGAATGAGAAAATCAGCCTTGTCAGAGAGAAACTCGAGGATGCGTTGCTGGTCCTGAGCGCGCGTCTCTTTGTGCACGGGAAAATGATAGTAGGGAACCTGATACATCTGGGCCAGATTTTCCAGGTCGGGGTGATTGCTAATAACGCAGGCAATCTCCATCATAAGCTCGCCACTCTTCCAGCGCCAGAGGAGATCCGTCAGGCAGTGATCGAGTTTCGAGACAAAGATCGCGGCTCGTTTGCGTTTGCGAGAATAGCTCACGCTCCATTGCATCTGGAAGCGTTCCGCGATCGGTTGGAAAGATTGATGTAGCTCTTCTTCCGTCAGATCGAAGGTATCTTCAGCAAAGCTCACACGCATAAAGAATGTGCATTCTTGTTGATTCGTCGCATACTGATCAGACTGGACAATATTGCCGTGGTGTTGAAAGACGAAACTGGAGACGGCCGAGATGATGCCGGGTCGGTCAGGGCATGAGATTAATACTGTAATCGTCTCTTTATGTATAGACACATCGCACTCCCACATCGTGATGTAAATTTATTTTTAATCGAGATTTTCGGGAAGGAAACCTCGGGTAAGAGTATACCATAGGCAAACAAAAAAGCGATACAAGCAAGGAAAGAAGCCAGGCTTACGCAGGTTCGGCTTCTTTCCTTGCTTGTCTATGTTCCGTATCTGTCTCCTACTTTATAATTATAGCGTGTTATCTGTAAGATCTGTCTAAGTTGACAGCTTGAACGTAGCGGGTTGCTTCTTGAAGCGTGAGACGATTTCAATGGAGAAAAGACATGGCTGGACATAGAAACGACGATCATGCGGTAGAGCTAACAAGTGGACGACCGGGTCGCAAGCTCTCTGTCTATTTTATCGCGTCCGTGGCTGCCCTGGGGGGATTGCTTTTTGGCTATGATACGGGGGTGATTTCGGGGGCGCAGCTCTATCTGGTGAAAACCTTCGCACTTGATTCGAGAGCTCAGGAATTTGCAGTGAGTAGTGTCCTGATCGGTGCGCTGATTGGAGCACTGATAGCAGGGAAGTTGAACGATATGTTTGGGCGGAAAAGGACGCTCATCATCCTCTCGATTGATTTTACCTTGGGAGCTCTACTGACCGCGCTCTCGCCTAATTTTTGGTCGTTCATTCTCTTCCGTATTATGGTTGGTCTGGGAGTAGGAGCGGCCGCGAGCGTCGTGCCAGTGTACATTGCCGAAATGTCGCCTTCGGCTGTGCGCGGTAAACTGGTCACATTTAATCAGCTTGCCATTACCATCGGGATTGCCGTTTCCTACTGGGTCGATCTGGCGTTTGCGGCAGGTGGTTTTGATTGGCGACCGATGTTTGCGGCGGCGGCCGTGCCCGGGATACTGCTTTTCCTGGGCATGCTCGTCAGCCTGGAGACGCCGCGCTGGTTGGCGAGTAAGGGACGTTGGGACGATGCACATCATGTGCTGACGCGTGTTCGGGGAGCCAATCCAGATGAGGAACTGGCAGGGATTCGCACTGCTCTTCTCGAAGAGAGTGTGCAGGTGGGGGTAAAAGAACTGCTCAAGCCGGGACTGCGTATGGCCTTACTCGTAGGTGTGGGGCTTGCCGTCTTCCAGCAATTCGTAGGTATCAATACAGTGATTTATTACGCGCCGACCATTTTCCAGGCCGCAGGTGTTGCTTCGGCCAGTGCCGCGATTTTTGCCACCAGCATTGTAGGCGTAGTAAATGTCGCGTCTACGATCCTCTCGCTCTTCCTGGTAGATCGTGCGGGAAGGCGTGTGCTGTTGTTGACCGGCATCGTGGGCATGATTATTGGCCTGATCTGCATGGGGGCCGTCTTTGCCGTGGGACCTACTTCGGCGGTAGGCTTAATTCTTGCGTCACTGATTCTCTACATCTTCTCGTTCGCGATCAGCCTGGGCACCGTGTTCTGGTTGATGAGCGCTGAGCTTTTCCCTACGCGCGTGCGTGCGGTGGGCGCGAGCATCTGTGCGTTCTCGAACTGGGTGTCGAATTTTCTGGTCAGTGTCACTTTCCTTACGCTGGTGAATGGCATCGGGCGGCCCATGACATTCTGGCTCTACGCCATTATGGGAGCGTTGGCCTTTGTGTTCTGCTTCAGCCTTGTGCCAGAGACGAAGGGAAAGACACTGGAGCAGATCGAGTACTACTGGCTGCATGGACGTCGCTGGCGAGAGGCACCACCTGATATCACGAGAAGGGAGCCTGCGCTGTAAATCTCATGGACGGAGCGTAAACGAGATCCTGCGGGTGGCATATTTCTAAACACCACTCGCAGGATCTTTTGTTTTTGGCTCCGCAATAGACGTTTCGCTTTTTGCGCGCAATGAAGCAAGCCAGATATTGAAGAGATTGCGGCTGCTAACGGTGCGGGAGCGGGGCGGGGAATTGCGGCTACGTACTGCTGCTAGTTCATGTGCGTTTTCTCTTTCAAAAGTGCTCGTACCTCAGCGGCATTGCGTCGTTTGAGCGCCTGCTGTGCAATCTCGCGAGCTTCTTCCAGCGTATAGAGACGGAGCTGCTGTTTACAGAGAGGGATAGCCTTGGGCGTCATGCTCAACTCGTCCAGACCCAGACCGACCAGGACGGGGAGCGCAAGCGGGTCGCCAGCGAGTTCTCCGCACAACCCGACCCAACGGTGATGCTCATGAGCGGCTTTGCTGACCATCGCAATCAGGCGCAATACAGCCGGATGAAGGGCATCTGAGAAGGAGGCCGTCGCCTCGTTCGTGCGGTCGGCAGCCAGGGTATATTGGGTAAGGTCATTGGTACCGATGCTAAAGAAATCCACCTGTTCAGCCAGGAGATCGGCCATCAGAGCGGCGGCTGGTACCTCGATCATAATACCCACCTGGACCTGTTCGGCGACGGCGATCTGCTCCGCCTCCAGTGCCTGACGTGCAATCTCGAGCTGTTCTCGTAGCGCGATAATCTCTTCACTGCTGCTGACCATCGGGAACATGATGCTCAACTGATGTCCTGTTCCTGCGCGCAGTAAGGCGCGCAACTGGGTTTGCAGAAGATCTCTGTGCGTGAGCGCCAGACGAATGCCGCGGATGCCCAGGAAGGGATTCATCTCCGCTGGCACGGTCATATAGGGAGCCGGTTTGTCTCCGCCGATGTCGAACGTGCGGACAACGATGGGGCGCTGCTCCATTGCTTCAAAGATAGAGCGATAGATCGTCACCTGTTCTTCTTCGTCGGGGGCCGTGGCCCGCTCGAGAAAGAGAAATTCGGTGCGCAGGAGCCCGATCCCCTCGGCACCGTAAGAGAGCGCTCCGGCCACCTGATCGGGCGAGCCGATATTCGCCACAATCTCCACGCGTGTGCCATCAGAAGTATACGCCGGTTGGTGGGCGGATGCGAAGGCAACCTGCTGATGCTGAGCCAGCGTTTGTGCGCGCTGACGATAGAGTTCAAGCGTTGCAGAATCTGGTTCGAGCAGGATTTCTCCGTTATTGCCATCGACGATCACCTGGAGACCATCAGTCAACTGGTCCAGTTCAGTCCCTAGACCGGTAATGGCGGGAATGCCGAGGGCTTTCGCCAGGATCGCCACATGCGAGGTGGGGCCGCCGGTTGCGGTACAGAAAGCGTAGACCTTCTGGCTATCGAAACGGACCGTCTCGGAAGGTGTGAGATCGGGAGCGACGATAATCGCAGGCGTTTGCAGGTGCAGTGTTTGCTCCTGCTGACCACCTAAAATACGCAAAACACGTTGTCCGACATCCTCTAGATCAGCGGCGCGTGCGGCCAGATACGTATCGTTCAGCGAGCGTAACTGATTCGCATACTGCTCGACGCCTTGCTGCCAGGCATACGCGGCGGTACGAGTGTGTTGTTGGATTGTGGAATGCACCTGGTCAAGCAATTCGGGGTCATGCAAAAAAGACTCGTGAGCTTCAAAAATAGCTGCTTCCTGGGTCCCAACGGATTGAGTGGCCTGTTCATAGAGACGATGGACTTCCTCGCGCGCCTGTGAAAGGGCTTCATCCAGATGTTGCAGTTCGCATGGCACATCAGAAGTCTCTTGCTGGTGAACCACAAGCTTTTGCGCCTCATAGCGCACGATAGGCCCGATTGCGATGCCTGGGGATGCTGCGATGCCACGAATTGCTCTTGTCATACTCATTTTACTCGGTCTCTCCAAAGTTTGTTGTAATCAGGTTGCTGAGTGCAGTGATCGCGGCATCTTCATCCGTGCCATCAGCGCTAATACGCAGGCGATCATTCATCTGGATACCAGCGGCGAGAATGCGTAAAACACTCTTCGCATTGACAGGCTCAGTCCCCTTCGTCAGATTTTCGACCTGTATGGTAGATGAAAAAGTTGCAGCCAATTTGGCAAAAACTGCTGCTGGACGAGCATGTAAGCCAACGTTGTGAGAAACCACCACTTCGTTTGATGTAGCCAAAGGTCTTTCCTCTTTCCTTCTTGCACGCAGTGAAAAGCTTAGTTGCGATGAGTGATTTGCTGTGTCAGATTGATGACACCTTCTTTCGCAGCCTGTAAGGCAATTGCCGTCAGTTCACGAAGCGAAGAATTCTCTCGTTGGATGAGTAGTTCCAGAAGCATCGGAAGATTAACGCCACAGATCACCTGCGTGCCATGAAGTGCCAGACGCGAGCTGGCATTGGCGGGACTGCCTCCCAGAATATCGACCAGAACGAGAGCCCCATCAGTGCCCGAAACCTCGGCCACGGCCAGTTCAAGGGTTGCACGTAAGGACGCAAGGTCCGTATCTGGCTGCATGCCGACGGTCAGAAAAAGCTCCTGAGGGCCAACAATCATCTCTACAGCATTTTTCATACCCTCCGCCAGTAACCCATGTGAAATAAGAACGATACCTACCAAGGGAAACTCCTTTCTTTCCTTGAATGGACAGTATCTTAGCAGGTCTGGGCAATGGGGAACTGGCAGGTGTCCTCAGCCCGGGAGAGAAGATACTCTTCCGGGCTGCTGAGACTATTTATATCTCCAGGACGAAGAGGACATCGCGCCCAGCCCGTACTACACCACTGGCACGTTCGACAATCTGACCGGCTCCTGAAGAGACAACCGGGCTCAGGATGACTTTGCCCTGGTGCTCAATGATCGGACGTTCAAAGCGCACGATCGTCGTGCCAACCTGAACCTGCTGTCCCTCAGTCGCAATATTTTTGAAGCCTTTGCCATGCAGCTCAATCGTATCGAGACCGATATGGACAATCATTTCGACCCCTTCAGGTGTCGCGATACCAAAGGCATGACCACCTGGAAAAAGCTTGACCAGCGTACCGGCTACCGGAGCCACGGCCACAGATCCCGATGGATCGATAGCCACGCCATCGCCCACCATTTTCTGTGCGAATACCTGATCAGGGACCTGTTCCAGATCCACTACTGTGCCATCGAGTGGCGCTATTACCTGTATTCTTGTCATCTTCGAAATTCCTGGTTATGTGAACCGGGCGGAGATACGCTCCGCCCTTCTCTAATGCTATTCGCTAGCTGGAGTTTCCACGCCCTCTTTCATCAGGCGCTTCATATCACTGGCGATATTATCCGACTGCATGCCCATGATGACCTGGACGACCTTCCCTTGCTTGACCACTCCGGAGGCTCCCAGGCTCTTCAAGCGAGGCTCATCGATCTGGGCAGGATCTTTGATGAAGAGGCGCAGGCGGGTGATGCAGCCCTCGACGCTTTCGATGTTCTCGCTACCGGCAAGAGCAGCGATCACCTCAGCCGCCAGTGTATCATTTTTATTGGCCGTAGCAGTGCCACTGGCGCTGGCCTTTTTGGTCGGCGACGGTCCGCGCTGACTTTCAGGCAAGATCCAGTCAGCCGACAGACCCGTCGAGGCCTCACCACGTCCTGGCGTACCGAGATTGAAGAATTTGATACAGAAGCTGAAGAGGAAGTAGTAGATGACGGCATACACGACACCGACCAGCAGCATGGTCCAGGCACCAGTCGTATTTTTTGCGCTGAAGTTAATCAGGTAGTCGATCAGACCAGCCGAGAAGCCAAAGGCCATATGGATATTGAGCAGCGCACAGACGAATAGTGCCGTGCCGGTCAGGAACGCGTGGATGACGAAGAGAACCGGTGCGACGAAGAGGAAGGCAAATTCGATTGGCTCGGTGATGCCAGTCAGGAACGAGGCGAATGCTGCGGAGAGCAGGATACCAGCCGCAACTTTCGGGAAGCGCGCCTGACGGATCATCGCCAGACAGGCAGCGGGCAGACCAAACATCATCATTGGGAAGAAACCAGATTCGAAGAGTCCGGCATTTGGATCGCCTGCAAAGTAGCGTAAGAGGTCACCGTGTGTCACCACACCCTTAGGATCAGTGTAGGTGCCAAGCTGGAACCAGATGTAGCTATTGAGCACGTGATGGAGACCCAGAGGGATGAGCAAGCGGTTAAAGAAGCCGTAAATGCCAGGGCCGAGAGGGCCGAGTCCGATAATGGCGGTCCCAAATGCCTGAAGTGCGTTCTGAATTGGAGGCCAGATGTAGCCGAAAATCACCGCCAGCACGACAGCCGAAAGGCCAGTGATGATAGGTACGAAGCGGCGTCCGCCGAAGAAGCCCAGATAATCAGGGAGGCGAATGTTATGATAGCGGCGATAGAGACCGGCAGCAACCAGGCCCATCAGGATGCCTGACAACACATCCATGTTGTTATCATGTGCCCCTTTGCCGATCGGGCTGAAATCGTTAAAGACGGCGTTAAAGATAAGGAAACCAACCAGACCGGCAAGAGCAGCCGCGCCTTCGCCGCCTGAGAGACCGAATGCGATACCGACACCAAAGATCATCGGCAAATTAGAGAAGATCGCGTTCCCTGCGTCAGCGATAAATGGAGCGCCTGTTGCGTTCGGATTATGCAACAGAGCCTGCCAGAGGTCAGCCTGTCCCAGGCGTAACAGCAAGGCGGCAACGGGCAAGACCGCAACGGGCAGCATGAGGGAGCGCCCGAGGCTTTGCAAGGCACCGAGGATGCGGCTTCCTACACCGGGGCTTGATGGTTGAGAGGCCATTGATTGGGAAGATGTGTCAGCAACACTCATTGCTCATTCTCCTCTGTTCAAGCGATAAGCAAATAACGTTTTGAGCCAGTTTCTCCTGGCAAGATAAAGAAAAAGGACGCCGGAAAAACCCCTATGAGAACATACATGCAGATAGACAAAGGCTAAGAACCTCTGCATTGCGTGCTGGATCATGCTTGCCACGCCAGCTCGTGGTTGCGCTCCTTTCTTATCGTAATAATGTATTAAAATATTCCCTGCCAGTGTTATGCAAACTTCTGCGTGTAAGAAAAAAACAAAATAGCCCCTGCTTACTCGGAGAGCACAAGAAAATTGTGAGGCTCCTGTGTTGCAGAACGCTTACTGGCGAGTGGAAAGAGAGATTTTGTCGTATCCTTTTTTTCGACCGGGAACTGAATTTCAGTGACATAGCTATCAAGTTCCCCATCGCGTTGCAGGCAAACGTTGCGACAGGGACCGGTGATCACATAATCATTGGCCTGAATCCAGGTGCCCAGTGGCTGATAGGCTTCAGATAACGTGTAAGGATTGCCCTGATAGAGCAGAGTCGCCATCGTATTCACGCCCGGTAGTTCGCGAATCGTGATGCGGCCACCGCTGCGTTCAACGATATTGCCAACGGAGGAACTCTGTACAGGGACCACGACCTCAATAATGCTCACATCATTTTCCCGATACCCACCATCGGAATCAATAAATAAGAGATGGTCAGTCTGCTTTACGCCATTGTGTTTGAGCGTATGCAGCATATCGGTAGCGAATTGATGCTTCAGGGCAAAGTTGGCAGCCAGTGTCCGGCTGGAGGCCACAATCTGCGATCGCACCTTCTTCAGGGCGACTTCGTGAATCAGTTTTGTGCCTCCCGGCTCAAGCTGTTTCAAACGGGCCTCTACGCGTGCGAGCCGTTCCTGCTCTGCCAGCACGCGCTGTTGGATTTCGAGTTGCTTGAGACGGAGCATGCCGCGCAATTGTTCGGGAGGGAGATCGGCGTCCAGAAGTTGCACAATTTGCGCCAGCTCGAAGCCAAGATCTTTCAATGCGAGGATACGTTGCAGGCGAGAGAGTTGCTCAACGAGATAATAGCGATAGCCGGTCTCGCTATCGACATGGACAGGTTTCAACAGCCCGATCTCATCATAATAGCGTAGTGTGCGCATCGACACCTGACTCAACTTCGAGAAATCGCTAATTTTGAACACGAGCCGGGTTCCCTCCGTTTCTGGGTAGTAAAATCCACGCGTGGCTGGCATGCTGAATGGATTAGTTATAGCATAAACATTCACGTCACGTAAAAGTCAAGGGCGAAAGTGACTATTTTTTTTGTGATTATATATTACTTTGAAATGGATGAGATGAGCGTCAGTGGGGCAGTGGAATCTGGCCGAAATTGTCCGCAATCCTGGCTTGCTTCTCCCTGGTTCCTCAGAATTCGAGGATCAGGAACGGAAGTCTTGCTGGAATCCTGCGCAAGCTCCATTTCCTGACTAGAGGCGCTATAGTCCCTCACCATGTTCATCGGTGGCACCCTGGCGATACTTCTGGATGATGAGTTGAAGTGGCACTAATTCGGTGATGAGGAAGCGGAACGTACCCAGGGAGTCGAGAATCTGCGGGCCATAGATAGAGAGTATCCAGCGCCAGTATGGGGAAAGAGATGCCTGATGGCGGTTAGATACTTCGGAGCCACGTTGGATGAAATCGTTTACCAGCGCCTCCATCACCTGATTGGTCTCGGGTTTATTTGCCATAAACGTGTTGGTGAAGGAGTTGTAGAAAGTAGACCAGGCATTATTCTGATACTGCCAGTTGGACGATTGTTCTTTGGGTGGTGTCTCGCGTGGAGACTGGCGTGCAAACTCTGAGATATGAGCATTGAAGCCTGATATGAGGATGGTTGCCTGTAACAGGCCGCAGCCGCCAGCAGTAATGGGCCAGTAGAGCCAGGCTTCGGGAATCTGAGTGTTTGAAGTTTGATCGAGAAAGCGTTCGCGGATCAACCGGCGTGTAACGTCGATGATGCTCTGTCCTGGGCCGAAGAAGGATTGAGAGAAACGGGCCATTGCAGTATTAATTCCCGTGCGATGCGAACTGCCAAGATCGGCATGCATAGCGAGAGCATTGACCAGGTACGTCAGATGAGAGTTATACGTTTCGATTTGTGAAATGAGCGATGGGGATTGCATGACATGCTGGCGAGTCTGGCCGAGAAAGTGTTCGAAAGCGTTCCAGTTAACCTGCCAGTCTCCATGTGTATCAAGCGTAAGCAGGAGCCAGTCTGGTTGTCCTACTGGTAAGAATGGAAGGCGATCGCCACCGATACAGGTCGAGCCGCATTTTTCCAGATTCAGAGCAATGCCGCAAGTTTCGCAAAATATTCCTATAGCCTGCCATGCTTTGTCCATCTCATCGGCTGAGGTCCCCAGGATACAGATATCGTCGATGGCGCGAATAATCTGCACATGAGCAGAGCGTTCGAGATAGTGCTCGAATAGACCTGATACCAGTTCACCCAGCAAGTGAGAGAGCTGACAATAATTGGGGATGCCATTGGTGCTGGTTTTTGTTTGTCCTTGATAGGTGAGAGGAATCTGTAAAAACGTTTGAAAGAAGGCCAATTGGGAGGGAGATGCGCCGTAGCGTTGCAGAATATCCAGTAGCAGTTGATGAGAAAGGCTGGGATAGAAATCTTTGAAGTCAATTTTAAGAATGTGTAAGGGGCGTGTTGAGGGGAGTGCGCGTGCCAGCGCAATTTCCGCATTGATCAGTACAAGTGCTTTTTCTATATTGCTGATCTTGTCCAGAGCATCATAGTCCGAGAGTTGATCCAGATCCCTGAGTTCGCTTTTCCTGTGGAGGCGCATATGAAGAATAGAACCAGAATCCAGATGATCGAGATACTCTTCTGTGGTAAGCTCGGCCTGCTTTTCTGCGTCCCATATATCGATCTCCATGAGCGTGCTGGGACGGAATCCTTGAAAGTTATAGAAAAGGGTTCGTGTGGCACGTGTAAGCTGGCGATGATGGAATAGGTGCAGGCGGGCCTGACGTTCGGCGTTGAAAAACTGCTGGAGGATAGATTGCCAGCGCTGGCCTAAAATCTCCAGAAAGCAGGCGGTAGGAAGATCTTCGTCAATGCAGAGACGCCATTTGGTGAAAGTCCAGAGTGCGCGAGGTGGGAGTCCTTCCTGAGGACGTTGCCATTCATCTAAATGTTCGAGCATGATTGTGAGAGCATCTGAAAGTTCTTTTTGCATCGTTGTATCTGCAAGAAAGTCCTGTGCTTGTTTGCGTAGATTTGCCGGGTGATAGGCGTTCGTGCTTACCTGCTCCAGAATATCCACCAGGTCCTGAACTTTAACGCGCTGACGTAATGTATCGCCCACTGCTTCCTGAAACTGCTTTATACATTCATCTTCGTTGCTAAAAGCGAGATCAGCAATCAGGCTATCAAGTAGAGTGGTATAGTTACCGGTTGTTGTTGGCTGTAACAAACGTTCTACTAATGCTGTTTGTATTTGCTCGCTCTCTTCGCTGCTTTCTGGCCTGGTACTGGTGGCGGCTGAAGCCCATTCTTCCAGGAGTGCGCCAAAGATATACATAATCTCGGAGCGAAGCAGGCCGCTTGAGAGTTCTTTATCCAGACGTTCGCGCCAGAACGTGATGGTTTCGCGTGAGATGGGCTCACTCTCTGTATGCTCAAAGAGCGGCTCCATATTCGCAATATCCGGGTGAAGCTTCTGGTTGGCGAAGGTAATACGACGTAACCCTTCAAATAATATGCGCAAACGGCCTGTTTCTGTCGGTTCCTGTTCAACGGTCTGGCGGAGGTCGTTGTAGGCCTGAGATAGCCGGTTACGTTGTATACTCAGCTCGCGCAGCTTCATCTGCGTAATAAAATGCTCGTTTTTTGTAACCATGCCTGCAAAATTCCTTCTATAAATTTTTGTAATGAGAAAGAACAGGTTCTATGATTGCTCATAAAACCTGTTCTTTCTCATGGACGCAATTACGGAAGAAAATTAGCCAGATGGAGAAAAATGCAAAACGTGGTTATTGCAACCCACTTATTCTATTGCCATTTCGGGTCATTGGTGACAGGCGGGTAAGAGGGTTGGGATGGTGGATAGTACATTGGTGGTTGTGATTGATAGATTTGTCCATTGCCTGGACCCAGTACCTGTGGCGATGTCTCAGGAACCGTTAGTAGATAGATCAACATGGCAATACCGGTGAATAACACTGTACAGATAAACCATCCCCATTGCTTCAGCCTGACCTGTTTAATAAGCGTACCAATCCAGGCAATTATTCCTAGTAGGCTCGCGACGAAAATTGTGACAATAAAGGTCACAATTTCGGTAGTTTGATATGGATGAAGGAGCAATTGCATGCGGGGGGGATGAGGTAGCAAATAGAGAAGAGATGCTATGACAGCAATTACTAAAAAAGGAATAGACAGAATATAAAGAATTACAATGGTTTTCTTACGCATAGGAAGAAATGAATCCTTTCATACGATTAAGAGGTCCCTTGACATCGGCCTGAGACAATAAAAATGTTAATTTTCTTTGCCTTTCCAGCAGTTTAGCAAGGTTTGAAGTTTATGTCTAGAATACGTTCATTATTCCTGATGTGAGGCCCTGGTAGGAGGTCAGTTTTCAGGGAGAAGAGTGTGGATTTTCAGTGGAGCAGATCCTGTGGAGATGTGGTGGGGTTCCAATAAAAAGAAATGGCATGATACGATTTGTCATCATATCGTATCATGCCATTTCTTTGTGAGATGTTTTCTATCTTCTCTTTACCGTAACCATCACAGGCTCGCCTGGTCGCAGGGTCACATGATGTCGCGGATCGAGCGTGATCGTCTGGCCGGGAACCAGCGAGAAGTGGACGCGTTGAGCGATGGTTGCGAGCAAGAGATGGCCTTCCATCATCGCAAAATGTAGACCGATGCAGATGCGTGGGCCTGCACCGAAGGGGAAGTATGCATAGCGCGGAAGCAACTTCTCGCGTTCGGGCGTGAAGCGTTCAGGGACGAACTTTTCTGGTTCCGGGAAGTACTCTTCGCGGCGGTGAAGTGTATAGGGAGCTACCAGTGCAATCATGCCTTTAGATAGATGATAGCCATCGATCTCCACATCGCGTAATGCACGTCTGGCTGTGGCATAAGCAGGAGGGTAGAGGCGCATGGATTCTTTGAAGACCTGGAGGCAATAGGGTAAACGCGCCAGATCGGCATATGTTGGCGTGCGACCCTGCAACACACTATCCACCTCCTCCTGTATCTTCTGATAGGTCTCAGGATGCTGGCAGAGCAGATACCAGGCCCAGGTCAGCGCCGTCGCAGTTGTTTCATGACCAGCGCCGAAGAGCGTCAGGCACTCGGCCATCAACTGCTCATTGCTCATTGGATGGCCATCTTCATCTTTCGCTTTGAGCAGAATAGAGAGGAGGTCATTGCGTTCCTCGGAAGCATTGTTTCGCTCATCGATAAAGCCCTGGATATGATCGCGTAGAATCTGCATTGCTTTGTGCGTGCGAAGATTGCGCGGTAGCGGCCAGCTATAGGGCGGTGGCAAAAGCGACGCAAGGGCGTGCGAGATATATTCCACGCTGACCTTCATGGCCGCGCCCAGTTCATCGGTTTCGGCAAAGACATCGGCATCGAAAAGCGTTTTCCCGATGACACTCATCGTCAGGCTGGTCATTTGCTGATTGATATCGATCGTCGAGCCATCGGCCCACAACTGCTGAATCTGCTCGCCATACTGCGCCATTGTCGCGGCATATTCGGCGATATGGCGTGGCTGGAAAGAAGGGGCCATCAGTTTACGCTGGTGACGATGGAAATCGCCCTCGCTACTGAAGATGCCATCGCCAATCGCAGGGCGAAATGTGTTATGGATGGAGTCACCTTTGTCGAAGTCATATGCGTGTTCGACGAGAATGCTGTGGATATGTTCCGGTTTGTTGAAGAGAATCGCCGGGATCTGACCAAAGTGGATGCCGTACACATCGCCCTTATCGGCGACACGTTGCAGGAGCGTCAGGCGATCGCGGGCAAATTCGGGTAGATTTCCGACAATGGGATAGGCACGAATAAAGTGGAATGCCTTCTGAGACTGGGCCTCTGTTTTTACTTGAGTGACCATATGTGTATTCCTCGAAAATCTTAGCGTCGACAGAGCCTCGTGGATCATGGTGAGGTGCTCTGAAGTGTGGCTGCTTGCCAATTCTTACTCATTTTTTTCTCTGTTAAGATCATACCATCGGAATGGAAGAGATGCCATCCTGAAATTGAAACTATTGTAAAAAATGCGCGAATTGTAAACAGGTGACATCAGGTCGCAAGAGCATGCGGTATAATATATATTGTCTCTACTGAGCTAAGAAAGAGAGTATTAGAAGGAAGCAAAGATATGCGCATCGCTCTTTTATCCGATATTCATGGAAATTCGCTCGCGCTTGACGCGGTGCTTGCGGACATTGAGGCGCAGGGTGGGGCGGACACCTACTGGGTGCTGGGGGATTTCTCGTCTTTAGGTTTTGATCCAGTAGGCGTGGTAGAGCGTGTCACGAAATTGCCCAACGTATTTTTCTTACAGGGGAACCATGATCGCTACATCATCATGGGCGATCGTCCAGGTCTGGCGCGAGCACGGGCGAATCCCCGTCTGGCCGCATTTATCGATACAATGACGATGAATGTGCTCTGGACGCGAGAGCTGATTGAGGATAGTGGCTGGTTGCCCTGGTTCGAGCGTTTACCGATGGAATTGCGGCTGACGTTGCCGGATGGGACGCGCTTGCTGGGCGTGCATGTGGCCCCGGGTGTGGACGATGGGCCGGGGATTATTCCGTTGTTGAGCGATGACGAACTGCGCGATCTGTTAGCGCCAGCTGAGGCCGATCTGGTGATTGTAGGGCATACGCATGTGCCGCTGGAACGCACCGTAGAGCAGGTGCGCGTATTTAATCTGGGTAGCATCAGTAATCCTATGGGCGCACGCCTGGATGCCAGCTATGCATTGCTGGATGCCGACGAGCGTGGGCATACTCTGCAATTGCGCTATGTGGAGTACGACCGCGAAGCGGTCATCGAAGCGTTAAAGCGGGTGCAGCACCCGACAATCGACTTCCTGACGATGTTTATGCGCGGAGAGATCGTCCCGGCATGGGCACAACGTCAGGGGATACACGGGCAGGGATGAAGAGCAACCGGGATTCAATCCCCGTAGAGGCGCGGCTTGTCTGCGCCCGGGGTGTCGTGTGGGGTCG
>Ga0310811_10003968_pt1 | contig 18640 bp, 17 predicted proteins | sample YCmetagenome_FD_207642 | JGI IMG/M metagenome (GOLD analysis project Ga0310811, IMG submission 207642) | Soil microbial communities from experimental microcosm in Duke University, North Carolina, United States - YC | ecosystem: Engineered > Artificial ecosystem > Soil microcosm > Unclassified ...
GAGGTCGCGATCGGCCGGTAAATGAATGGCGACGATACGCTCATTGCTGTGTGCTTGGTCTTGCTGTGCCGGCGCCCCGTTGTCGCCGTGCTCCGCCCTGCCCTTGCGGCCGCTGACCGGCGGGCTGAGCTGCTGGTGCATCGCCGCTGCCGATCGCGACTTTGGTGCCCTCGGTGAGGCGGACAAAGCCGGTCGTCACGACACGCTCGGGCGGCTCGAGACCCTTGCTGACCACCGTCTGCGTCTCGTCCTGCTTCTGCACCGTAATCGGCCGCACCGTGACGGTGTCGTCATCTTTGACCACGTACACGAAGGTACCATTTGGCCCTCTTTGTACGGCGCCGGTTGGAATCGCCACGACCTGCTTGAGCGTGTCGACCAGCAGCCGGATATTGACGAACTGCCCCGGCCAGAGCTGCAATTTGGCGTTCGGGAATTCGGCCTTGAGCTTCACGGTGCCGGTCGTCTGGTCCACCTGGTTATCGACCACCCTGAGCACGCCGCGATCGATCACCGCATCATTGTCCGATCGCTGCGCCTCGACATCGAGCGGGCTCTTTTCAAAGGCGGTGTTCACCTGGGAAAGGTCCTGCTGCGGCAGGTTGAACAGCACCGAGATCGGCTGCAGCTGTGTGATGACCACAATTGATGAATTGGTGTCGGCCGAGCGCACGTAGTTGCCTTCGTCCACCATGCGAATGCCGGTGCGGCCGTCGATCGGCGCGGTAATGGTCGTGTAGCCAAGCATCGCTTGGGCATTGTCGATCGCTGCCTGATCGGCCTGAACGAGCGCGGTATTCTGCGCCACCAGCGCACGCTGGGTATCAGCTTGCTGTTTGTTGATGGCGGCGGTGGCAGCGAGTCTTTCGTAGCGCTCGAGATCGATCTTCGAGTTTGCGAGCTGCGCTTCGTCCTGAGCCTTCTTGGCGATCGCTTGATTGAGCTGCGCTTGATAAATTACAGGGTCGATCTTGGCCAGCACGTCGCCCTTCTTGATGTCGTCGCCTTCCTTGAAGTTCACGCTCAGAAGCTTGCCGTCGACCTGCGGGCGTACCGTCACCGTATTGAGAGCTTTGATGGTTCCAACCGCATCCAGATAAACCGGCACATCCGCACGGGCCGCTTGGGCGACAAGCACAGGGACGGGCCCCTCGCCGGCGGCAAAGCGCCCGCCACGCCGCTGCTGGGGCGCCGTAGCGCTGAAAATGTAATAGACAGCAGCGGCAAGCGCGATCAGGACAAGCCCGATTACAAGGGTGCGTCGCGTACCGCCGCGCGCCTTCGCCAGGATCTGTTTGGGAAACTCACCGTGCATTGGCAGCTTCCACCGGCTTCGGCGACCAGCCGCCGCCAAGCGCCTGATAAAGGCTGACTATAGCGTTCACATGGTCGAGCCGGGCCTGCGCCAACACGTCCTCTGCCTGGTACAGTGTCTGCTGCGTCTGCAGCACCGTGACGAGATCGACCGTACCTTCGCGCAGACGCTGCTCCGAAATGTCGAAGGCGCGGCGCGAGCTCGTTACCACTTCGCGCTGCAAGCGCTCGCGTTCCGCAGTTTTGCGAATGTCATCGAGCGCGTTCTCGACTTCAGAGAAGGCCGTGATCACTGTCTTGCGATAGGTCTGCAGCAGCTCGTCCTGCTTGCCCTTCTGTAGGTCGAGATTGCCCAGCAGTTCACCACCGCGGAAAATTGGCTGGGTAAGGCTGGCAACTGCGGTATAAATGACCGATTCGGGCCGCAGCAAAAGCTTTAGAACCGCGCTCTCATAGCCACCTTCGCCCGTGAGCTTGATGCTTGGTAGGAATTGCGCCCGCGCGTTTTCCACGTTGGCGTTGGCGGCTGCGAGCTCTGCCTCCGTTTTGCGGATGTCAGGACGTTGGGCCAACAATTCAGACGGCAGCCCTGGCGTCACGCGTGGATAGGTGATGCTACGCAAGCTTCCGCCGCGGATGGTTACGCTCTCAGGAGAGCGTCCCATTAGCACCGCGAGCGTGACTTTATTCTGCCGCAACGTTTGCTCGAGCGGTGGAAGAGCGGCGCGCTGCGTGTTGACCACACTTTCCTGTTGTGCGGTGTCGAGCGCGGAAGCCGTGCCTGCCTGCAGCCGCTGCTGGATCAGATTGAGCACTCGCGTCGCACTGGCGAGGTTCTCGCGTGCGACGCGGAGCCGATCCTGCGCGGCCAGCACCTGGAAATAGGCATTGGCGACAGCCACGACGGTACTAAGGCCTACAACCTCGCGGTCATAGCGGCTGGCAACGGCGGACTGCTCGGCAGCGCGGAGAGCGGAGCGGTTTTTGCCCCAAAAATCGATCTCGTAGTCAGTCACGCTAAGCGTAGCTCTCAGATTGTTGTTGATGATGGCGACGCTAGGACCCGACCGAGAAACGCTAATAACGTTGGTGCTGCCGGTGGTCTTGGATCGCTGCGAGTGTGAGGCGTTGCCATTGAAATCGATGGCCGGCAGCAACGCGGCGCCAACGATGCGGGCATTTGCATCGGCCTGCACGATGCGAGCGACTGCCGCGGCGATATCAAGGTTGGCAGCGCGCGCCTCTTCGATGATTTCGGTTAGTTCGCGCGAGCGGAAAGTGCGCCACCAGTCGAGCGGCGGGATGGCGATTTCTGCTGCTGTGGCCTTGCGCGGCCCATAGGTATAGGCGGAAGGAATATTGAGCCCGGGTTCCGGCTTGTCACCGGCGAGCAGGCAACCGCCGAGCGGTAATGTTACGCATACACTCTGCAGCATCATCCGGAACGGGCGCCCCCAAGCTTTTCTTCCCGCCTCCTTAGTATCTCCACCCCAATGCATCCAAAGAACCTTCAGATCCCCGCCAAAGGTCGACTCGGTTAAGCAACAATATTACTACCGTTTGTCGCTTGCGGTCCGTTTTCGGCCGGGAGGCCAGTTGGCGAGGGCCTGCCGCCCCGAGGGCGTGATTTTCGCCGCGATGTCAGCAAAGACGCCCTGGATCGTCTGATCAAAGTTCAGCCGCGCCGCGCGGGTTTGCGCGGTAGCGGCGCGCATCGCCTCGACGTCAAAAGGTTCCTGCCGCAGGACCTCGTGAATGCGCTGGCGCGCCGAATGATACTTCGTCTGCGCCTCGTCGATCGCCGCATGATTGGCGTTCATTTGACTACGCAAGATCTCGGCATCTGCCGGTGGCAGCGTTGCCGCCAGCCGCTCTACGCGAACGAATACGTTGGGGTCCCAATAAGAGGGTGCAGGCGCCCGAAAAATCATCGCAAGCGCGACGCCGACGAAGAACAAATTGAGCGCGAGTGAACCGAGCAGCAGCCAGCGCGGTGAGCCCTGTGTGGCGCCCGGCAGGGCATGGGCGATACTCATGGACGCGCTCCCGTGAATGCCTCGGGTTCAAAGGTGATCGAGCCAATGCCGCCGCCGCCGACAAAAGCGGGGGCGGCCCCCGGGTCGTCGAAACGACGGTCGAACCCTGCGATGCCGACAAAGAATCCGAGTGCAGCAAAGCAGGCCAGTGCCGCCATGCGCGGCCAGGCCGGCGCAAACTGCCAGTCGAGCAGCACGGAGGGCAGACGCCAGAACGGTTGCTTTTGCCTCGGCAATGGGCCGCCGATGCGGCTGAGGACGCGGTTGAGCGCAGCCTCGTCGGCAGGCTCCATCGCCCGACGCTTGAGTACCGATTCAATAAGCTTGTCGAACTGCTCGTTGTTCATTTCACTCGTCCTCATCGATCATATTCCCGAGCGCGCGGCGCAAATTCTGCTTGCCACGCACAAGCAAGGTCTCGACCGCCGATACCGAGGTGTCGAGGATTTCGGCAACTTCCGCATTACTCATCCCTTCGCCGTAGGTGAGCATGATTGCGGTGCGCTGGCGCGCGGGCAACTTGTCGATCGCCCCCGCGACCATGCGCTCGCGCTCGTCGGTTTCAGCCTTTTCGGTTGCAGCCGGCGATGGGTCGACAATATCGCCCGCCGCCTCCAGCTCGACCCACGGCGCGCGCCGTTTACGGTCGAGACAGAGATTGACCACGACGCGGGTGAGCCAGGTACGGAACAAGGCAAGCGGCCGCCAGCGCGGCGCATGCGTCCATACGCGCATGAGCGCTTCCTGCGCGACGTCTTCGGCCTCCGCAGCATTTCCAAGGACGCGGCGGGCAAGGCCGAGCATGGCCGGCAAATGACGGCGCGCAAGCAACTGGAACGCCCGTTCGTCGCCGCGCGCGACCCGGGCCATGAGCGCTTCGTCGCTGTCATCCATCGCGATGCGGCGGTTGCCATAGCGGATGCCCGTTTCATTGCAGACTTGGCCTGTCTGTTTAACGGGCGGCGGGTCCGAATCCTGTGGCGCCAGTATATCGGGAAAAGGGCCGGTTTATTATGCCTAACTTGTTGAATTATCGGGGATTCGCAACTCTTCTTTGGGCCGCAAGCTCGAGCCCCTTCACCAGTCGATAGACTGCTGTGCAATTCGGCACCGGCACACTCAGCCGCCCCCCTTCACGCACAATAAACCCGGTCAACTCATCAATTTCGGTCGGCGCGCCACGCGCGATATCGAGGGCCATCGAGCCGGCATGCCTCGACATCGGAACCTGGCCGGACCGAACCCTGTCGACGAAGTCCATCGGTGGAAAGGCGAAGCTGCCGCCCAGCGCCCGCACCACGGCCGTGCATTCGGCGGCCATGTCGTCGATCAAGGTCCGCATCTCGGTGGAATCGTACCTGGCTGCGTTGTCCCCCATCATCAGCGCACCCAGCGGATTCATCACGCAATTGAAGACAAATTTCGACCAAACGGCGCCCATTGGGTCGGCGACGACTTCCGTTTCCATGCCAGCTTTGTTCAAAAGCTCGGCGAGCGGGCGCCCATCCTCGACAGTACCGCGCACCGGCCCGAGCCAGCTTTTCCCATCGATCAGGTATTCGATGCAGCCTGGTTCGACGTAACGGCCTGCATTCATCGTTACTCCGCGGATGACGCATGCTCGTGGATCAGAGAGCAGAACCTCCGCATTGCCCATCCCGTTCTGAAGCGTAACCAGCATCGGATTTCCGGCGAGCATCGGCCGCAATTGGGCGAGAGCGTCGGCGGTCATCTTGGACTTGATAAGGAAGATAACGGCATCGAACGCCGCACCTTTCAGCGAAGTCGGGTCGGCGGTTGCCCGAATTTTGGCGGTGCGTGCGCTCCTGCCAATGATGCGGATGCCGCGCGCGTTGATGGCGTCGACGTGTTCTTCGTTCGTGTCGAACGCGGTCACCCTGGCCACTGACGAAAGCGCGGCGGCAAAGAGTCCACCAATGGCACCGCAGCCGATGATGAGGATTTGCCCGCTCATGCCACTATCATGCGCGGGCGAGCCGTCGCCGTTCACCGCCCGCTCACGTCGGTGAGTGCGAAGCCGGCGACACGTTTGTAGTTTTCCGACAGCGCGCGCAGTTCGTCCTGGGTGATATATTTGTCGAGATCGTCGAACGGCCGGTCGCCGACGAGTTCCTCGACCTTGATGTTGATGAAATCGGGCGGATGCTCGCGGTTGGTGCGCACCACCCGAGCAGCGGGCCCGGCCCGCGCGGCCTCATAGGCCTTGAGCGCATCGCGCGGATCCGCGTTGCTGCGCAGCAGGTCGGCAAGGGTGCGTGCGTCGATTGCCGCTTGCGCCGCGCCGTTAGAACCGCGCGGATACATCGGATGCGCCGCGTCTCCCGCGAGCGTGATCCGGCCGAATGTCCACTTGTCGATCGGATCCTTGTCCACCATTGGATATTCAAGGATTTGATCGGCGTCGCGGATCATCTGTGCAACGTCGAGCCAGTCGAAGCGCCAGCTCTCGTAGAGCGGAAAGAAATCACCAAGATTGCCCGGCTTGTTCCAGTCGTTCTGCTCGAACGTGTCGCGCTTGATCTCGGCCATCCAGTTGATCAACTGACGTCCATCGCCATCGATATCGTCGATGATGGGATAGATGACGATCTTGCCGGTCAAAATCGAGCCGACCCGCATATAAGTTCGGCCGTCTAAAATCGGTTTGCGGCGCGTTATGCCGCGCCACGTGTTGATACCGGCAAAAGCGATTTTGTCAGTGGGATAGAATTGTCTACGGAGCGTTGAATTGATGCCCTCGCAGTCGACGACAATGTCGGCGCGCACGCTGTCGCGATTGCCACCGGTGCTGGTCTTGAAGTGCACGGTTACGCCGCGTTCGTCCTGCTCGGCGCCGGTGCATTCGTAATCGGTGCGGACGGACTCGGCGCCTAATCGCGCCAGTACGGCCTTGTACAGGATCATGTGGAGGCGGCCGCGATGAATGCAGACTTCGGGATATTGATAGCCGGCCAACTTGCCGCGCGATTCCTTGTAAATGAGCTGGCCGAACCGGTTGTAGAAACGGCTCTCGCGGTTCTCGATGCCGGCCTTTAGCAATTCGTCGGCCAGGCCGAGCGCGGTGAACTCGCGCATGGCATGTGGCAGCAGCGTAATGCCTACGCCAAGCTCCTTCAGCTCGGGCGCCCGCTCATAGACATGGCAGGCAATGCCACGTTCCTTGAGGTTGAGTGCGAGCGACAGTCCGCAGATGCCGCCGCCGATGATGGCGATTTCCATAGTGCTGAGGAATGGACGAAATCGGTTTTCGTCTGTCAACATGGGGATACTGCGGCGCCCGCCGCTGAAACGGAGGAGAAATCCAAATGGACAAGGCACTTTACGACCGTGGAATGGCGATGCGCCGCAAGGTATTGGGAGATGAGTACGTTGATCGTGCCATCGCCAACACCGACGACTTCAACCGCAAATTCCAGGATTTACTCAACGAGTTTTGCTGGGGCGCAGTTTGGACCGACGAGGACCTGAAACCGCGTGACCGCAGCCTTCTCAATCTCGGGATGATCGCTTGTCTTGGCCGCATGCACGAATTCGAGGCGCATTTTCGCGGCGCTCTTCGTAACGGGCTGACGCCCAAGGAGCTGTCCGCCATCCTGCGCCAGGTGGCGATTTACTGCGGGTTCCCAGCGGCGGTGGACTGTCATCGGGTCGCCAAGCAGGTGCTCGCAGCGGAAGCCAAGAAAACCTGAGGTTGGGGCAGCAGAATCAGGTTAATGAGATAGCCGTATTGTGGTCTTGAATGTGCCTTCATCCCGGAGCAATGAGGGCGCGGCTTTGGCGGCAATCCCTTTTCCGGCCCTAGGTGGACAATGGCCCGATTCTCCTGTGCTTTCGCGCTGACTCTGCCGATTGCGGCGGCCTTTTTGGCTACGTCCGCGTTCGCCCAGCAACGGCCACTGCCGCCGCCGGGGATCTATGAAGAGCGTCTCCCCCCGGTCATGGGTCGTTACGACGATGATGATCTCTACCCGGCAACGCCGGTGACCCCCCGTAACGGACGGCGCGGGTCCAATCGGGTTCTTGCCTACCCGGACGATGAGCCCGCGCAGCCGCCGCCACCCGGACTTTTCGAGTCATCGCGCGGTCATCAGCTTGATACGCGCCAACAGCCTCAGATCGATACGCGGCAACAGCCCCCGGCCTCCATGCAGACACCGGCCACGCAGCCACCCGCTGCGAATGCCGAGCCCGTCCTTCGTCCGCCTGGCAACGTTGGCGTGGTGCCGAATGCGGCGCTGCAACCGACCCAACCGTCCAGCAGCGTCATGTCCCTGCCGCCGGAGGATCAGCCGGAAACGGGGCAACCGAAGGAGCTGCCGGCGAACCTCAAGAAGCAGCTGGTCGATTTCACGACCAAGGAGCCGGCTGGCACGATTCTCATCGATACCGCCAATACCTATCTCTATTTGGTGCTCGGGAATGGCAAAGCGATGCGCTACGGCATCGGAGTGGGCCGCGAAGGATTCACCTGGGCCGGCACGGAACGTGTCTCCAGGATGAAGGAATGGCCGGACTGGTTCCCGCCGTCGGAGATGATCGAACGCCAACCGTATTTGCCGCGCATGATGGCCGGCGGTCCCGGCAATCCGCTCGGCGCCCGCGCGCTCTACCTCGGCAATACGCTCTACCGAATCCATGGCACTAACCAGCCGTCGACGATCGGCTCGTTCGTGTCGTCGGGCTGCATCCGCCTTCTCAACGAGGACATAGAGGACCTTTACAGCCGGGTTCAGATTGGCACGCGTGTCGTCGTGCTGCCCGGCAAGCCGCCGGAGCATATCGCCAACACCGGCGCGCAACCCTCCCCGGCAATTGCAGTGCCGTCCACCGCTCCGACCAATATCGCGCCACCCAGCTCGGTCGGTGCGCAGAGCAATAGCGCCGCCGCGGTCACATCGTCACCGCTGCCGCCAGTACGCTAGCTGATTTTCGCGAGCCGTGTGATCGCCTCGATCATGGCGCCGGGGTCGGCTTGACCCTTTCCCGCGATGTCATGTGCGCTGCCGTGCGCGACCGATGAGAATAGAATCGGCGAGCCTATCGAAAGCCCCGCAGTGCGGTTGAATGCCTGCAGCTTGGCGGCGATGTGACCTTGATCGTGCAGCATTACGATGAACGCATCGCAGCCTTTTTTGCGAAACATGGTATCGGCGCCGAACGGTCCCGATACATCGATGCCGTCTTTTGCTGTCCGTTCGATCGCCGGGGCAATGATGTCGATCTCCTCGGAGCCGAACAGGCCATCTTCGCCGGCGTGTGGATTGAGGCCGCTGACAAATATCTTCGGCTGCGGAATACCGAGCTTCTTCAATGAAGCGTCGGTGACCCGGATCACCCGCTCGACGCGCTCAGGCGTGATCAACGCTACTGCTTCACGGACGCTCAGGTGCAAAGTTGTGTGGACGATGCGTGAGCCATCGAAACAAATCATTAAATAGACGTCGTTGACCGGCGTGCCGGTCTCGCGCGCGACGAAAGATGGATAGCCGTCAAATGCGATGCCTGCGGCGGCAATGGAGCGCTCGGTTTGCGGTGCAGCCACAACCGCTTCGACATCTCCGGCAAGCGCCGCCTTGATGGCGCGGCCCGCGCTTGCCAACGAAGCGCGGCCGTAGGCGGCGTCAATCGTGCCGATTTTGACGGGCACGTTGCTGCCGTCGCGGGCGTCCAGCAGATTGACGACGCCATCTGACCATTGTGCTTCCGAAGGCTTTTTGAGGACGTGAAGGCTGGGCGACAGGCCGCACATACGGGCATGCATTTCAACCGCAGCCGGATCGCCCACCAGCAGGGGCCGGCAGAGGCTGCGCACGCGCGCATCGAGCGCGGCCTTGAGCGCGATCTCCGGCCCGATCCCGGCAGGATCTCCTGTTGCAATGGCGATGCGCGGCAAGAGCATGGCGGCTGGCTTCCGTCGTCGACGGGGCTGCCTATAATGGCGCCCAATAACTGCAAGAACATAGCAAAGCCGTGAGGAAGCGTCGCCATGATGTCGCGTGAACAAAACGAGCAGCTAAGCCGTGTCGGCCCGGGAACATTGATGGGCAAATTGCTGCGACGATACTGGGCACCGTTTCTGCTTTCCTCCGAGATCCCCGAACCCGATTGCCCTCCGGTGCGCGCGAAGCTCATGGGCGAGAGCCTGGTGTGCTTTCGCGACAGCAAGGGACAGATCGGGCTCATCGACGAATTCTGCGCGCATCGCGGCGTCTCACTCTGGTTCGGGCAAAATGAGGAGTGTGGCCTGCGTTGCCCCTATCACGGCTGGAAATACGACGTGACCGGGCAATGCGTCGATCTTCCGTCGGAGCCGGAAGAATCCGGCTTCCGGAAAAACATCAAGCTGAAATCATATCCCTGCATCGAGAAGGCAGGCATCGTGTGGGCCTATATGGGGCCGCCTGCCTTGCAGCCGCCACCGCCGGCGCTGGAGTGGACCGATGTCGAGCCGGCGCAACGGTTTGTCTCGAAGCGCCTGCAGGAGTGCAACTATCTGCAGGCGATGGAGGGCGGAATCGATTCAAGCCACGTGTCGTGGCTGCACGGCAGCGAACTCAACAAGGATCCGCTGTTCAAGGGCTCCAAGGGCAATGTCTATAACGAGCAGGACCGGATGCCGCTGTTCGACGTGGAGGAATTTCCCGGCGGCCTGCTCATCGGCGCGCGACGAAATGCCGAGGGCGGCAAATATTACTGGCGTATCACGCCATGGATCATGCCCTGGTATTCAATCATTCCGCCGCGCGCCGGCCATCCCTTGGGCGCGCATGCGTGGGTACCGATCGACGATGAGAACTGCTGGGCTTGGAGTATCAATTATCATCCCAAGCGCGCCCTGACGAAGGCAGAAGTTTCGGCTATGCAGGATGGTGAAGGTATTCACGTGAAATACGTACCTGGCACGTTCATCCCCCTCGCCAACAAATCGAACAATTACCTGCTGGATCGCGAGGCGCAGCGTCACGGTCACTCGTCGACTGGCGTCGACGGAATCGCAATGCAGGATGCATCGATCCAGGAGAGCATGGGTCCGATTCAGGATCGTACTAAGGAGCATCTGTGTGCGACCGACAGCGGCATCGTCATGACACGGAAGATTCTACTACGTGCGGCGAAAGCGGCGGCCGAAGGCGGCGTTGTGCCGGCAACTGAGCCCGAGGCGCAGCGCGTGCGCTCGGCATCAATCGAACTGGAGAAGGGTGTTTCGTTCACGAAGGGCGCCAGGCACGGTCTTTACGCCGCGCTCGGAACGGACCCGTTGTCCGTCTGATCGAGAAGACTACTCCGCCGCGGTCTTCGCCGCCTTGCCGATGGCAGCGTTAACACGCGGCATCACTTCTTCAGCCATGAGCTGCATTGATCGTTTGGCAAGCGCCGGATCGGTCCAGTCCATTCCGGCATAAACCAATTCACCGAAATCGCCGGTCTCCTCGTGCATTTTGAGGATGGCATCAACCACTTTGTTGACTGTTCCAAATGTCACGCAGTGCTGCATGACGTAGTCGTGGGTAATCTCCTCGTCCGGCTGTTCTTTGTGGCTCTTGAAGACATAGAGCCGGTTGCCGCGCTTCATCTTGGCGCGCATCTGCTCGAAGTAGAATCGATACGGGCTCTTCGCGTCTTCGAGACCATATCGCTTTGCCACTTTGTCGTCATCGGCAACGAAGATCGTGCGCGCCACGCGCCAGTCGGCGATATTGGCCTTTGCGCCAGCTTCGGCTTTGCCTTTGGCATAATTTGTCCAATGCGACTTGAGATGCTGCGGCAGAAGGAAGTTCGCCGACAACGGATGAAAGTCGCGCTTTCCCATCAGAACGACGCCCGGAGAAAACGGCGCGACCACCGTACCGACGATTTCCGGCCGTGGCTTCTGAAAGGGTTTGGCAAGAATCCCCACGCCGAGCTCGAGTGCTGCGGTACGCGCGAAGGTGACCTTGAAGCGGTTGTCCGGAAAATCGATGTCGTAGGGCGGATTGCGCTCCCAGACTGCCAGGATGACATCGATCGCCTCTGCGAAAATCTTGTTGCGATCGAGATCGAGGATTCCGATCGCTTCGGAATCGGAGGTAAGAGCGCCCGCGCTCACACCCATCACGAAGCGACCCTGCGACAGGTGATCGAACATTGCCGCGTTCACGGCGATCACCACCGGATGCATTTGCGCGAGGTTGGCGGTGCCGGTGGCGAGCTTGATCGTTTTGGTGTCGTGGATCAGCGTCGCCTGGAACATCATGCTGTTGGTGATGTTCTCGCAGGCGTCGGTCAGGTGCTCCCCGACGAAAGCATCGTAGAAGCCGAGCTTGTCGGCGAGGATGATTGCCTCGCGATCCTCGTGCAGCGTCTGCGACCAGTCCCGGCCCAACGGGTGCACGGGCATGGTGAAGTAACCCAACCGCATTTACGTCTCCGACCCAATCCCTGTGGACTGCAAACTAACCGACCACGCGCGCCGATGCAGCAAATCTTCGGTGGTCGATGGGGGCGCAATACTGCCGCAAGTTGTTGTTTTCACGATGTTAAACTTGATTGCTGCAAGGGGCATTTGCGCCGCCTTCCGGCGTGGCCAACGATGTTTCCACAGGCGCGCTTTTCCGAGATTTCGCAACCTCAAGCCGAACGACTAGTTTGCCCCTCACGACCTGCTCACGGCCAGGGGATTTTCATGCTGCGCTGGTTCCACGCCTTGATGCCGAAGGAGGAGCGCTTCTTCGACCTGTTCGCTCGTCATTCTCAGGCTGTCCTCGCGGGAGCCCAGGCCTTGCGGGCGATGATGGAAGGCGGCGAGGCCGTTGCGCCCAACAGTAAGACCGTAATGGATCGCGAGCATGACGCCGACGACGCCACGCGCGAAGTACTTATTGCAGTACGGCGTACGTTCATCACCCCGTTCGATCGCGGCAGTATCCGCGACCTGGTCACGGCGATGGACAATTCAATTGACCAGATGCAGAAGACCGCCAAGACGGTCGCGCTTTTTGATGTAAAAGAATTCACGCCGAAGATGAAGCAAATGGGCGACGCGATCGTGAAATCGGCAGAGCTCGTGCAGGAAGCGGTGCCGCTGCTGAAATCGCTGACCACGGAAGCAACGCGCCTAAGCGCTCTGACCGAGCAGATCTCGCAGCTCGAGGGACGCGCAGACGAACTCCATGACGAGGGCTTGCGTGCGCTTTACCGCGACTACGCGAAATCGGATCCGATGGCCTTTTTTATCGGCAATGAAGTCTATGATCATCTGGAAAAGGTTGTTGACCGGTTTGATGACGTCGCCAACGTTCTGCACGGCATCGTCATCGAGCACGTGTAATCTTTTCAAGGCCAAACGACGATGGACGCCGCCGCGCTGACCTTGCCGTTTCTTGTTGGCCTGATCATTGTCGCGCTGGCGTTTGATTTCCTCAACGGCATGAACGACGCCGCAAACTCAATCGCAACGATCGTCTCCACGCGTGTGCTACGGCCGCAATATGCCGTCGCGTGGGCGGCATTTTTCAATTTCGTTGCCTTCCTGTTCTTCGGACTGCACGTCGCTGAAACGGTCGGTCGAGGTATCGTGGAGGCCGACGTCGTCAACGAGCACGTCATCCTTGGCGCGCTCGCTGGCGCGATCGTGTGGCAAATTCTCACGCAGCGGCTCGGCATACCGTCGTCAAGTTCGCACGCGTTGATCGGCGGGCTGGTCGGATCCGGCATCGCCAAGGCCGGCTTTAGTGCCGTGGTTTGGGCCGGTGTATGGAAAACCGCCGTGGCGATTTTCATGTCGCCAGGCGTAGGCTGTCTGTTGGCGCTCCTGCTCATGTTGCTAGTCTCGTGGCTGTTCGTGCGCTTCACGCCGCACGGCGTCGATCATATTTTCCGGCGTGCGCAGTTCGTGTCGGCGTCCCTCTACGCCCTCGGTCACGGCGGTAACGACGCGCAAAAGACCATGGGCATCATCGCCGTGCTGCTGTACTCGCAGGGCCACCTCGGAGGCAATTTCTACGTTCCGTTCTGGGTGGTGCTCACCTGTCAAATCGCCATGGCTTTGGGGACCTTGGCCGGCGGATGGCGCATCGTGCGTACGATGGGCTCAAAGATCACGCGGCTTACTCCGATGCAGGGATTTTGCGCTGAAACCGGCGGTTCAATCACGCTCTTCGCCGCCACCTGGCTTGGCGTGCCGGTATCGACCACGCACACTATTACAGGCTCCATTATCGGAGTTGGTGCGGCAAAGAAGGTGCGGGCCGTACGATGGGTCGTGGCGCGGGAAATTGTCACGGCCTGGATCATCACGATTCCGGCGGCAGGACTGCTGTCTGCTTTCTTCTACTGGCTGAGTGGACTTTTCGGCTGATCAGGCAGCAACGCGCGCCAGGAAGCCCTCGACTTCCCTGCGCAGCTCGGCGGCCGCTGCTTCCACAGTCTGCGATGCCGAGAGCACGTTTTCCGCCGATTCCCGCGTCTGGGCGGCCGCGCCGGATACATCGCCCAGCACCTGAACCACGACTTTTGCGCCGTCCGACGCACTCGCGACGTTCTGAGAGATTTCCCCGGTGGCTGCACTTTGCTCTTCGACGGCAGCGGAAACCGCGGTCGCGCAACTGTCGATCTCCTGCATACGTCCGGAAATTCTGCCGATCGCCGAGACGGCGCTTGTGGTCGCCCCCTGCACGGACATGATCAGTTTGGAGATATCTTCGGTTGCCTTCGCTGTCTGCACCGCGAGCGATTTGACTTCGGATGCCACGACCGCGAAGCCCTTGCCGGCCTCGCCGGCGCGTGCTGCTTCGATTGTGGCGTTGAGAGCCAGCAGGTTGGTTTGTCCGGCGATCGCGCGGATGAGTTTGATGACATCGCCAATCTTTTGGGCAGCATTCGCAAGCGCTGTGATCTGGCTGTTGGTCCCGTGCGCCTCGGTCACGGCGACGCGGACGATCTCGGTCGTCTTGGCGAGCTGACGGCCGATCTCATTGATCGACCCGCTGAGCTCGTCGGCTGCGACCGCTGCCGTCTCGACGTTTGTCGACGCCTCATTCGAAGCGGACACTGCGCCATCGGCGCTTTGAGACGTCTGGGCGGAATTGCTGAACAAGGTCGTGGCGGTAGCATGCATCGTCCGTGCGCCTTCGCCGACCGTCTTAAGGTGGTCCTCGACGCGTTGCCGGAAAACGGCGATCGCCTGATCGATGACGGCGCGGCGGTGCTGCTGCTCCTGCATTGACACCCGCTCGCGCTCTGCATCGCGCCGCTCGGTGACATCCTCGTGCGTCGCAACCCAGCCGCCATCGGCCATGGGGCGATTGATGACCGTTATTGACCGTCCATTCGCTGACTTTACTTCGGTGCTGGTCGTCTTGCCCGCGGACATGGCGCCCACCAGGTCGCGCCGGTATTCGACGGGATCGCCCGCGAAGCTGCCGTTGCTGATTCTGTACTTGAGCAGGTTCTGCAGCGTGATGCCCGGCTTAACGATGTCCGCCGACACCTTATACATATCCATATAGCGTTGATTGCAGACGACCAGACGCTCGTTGCCGTCGAACATGCACAGACCCTGCGACATGTTGTTGATTGCAACCCGCATGCGCAGGTTATCCGTACGCAGCATTCGGGAGAGCACGGCCAAAGTCAGCGCCATCGCAAGGAACGCAACAATTGCGGAGAGAAATAGTGACGCCGCCGGCGCCGAGGCGGTGGCGACCCATCCATCGACGGGAAAAACGTAATGAAACAGAGCATAACTGACGGCGAAGCTTGCTCCGCCGGCCAGCATAACCAAACGCCAATCGCGCGCGGGAGCGTTTGCGGAGGTATGCTCGACCATGTTCGCGTCCAGGTAGGCCCCGGACGGTATTCCCCAACCCGTTTTTTTGCAGTTAATTGCCGGACATAACAGGTTAAACGAAGCTTAATAGGCCAGGCTGGAGGGGTGGGGATGGCCAAGTTACGGGCGGCTGAGTGCCGTAAATTCATCGATGCCGTGGTCGAAAAAGCCGCCGCCATGGGCGTGCCAGTCTCGATTGCCGTTGTAGGGCCGGAAGGGCACCTGATCGCCGTGGAGCGGATGGACGAGGCGGGCTTTATTACGCCGGAAACCGCCATCGCAAAGGCTTTCACGGTCGCGGCTTTCCGTTCGATGAGTCCGCGCTTTCCCGACGGTCTGGTGATTCAGCAGTGGTTCAAGGAGCGTAATCCCCAGCTGCTGGTCAGCCTCGCGGCCATGACCAATGGTCGCATTGCGGCCAGCGGCGGTTCTGCGCCTGTCTTCAAAGGAGACGAGATGATCGGCGCTTATGGAATCTCCGGCGGCACGTCGCAACAGGACGAGGAGATGGCAATCTACGCGCGCGCAAAAACCGGCTGGGCAGCGGCTCCCGAACACGACACGACCGACCCCGAGGTGAAAGCGCATATCAACGCGCTTTATGCCAAGGCCGGCATCACCGACCGCAAGCTTTGATTTTTTGGAGCATCGCATGACGCAATCATCAGCCGCGCGCAACGACGACGATGTCTGGAACGGCAGGGTCGAAGATGATGCCCTTCTACGCGGACAGGGTCGCTTTGGCGATGACGTCAAGCCCGATGACACGCTTGCCGCGCATTTTGTGCGATCACCGCACGCCTTCGCCAAGATTGTGCGGATCGACATCTCGGCCGCGAAGGGTGCGCCGGGCGTGGTTGCTGTGCTCACTGCCGCCGATCTCAGCGAGGCACATTACCATTCCATCTCACACGGTCACCCAATTCCCGGGCGCGGCGGAAAGACCGCGATTTCGCCGCATCGCCCGTCGCTTGCTGAAGCCCGGGTAATGCATGTGGGCGAACCAGTGGCCATGGTCGTCGCCAAAACGGCGGCCGCCGCGCAGGATGCCGCCGACAAGGTCGTTGTTGACTATGAGGAGCTGGCGGCGGTCACCGACGCGCGCGAGGCGGTGAAGCAAGGCGCCCCGCAGCTCTGGCAGGAAGCGCCCGGCAATATTGGTTTCGATTGGACGGCTCCGCCCGATCCGGAAGGCAAGAAGCAGGCCGCACTTGAGCGCGCCTTCAAGGAAGCGGCCCATGTGGTGCGCGTTGAGCTCGTCAACCAGCGGCTGGTCGTAGCCTCGCTTGAGGCGCGCTCGGCGACTGCGAGTTACGATGTCGGAGCTAGGCAGTTTACATTGCGCGTCGGCACGCAGGGTGTTGCCAGCGTGCGCGGGCAGATCGCCGGCGCCATGAACATCAAGCCGGAAGAATTGCGCCTTCTCACCGAAGACGTCGGTGGCGCGTTCGGCATGAAAGGCTGGTGCTATCCGGAATACGTTCCCCTGCTGCATGCCGCGCGTGCCTTGGGCAAACCCATCCACTGGACTTCGACGCGTTCAGAGGCGTTCGTCACCGATAACCAGGGGCGCGATTCTTTTTGGACGGTAGAGCTTGCGCTCAATTCCCGCGGCCGTTTTCAGGCGTTGCGCGTCGACTGCATCGGAAACCTTGGGGCATATTTCACCGGAGTTGCACATTTTGTGTTTACGACTCACGTCTCCGGTTGCCTGCCGACTGTCTATGACATTCCCCTGGCACAAGTGAATACGCGCTGCGTATTCACGAACACTTTGCCGACTGGGCCTTATCGCGGCGCCGGACGGCCGGAGGCGAGCTACCTTATCGAGCGCGTCATCGATGCGGCCGCCGATTCCACCGGTATTGATGCCGCCGAGTTGCGCCGGCGCAACCTGATCAAGCCCGAGAAGATTCCGTACACAACGGCGTTCGGAAACACTTACGACAGCGGCGAGTTTCCGGCGGTCTTCGAGCAGGCGCTCAAGGCTGCCGACTACGAAGGGTTCCGCGACCGCAGGAAGGCAGCGAAAAAGCGCGGCAAACTGCGCGGTATCGGCATCGGCTGCTACCTGGAAATCTCCGGAGCTTTTCCCGAAGAAGCGGCGCGCATTTCATTTCCGGGAGGAAAATCCGTGCAGGTCAGTGTCGGCGCCGGCGCCAGCGGGCAGGGTCACAAGACAGTGTTTGGCGGTGTCGCCGCACGGCGATTGGGTGTAGCGCCGGAAATTGTCACGCTCACCTCCGGAGATTCCGCGCGCGACGTCCCGGGCTTCGGCGCGGTCGCGTCGCGCTCGGCCATGATGACTGGCGGCGCTGTCGCGCGCACCGCCGATGCTGTTCTGGAAAAGGGCAGGCGCGTCGCTGCAATGCTGTTGCAAGCGGGCGAAAACGAGATCGACTATCGTGACGGCAGCTTCACCGTTAAAAACTCCGGGCGCGAAGTCTCGCTGTTCGACGTGGCGGAGCGCGCGGCGGAACTAAAGCGCCAAGGCGTCATCCCGGAGAGTCTCGATACGCAGGCCGGCATCAAAGTGCCGCCTTCGTTTCCCAACGGCTGTCATATCGCCGAAGTTGAGATTGATCCATCGACAGGCGCTGTCGATATTGTTTCTTATGTCGCAGTCGACGACTGCGGCAACGTGCTCGACCAGACCATCGTCGAGGCGCAAATTCACGGCGGGGTCGCCCAAGGCCTTGGCCAGGCGCTCACGGAGAACACCATCTACGATGCCGGGGGGCAGCTCGTGTCCGGTTCGTTCATGGATTATGCGATGCCACGCGCCGATCTGATGCCGGGGATGAAGGTCGAGCACCACACTGTTGCCTGCCGTACCAACCCGCTGGGCGTGAAAGGAACAGGTGAAGCCGGCACGACGGCAGCACCCCCTGCGGTTATGAATGCCATCGTCGACGCCCTGCCGAAGGGTACCAAGCTCGACATGCCGGCGACATCCGAGCGCATCTGGCGCGCTTTGCGTTCCTCACAGCAGTAGGGCGTTAATCACCGTTCGGCCATTGTCGTAAGGCGAGGTCGAGCTGTCGATTCGGAGAAATCCCGGTGATACGGCTTTATCGTTTGCTGCTGTTGCTGCCCGCGCTTTGCGCGCTCGGAAGTTGTGCCGATAACTTCGTTCCGAAGTCGGAGCCGAGCTTCTATCGCAATCTTGCGCAGCCGGGCGCCCAGCTTGATGCCGCGGCTGCCGCCTCGATGATCTCGGGGTATCGCACAAACAACGGTTTGCCTGTAGTGGCGCTTGATGCAGATCTGATGCGGCTTGCGCAGGCGCAAGCCGAGGTGATGGCGAAACGCGACAAGCTCGACCACGGCGCCGGAAAACCGTTCGTGCAAAGGCTGAAGGCCTCCGGTTACGATGCCAAGCGAGCGGCCGAGAACATCAGCGCCGGATATCACACGCTGGCCGAAGCATTCTCCGGCTGGCGCGATTCGAATCCGCACCGCG
>Ga0310811_10003969_pt1 | contig 18635 bp, 19 predicted proteins | sample YCmetagenome_FD_207642 | JGI IMG/M metagenome (GOLD analysis project Ga0310811, IMG submission 207642) | Soil microbial communities from experimental microcosm in Duke University, North Carolina, United States - YC | ecosystem: Engineered > Artificial ecosystem > Soil microcosm > Unclassified ...
CCGCCCTATGGTCAGATAGCGTTCTGCCAGCGGCAAGCATCCGAGCTGGACTATCGCTTCGGGCAAGGTCTTGGCGTATCCTTGCATGAGCACTACATCTCCGACCTGAAACCTGGTTCGGGCCAGCCGGGTCGTGAGTCGTTGCGCCCCTCGACCGATAGACAGCAAGTTGGTTTGGAAGCGCCGTCTCAAGTGGAGGTCGAATGACGTTTGACCGACCATGGGTGATTCGGCCATGACGACGGCCTCCACGGTCTCCAGTTCCTCCTCTTTGGCCAGAAGCAACGACCTGCCGGCTGCGCCGACGAGCTCGAGTTGACCTTGGTCAAGGAAAGGCTTGAGCATGGCTGGATCGGCTTGAAGAACGAGCACGTCATGCTCGAACAGCGTCCAGTCGCCGTGCGGGATGTAGCGCCGGTTGCCTTCGCGGATGATCGCCGTTATCGCAATGCCGCCGTCCCCAAACTCTTCAACATCTTGAACAGTTTTGCCGGCGAACGTTGAGGCACTTGGAATCCTAGCTTCGCTCAAATAATCCTCTATCTCGAACCGCTTTACGATTGCGCGTTCGGTCGTGCGGCCCTTCGGGATCAATCGCCAGCCGAGGGCGAGAAACACGACCGCAAGAACTGTGAGCGGTAGGCCAACTGGCGCAAAATCGAAGAGAGCAAAGGGATGGCCTTCGAAGTCTTGGCGAACAACAGAGATCAGCAGATTCGGCGACGTCCCTATTTGAGTGATGGTACCACCGATGAGCGAACCGAAGGCTAGCGGCATGAGGTAAGCCGACGGAGATCGTTCAGCGCGCTCTGCAGTCTGAATCGCGATAGGCATGAAGATGCCGAGGGTACCCACGTTCTTCATGAAGGCGGAGAGGACTGCAACGCACGCGGTCAGTGCTCCGATCTGGGCCGACGTAGAATGAAGTCGGCGCAGCGACCCCCTTATCGCAAGTTCGATCACGCCGGAAATAGCGATGGCGCGGCTCAGGACGAGCACCGATGCAATGATGATGATGACCGGATTGGCAAAGCCGATAAAAGCCTTGTCGGCAGGCACAACGCCAGTTAGCAAAGCCGATGCGAGCGCGAGGAGTGCCACGATGTCATGCCGCAGGCCACCCCAGACGAAAAGGCCGAGCATCGAGGCGACAATCAAGAAAGCTTCGCCCTGATGGAGCGTCATTGGCATAACTTCTCAGTCAAAACAGGTCCCAGCGTAATAGGGGGCCACGCAACAAAGCGTTCGGCACCGCCAGCGCCCACCTGGTTGACCTTTATTGCATTCCAAGCTTCGCCATCTCGTCTGCAATATTCGCCCTTATCATCCTGGCGGCCGCGATGTCGGCGTCTCCGCCTGACGAATCGCCTTTCATGCGCTTGGCCACTCCCCGGCCAAAGAGCGAATAGGGGTTGCTCGGGTTTGCCCGCAGTTCCGCATCGTAGTCGGCGATCGCCGCTTCGTAACGCTTCATCTTGAAGAATATGAAGCCGCGGGAAGCCAATGTATTGGCATCTCCCGGCCTGAGGCGAAGAGACTCATTGCAGTCCGCCAGTCCCTGCTCGAGCTGGCCCATCAGCGCCTTCGCAAAGCACCGGTTGTTGAGAGCCATGGCACTACTGGGCGTGAGTCTCAGGGCCTGATCGTAATCCTGGATCGCCCGCTCATATTGCCCCATGGCGCGGTAAGAGGTGCCCCGATTATTGAAAGCATCGGCATCCTTGGGGTTGATCGCGATCACATGATCGTAGTCCTCTATCGCGCGATCATATTGACCCTTGTCGTCAAACGCGTTCCCTCGGTTCTTGAACGCCGCAGCCAGGTCCTTTTTGCCGACGTGTCCGCCGGCAATGACGGCGGAACAAGCCTCGATCGTCTGGTCTGGATTGCTGTTCCCGAAACATTTTTTGCTGAATTCCTCGTAACCTTGCGCGAGCGCCGGCATCCCAATCGCGGCAGACAGCACCCCGGCCAGGATCGAGCGCGTCATGTAAGCCTCCGAAATTTCCTCCTCGTTCGCGAGAGCCGCCCACTTGCGAGATCTTGAATCACCGTCGTGCAACCTACGTCAGCCACGGGTTCGCTCTCGCGCCTGGACTATATTAACATGCCCTTGGCCGCGCGTATTGACCTCTCACCGACGCTGCAGGGAATAGCGGGGCCAGGGCGCCGCCCGACCCCGCGCGTCCGGTCCCCGCGATGGTGCTGTTGCCGCTGCCGATGGACCGATCAGGTCTTGGGAACTGGTGGAGACGCCAGGAGCTCGGCGCAGGCCCGCGCAACATCGGTGTCGGTCGTCTTGCTGCCAGGCATGAGAGCAAAGCCGCTCTTCTCGACGGCGCTGCCGCGCTCCCACGAGCTTGTCTTGGCGAGCTCGGCAATCTTGGCCGAGGCGCCGGCCTGGGCCCGGAACTGTTCGGCGCAGATCGGCGCCAGCGCCGTCACGACGGCATCGTGCGCCGCGGTTGCCGTATCCTTGCGGGCGGTACTGCCGGTCACCCAGCCACCCCAACTGAAGCCGACGATCATGCAGGCCACGGCGCCGCCGATGAAGCCCCACACCAGGGGTTTGGTATACGTTGGAAATTGCATGGTAAATCCTTTCATGGCCGGGATGCGGCCGCTCAACCGGCGCACGCTCGATCGCGTCGCCGACGATCAGCAGAAAGCAGATCAGAAAAGCAGAAGGCGAACGCGTAGTACGCGCCAATCGCGAATGGGAGGGCCCGGGTCGCGCATGAATGGCATTGGTCCAGCGGGCGGGCGGCGGACCCACAACGATGGGCCATGGCAGCCGACTCGATCGTATTGTCCTTTCGACCAATGGCAGGCGCCCGTAAAGCAACTGGGACTTCCGGCCGAGAATACCAATCACGTCTGCGTGCTCTGCTCGCGGTTTTCGCGACCTTCGGATGCGTACGGACGCGCTAACGATCTCCCGGCTCAGGCAGCATTGAAATGCAAGCCGCCAAAAAGCCAGAGTACAACGAGGACGATCAGAATGAGGCTGAACACACCGCCCAGCCCGCGTCCTCCGTAGCGATTGTAGCCATAGTAGCCGCCACCGCCGCCAAGCAGCAGGATCAGGATGACGATGATCAGGAGTCCGCTCATTTGCCACCTCGGCTTGTGCGAGGCGTCAGACTAGGCCACGGGGCGACGCAAGTCCGTCCGCTTTTGAACACGGCAAGAGCACCGGCAAGTTCTTTTCAGGCCTCGTCGCGCAGCACGACGCTCAGCAGGGAGCCGTGGACCTGCAGATGGCCATTGTAGTTGATGAAGCCCAACTTCCTGAACTTGTTCATGAAGTGACAGACCCGCGGGCGGGTCGTGCCGATGATCTCGGCCAGCATCTCCTGGGCACCTGCCTAGACACCGACCCTCAAAACCGCTGTACGAGTCTCTAATGGCCGGATGCCTGGGCCAAGAGTTCAAACCGATGGGTGCTTAAACGCCCGTCGCGTCGAGACGGCGGAAAGGTACGTTGTCTCTCATGACGCGGGATCCTTCTGCCTAGCCATGGTATGGGCGCTCCTACTTGGTGAAGCCCGGGCTGAAATCGGTTTTGGCTACTCGAGCCTACCGGAGACGCAAATAGAGGCCGAAAAATCGAAGCGCATGGGCTACAAGATCCTGAGGATCAAGCCGATAGCCTTGCCCAAGCCAAACTCCTGACCCGCGGCGCCGGCACGAAAAAACCCGCCGGGTGTGATATCGTGAGTCGTTCAGGCGCCACGCCTGCGCGCGCCGTGGCGCAGCAGAGTCACCAGATAGGCGATCAGCAAGAATGCCAGGGCGTGCAGGGTGATGATCGCGGCACCAAGGCCTGCCGGCTCCGCGGTCATATTTGAGAGCGACCCGGTGTGCGGATCGATCGCCCGGATCGGCCCATTGGCGGCGATGAACACCGATTTCATTGCTTCGGTCAGCCAGTAGCCGCTGACCCCCACCTTGGCCAGCTTCTCTGCCAAGTTCGGCAGCTTGGGCACCAGCACCCCGGCAAGGATAAGCTGTGGCACCAGGGCCAGGGGAACGATCATGGTCGCCTGATCGGGGGTATCGGCGACCGCCGAGATCAGGAGCCCGATTGCGGTCCCCGCCATCGCGCCGATCGTCAGCAGCATGAACTGCTCCAGCGAATCCCCGGGGATATCTTCCGCCAGCGCGCCGACAAGCGCGTAGACTAGGGCAAGCTGAAGAACAGTGAATACACCGGACACGAGAAATTTGGCGCCGACGAAGGCCGCGGTCGATAGATTGCTGTCGCGCTCGCGCCGGAAGATTGCCAACTCGCCGACGATCTCCTTCGACGCTGTGTTGCAGCCGAGCCAGATCGCGCTCAGGCCGAGCAGCAGCAAAAGTGCGCTCTGTGCGCTGATCCTCTCCTGTCCCGCACCGAAAGTGCCGAAGGCGTAACCGATCAATCCGCCTATCAGCAGGCTCTGCAGTGTCGACATGACCAGAGTACGAGGGGCGGCCAGCAGCAGCTTCGTGTTTCGATGCAGCAGAATGGCTCCTTGGCCGATGATGCGCCGAAATTTCATAAGCGTTCCGGCCAGGGTCGGCCCGCGGTGACCTTGCGGGATCGGGCGCCGCGGACCGGGTTGCGTGATTGCTGCGGGCAGAAGGTTTGGTGTCGCACCGATGGTCTGCTCGAACCTGGCGCGCCAGCTCTCCGCACCAAGCTCGTCCATGCGGTTGAACACCTCGCCCAGACGGCGCACCGCGAAGAAATTCAACACCTCGGGAAACGCGCCGATGAACGTAGGATGACCGCCGCGCCCCATGCAGATGATTTTGTCACAGAACTCCGCCACGTTCGCCAAGGCATGGGTTACCACGACGATGGTCATCCCCTCGTCGGCAAGTCCCCGCAGAAGGCGCATCATCTCCCAGTCAGTGCTTTCGTCGAGACCGCTGGTCACCTCGTCGAGAAAGAGCACACTGGGACGGCTGAGAATCTCGCTGGCCAGGCTCGCGCACTTCTTCTGTCCGCCGCTGAGGGCCCCGATGCGCTGATCGAGCTGGTCGAACAGACCGACGCTGCACACCGCGCCGTCGACTGCCGCACGACGCTGCTCAGCGGTGGTATCGGGAGGCAGCCGAAGTCGCGCCGTGTAGTTGAGCGCCTCTCGCAGCGTGAGCTGTTCATGCAGTACGTCCTGCTGCGGCACGAAGGCGATGTCCCGTTTGAGGGCCAGGAAATTGGCATGCAGATCCACACCGTTGAACAGGACCGATCCCTCGCTCGGCTGCGCCCGACCGGCCATGATGTTCATCAGCGTGGACTTGCCTGCGCCGTTCGGTCCGATGATACAGACGAACTCGGACGGTCGGATTAGCATGCTAGCGCTGTGCAGGATGCGCCACGGTGCTGCCGTCCCGGCCCGGTTGACCCTCACATCGTAGCTGATGCCCTGCACTTGCAGTTCGACGTTGCCACTCTGCAGCGCCCTGAGCGCGGAACCATCGAACGTAAGTTCGAAGGGACCGATATTGATGCGATCCCCTACGGCCAGTGGCCGGGCGCCTCGCAGGAGCTCGCCGTTGACATAGGTGCCGTTCGTGCCGCCAAGGTCACGCACCACGACGGTTCCACCCGCTACTTCGAATTCGGCGTGACGGCGCGAAACAACTGGATGATCCAGCACGACCTGGCCGGGCATCTGCTGACGGCCGACTGTCAGTCCGTGGTCGAGCGCCAAGCGATTGGGCAAGGCCGTCCGGGCCGATGGCGCGACAAAGGCATCGACTGTGCTGCTATCCGCCGGACGGGCGCCGGACAATCGCCGCACCTTCCTCATGCGCAACACCGACTGCTGGACGACGGGGATACCGTCATCTCGCCACAAGCCAGCTTTCGATAGTCTCCTGGCGGCGGCATAACTATGGTGCTGCCAAATAACCGCCCGTGACGCGATGGCCGTCCCCTACTGACAAGACTATCTGGCGCCACTCTCGCCCGCTGTTCACAATTGCACAGTTGAGTATCCTTCGTGCCGCTGCGACCGACGCCTCGCGGAACCTATGCAGAAATCGCGATTCCTCGTCGAATGTTAGCGCAAGCTTCAGCGTAGCCGGCTCGGCAACCCTCGTCCTGACGGGAGACAACAGATACACCGGCGGCACGATATCACCGCCGGCACCTTGCAGCTCGGCGACGGCGACACCTGGGCAGCATCATCGGCAACGTCACCAACAATGGCGCCCTGGCTTTTAACCGCGCCGATACAGGGATTCTGCGCTGGCGCAACCTCCGCCGCCGGCACGGTGTCCCAGATCGGGCCAGGCAACGCGGTTCTTGCCGGCGACAGCACCTATACTGGCGGCACGACGATCCTTGGCCGGCACGCTGCAACTTGAGAACGCCTCTGGCTCGATCGTGGGCGATGTGACCAACAACAGCACGCTCGCCTTCGATCCAAAACGTTGCCACGGTCGGCGGCTTCGACAGCGGACCGATGGTCGACTTCTCGATCGGCGGCAACTACACCGCGCACTCCACGCTGATCCGGTGCTCAATCCGGGGGGCGGCTTTCCAACCAGTCCACTGAACGGCTGCTGATCCACGTCAATGCTGAGGCCATACCTCGGTGCGACTCAAGGCGTCGGGTGACGTTGCTCCCAACTTTTATCCAGTAGCAACTCATCCAATCCAACAAGGCATTATCGACCTCTTCATAGATCGCCGTTGGAGGTGTGAGGACCTGCTACATCATGGCATCCCGGGTGGTCTCTGGCGTTTGCTACGGGTTTCAGGACCTCTGCTCGAAGAGGTCACTAGTCCCATAATGACTTTGGCGGTCGCCTTGTCGATCGCGCAATGATGTTCGCTGGCCCAGCCGAACGAGAGATTGTTTTCCTGCGCATTCACAGCGTCGATCATACTCTCCGTATCGACGGCAGATGCGAAGGCGCAAAACAATCTCGTTCCTTTGGCCGTTTCTTGCGAACTGAGAGCAAAGCCGCCTTCGGGCAGTAAACCCTTGATCAACAGGGCAACGAGCTCCACGGGTTCTTTCGACACATCTGCGGGAACCTCGATAACAACCAGATGGCAGTTCTTGCGCTCAAGCGTAAACGCAGGCCAGGCAAATTGGGGCATTACATAAAAACGATTGCGCGCACTGAACGTTCCACCATTTTTGGCGAAACCCGCGACGACGAAGGCTGTCAGCCCTAGTCGGTTACCTCAGTTACGGCACCGCGCTGCCATGCGATCACTGCCGTCCCGCAGGCCACGGCCTCGGCCGTCACCCAATCGTACGGCCTGACCCAACCGACGACAGGCGCTCGATGGCTTGGCCGAGGAAGAGGCCTTTCTCCGTCTCGCCGGTGTGGGAGGCATTGCGGTGGTGGCGCGATGGGTTGAGGACCTTGGTCCAATAGTCTCGATCGACTTGATAGATCTTCGCCACGATGCGCAGCTCGCTGCCCGAGTCGACACGATCGCGGTCGGGCCGTTTCTCCGTGAGACGCGGCCTAGAAGGGCAAGATCGTGGCCTCGGCACAACTGCGGCCGTAGGGAAAGCGGTGGGTCGTCACATGGTTGCTGACGCAAAGCGACCAGGGCCCTTATCTGTGATCGCCGGAACGGCGACATCTTTGATCACTAAGCGACGGCCGGCGGCGCCATGCCGACCCAAGGCCTCGCGCGATCTGTCCTTGGCGAAAGCCGGCATGCTCGGGCTGTCATCCAGCACTATCTGCCGCCGACGTGGCGCCCGCTGCAGTCGATCACGATCGGCGTTAGCGGGCGGGCGCCACGCAGCCGCGCCACCCATTCCGCGGATACCTTCGCTGCTGATGAAACTTCCGGAGGGCCCGCGGCGTTTATTGCGCAGGATTAGCTCTCACAGGCCGGAGGACACCAATGCGCGTCAGCGATCGCGGCGCGTCCGCAAACAAGGAACTGGTGAAGGAAGTCAATGCCTTGAAGGCGCAGCTCAAGAAGGTTTCCGCGACGATGGAAGCCGAGGCCGGCGACGGTGCTAGCCGAGCGCTTGATACGATTGAAAGTAAGGGCAAGCAGGCGATCGATAGCGTGATCGAGGCGGCGCAGGACTTTGTCGCTGAATATGGCGACGCTGCCCGAGACCGAGTGGATGCGCTAACGAGAAGATCGGCCGAGCTGCGTAACAAGGCAACGGAATCCCTGGTCGAGATGGTGCGGCAGCGGCCGCTGGGGACGCTAGCTGTCATCGCCGGTATCGGCTTCCTGGCCGGGTACCTTCGTCGGCGGCACTAGTCCGAGCTTCCGGCTTGCTGGGACAGAGGCTTCCGTCCGACAGGCAACTCTCATCAGTGAGATGCTTTCCGCAACGGTCGGTGCCCTTCTGCCGCTGGGCGGGACCATCCTAGTACCCATGTCATCGATGTCGATCCTGCCTCGCCCGCTCTCGGCTGGGTTCGAGCCTCGGTGGGGCTTCTGCGGCAGCGCGGTGCCGACATGATCGTGCTGACGCTGCACTGGGGCCCCAACATGCGTCTATCGCCGCGGCGGCAGTTCCGGGCGTTTGCTCATGCCGCGATCGATTATGGGGTGGACGTCATTCACGGGCATTCGGCCCATGTCGTCCGGGGTGTCGAGATCTACAAAGGCCGGCCGATTCTCTATGACACCGGTAATTTCGTGGACGACGACTGGAAGTTCCCTTTCTTGCCCGACGACGTTTCGTTCGTGTTCTTGCTTGATCTGCAGATCGGTGGGCTGCAGCGACTGCGAATGGTGCCGATCCGCCTGCACCCCGCACCCCTACGCATCGCGACCGGACGCGACCGCCGCTCGATCAACCACCGCCTCCGGCAACGCAGCGCCGCAGTTGGTACCATGCTCGTGGAATGCGCTGATGGACTCGCGGTGTCGTTGAATCTCTCAATCTGGCCCGACCAAATGGCCCGGGACCGGATTGGTGAATGACGTCATCCCCACCAAAGTTCGGGTATGGATCGCGCATGGGCACTAAGGGCTTCCCGTGCAACCGCGGTCCGTAGTTTGATATACGGCAAGTGCGGCGGCGGACTAGCGGAGAGCCGGCGAGGAGCACCGGGCGGCTGATCCTATTGTACTGGCGTAAGCTTGAACCGGCATGAGAACCGCTTGTTGAAGGCTTCGAACTCCCGCGTCTTCACATTCCCCGTGAGTTCCAGCGAATATGTATTCGCGCCGAGCGATCCCATGAAGGTCGTTTTGACAGAACCATCGGCGGCAACTGGCGTCGAGTACGTCTTCCCGCTATCGGTCTTTACCGAAAGCTCGCTGTTCGTCACGGTGAGATCGTAGAACAACTTTGAGACATCCGCCTCAACGCAGTTTGCAGGCGACCCCGCTTCCATGAGCGTCACCTTCGTCCGCCAAGTCTCCGCAAGCACTGGTGGCGACGAGGTGGCAATGCTTAGGGCAGCTACGGCTGCAAGTACGCGCATGTTCGACTCCAATAGCGCTGTCTACCCAGCTACTGCCTAAACCAACGTGCCTTCGGTTGCCTAACAGAAGCAGACGGCAGAGGCAGCGGCATCTACCCAGCGGAGTTATCGATCACCAACTCGACCAACTTCGCGATCTTCTCCCGTGTGAGATCGCCCGAGTTCGAAATGTAAGGTTCGGCGTCCGGCGGATATACGAACGCAACGCCCTTTGAGGATCCACTGGCCCCCAAGCGAGTCACCACAATACTGCCGAATGCGGTCGTGATGGTTGTGGGCGCGCCGTCACCGATTCTAAAAGAGACACCTACTGGTTTGTGGTCGATGTCTATTTGCGGCGCGAAGGAAAACTGATCAGCTCCGAAGTGGTACTCAAGCTCTGCGAGGAACGGCATCACTTGCTGCTCCATTGCTCTCTTGATGTGGACCACGTCGTCCAATCGGCTTTTGGCGTGGTCGGTCGCCACAGTTTGTTGATGTTGCCGCTCCGAGGCAGCAGCGGCAACCTTGGCGGAGAATTTCTGAGCCAGTTCTTGAGCGTTCATACGGTGGCTCCTGGCGGCGCGTATGTGGCTCGCGACGATAGGAGGAATCTGTCTTAGGTTCGTCGTCGCGATAAGGACCGAAGGCCCCTATGTTGCAAAAACACCATCCGGACAGATTAGTTGCACACCCTGCCAATATGTCTGAAGAGACCTAGCGCTGGGCTCTAGGCAGAGGAGGATGCTACCTTCAGAACTCGGATCATCCGATGGCAGGCTCTGCCGCTCTTGGGAGGGACTGGCTTCCCGTGCCTGACGCGCTGGCGCCCCGCTCGGGGAGCGTGCCCATTTGGCCACCCCAGTTTGTACGAGGCGTCAGACTAGGCCTCGTCGCGCAGCACGACGCTCAGCAGGGAGCTGTGGACCTGCAGGTGGCCATTGTAGTTGATGAAGCCCAACTTCCTGAACTTGTTCATGAAGTGACTGACCCGCGGGCGGGTCGTGCCGATGATCTCGGCCAGCATCGCCTGGTTGATCGGTGTGGTGATCGGCTGCGGCCCACCTTCCTTGCCGAAATTTGCCAGGAGGAGAAGCGTTCGCGCCAGCCGTTTCTCGCTCGAATTGAAGAGCTGGTCGATGAGGTCTTCCTCGACGCGGCTGTTGCGGGTCAGGAGATGGGCCGTGAAGAGCTCGCCGAACGTCGCCTCTTGGTGGAGAACGCGGATCATCTCGGTCTTGTCCACCCGCATCACCTTGCTTTCGACCATTGCCGTGGCGGTCGCGAGGCGCAGGGGCTGACCGATCAGGCATCCCTCGCCGAAGAACTCGTCCGGCCCCAGGATCGCGATCACTGCCTCCTTGCCCTGCTTGGACGAGACCGTGATCTTGATCTTGCCTGTCTGGATATAGAAGACGGCGTCCGCCGGCCTTTCCTGCAGATAGACGACATCGTCCTTGCGATAGTCGGAGACGGAGCGACCGTGATTGACGGTGGCGAGAAACACCTTCGCGTCAAAGGTGGTGGGTGTTGCTTTCTTTGCCATGATCGCGCGCCCTCCCGACCGCAAAAGCACGCAGGCACATTATAGGCTTTTGCTCTCGAGCTTGCGCATAAAATCCCTTCGGCGTGTAGATGCTATAGACGCTAGTTGCGCCTCGGGGTGTTCAATTGGGGACAATCCCGACGCCGCGTTTGGGTGGCAATTCGGTTGCTTTGAAGAACCGCACAAATCTTGGTCGTCGGGACGCTAGACCAGCAACCATAAGGCGAGAATCCCGTTACTTCTTAGACACCAGAGGAAATCATTATGAAAAGTACCATCTCCCTGATCGTGGCGACGATGTTGGTCGGAACCCTCGTCGGCTGCGAGCCCGCATATTACGACCGCCATGAAAATCGATCTGCTTACCCGTCGTCCGGCTACGGATACGGCTCCGGCTATGGTTACTACCCGTCGAGGAACTACAATTCGAGGGGCGACTACTACCGTCATTATAACGGCATCGACGGCTGACGCCTTTTACCCTGCCTACAGCAAAGATTCTCGTATTGCCGCCGCTGGGGAAAGCAGTCGAAGCGCCGGAACGCTTCAACCTGGAGTCCTACGAGCGCCGGGCGGCCGGCGCCTCCAGCCGTCGCGGCCCTGGCGAGAAAGCAACCGCTGCTATCCTTCGAGGAAGTGCCCCAGAGCCTTCAGGGGGCGCAACCGATCGCACATGATCTTCATGATCGCCAGCATCGGAACGGCCAGGATTGCGCCGAGTACGCCCCACATCCAGAACCAGAACACCAACGACAGGATGACCAGCACGGGGTTTAGCGTGAAGCGCCGAGCAAGCAGCATGGGTGTCAGCGTTTCACCCTCGACGAGGTGAATGCCAAAGTAGAGGGCCGGTGGCAGCAAAGCCCACCACAAGCTGTCGAAGGTCAGCATCCCGGCGAGGAGGAAGATGCCGGTGCCAAACAGCGGCCCCAGAATGGGGATGTAGTTGAGCAGGAAGGCCGTGGCCCCCCACAATAAGGGGTCTCCAAGCCCACAAAGATACATCGCACATACGGTCGCTATTCCCACCGCAGCATTCATGGCCGTGATCGTTACAAGATGGGCGGATATGTCCTCCGCGATTTGCTGGGAGATGTCGACGGCCTGTCGCTTATCGCGAAACCTCGGCAGGATTTCGACCATGCGTCGAAGGAAGGTATCTCCCGACACCATCAGGAAATAGAGCACCAGGACAGTCGTAAGCAAACCATCAAGGATAGCGCGCGTTCCCAAGAACAGTGCGCCCGTCAGGCCGAGATCCTGGCGAACCGCGATGGCGGGGCCGCTCTGCCCTGGAGCGTCCGTGGCTTCCTCGGCCTGTTGGATGATCCTTTGCAACGCGTGGATTGGCTCGCTTAGGACTACCAGGTGAGCTTCGAGACGTGGAATGCCCTCAGGCAGCCTTTTGGCCCAGGTTGCGGCCGGCCCCGATAAGGCCGCCACCAGACCCACAAGCCCTCCGATAACCATCAGGATCGGCAAGAGCGCCCCGATGGCACGAGGGATGTGCAAACGCTCCAGGACACCCACAGCAGGCTGCAGAATAAGCTTCAATATGAAGGCCAACACAACGGGGAGGATGATCGAGCTTGCAACATAAATCGCCGCCAACGCGCCCAGGGCGAAGAGACCGCCGAGAAAGAACGTCTGTGGATTGGACGGCAGCGGCATCTCGACCGGGTCGTCGATCTCCACTGACGCTGCATCCGGTTCTGGCGTGCAAACGTCCTGATCCGGCGATGAAGCGGGATGGTGAGGCGGCGTTGAGACGGAAACCATGGCCGTTCTCCAGTTCTGCCGATGGCTTGAATTCGCAATCGAGTTTCCGTTCGGAACCGGGCGAGCGCAACGGCTTGCTGGCAGTGGTGGCGATCTGAAGACCGCTAAGTCGCCCTGCCCATTGTTCCGGATCGTTTGTTCAAAGGTGCAGACCGAAGAAGCCCGCAACGATGAGCACTACGACCACGACGCCGATGATGTAGAAGATATTCATTGCGCACTCCGAGCGAGGCGCCCGTGACTTCAGCATGAAGGCACTGCGATTATAGCAAACGTCCGGACAGGAACGCAGGTTCCGTAGCTCGGCGAACGATCACCGTCCGTGACTGCGTCACCCGCCTCCGACCAAAACCGCGAAGGCGCAGAGGTTGGTCAATTCTATACAGACTCACGCTCGCAAGCGGGTGCACGCTCTCGGACCAAGTCCGGCTGTGACACAGCCTGGCATGTCCACAACACGGCTATGTCCAGAAGCCAAACAATCGGCGCGCGAGGCAATCGACTGCTCGGCGCAATGGAGGCTGCCAGCCTCGGGCGGATCGACCCTCACCTCGAGCCTGTCAAGCCCAAGCTCGGTGCCGTCGTCTGCGAGGCGGGCGGCCTCCTCCGCCATGCCTATTTCCCACAGGGCGCCGTCCTTTCGCTATTGACGGTTTTGGAAGATGGCTCGGCAATCGAGACGGCTAATATTGGACGCGAGGGAGCATTCGGTCTCTTCGCGGCGATGTATAGCCGCGTCTCGTTCAATCGATGCCTTGTGCAGCTCGAAGGCGGCATGGTTCGTTGCCCGATCGAATTGCTGCAGTCGGAATTCAAGCGTAGTGAGCACGTGCGCGATCTCTTCGTCAGCTATTCCGAAACGCTGCTGTCGCAGGTTCAGCAGACCGTCGCCTGCAATGCCCTCCATGCAACGGAAGAGAGAATGTGCCGGTGGCTCCTCATGATGCATGACCGGGCGGACGGCGAGGCCCTGCCATACACGCACGAGTTCCTGTCGCACATGCTGGGCGCCAACCGCAAATCCGTGACGCTTGCGGCGCAATCGCTGCAGGTGGCCGGCCTCATCAGCTATCGTCGGGGGAGGATTCGGGTGCACGACCGGGGTGGCCTCGAAAAGGCGTCGTGTGAGTGCTACGCCATCGTCAAGGAGCGATTTGATGCCTTCTTGACGCCGCCTCCGACGGCGGTTCAGGGCAATACAAAGGGACGAAGCGAGAGGTGAGAACCCGCGGGATGCTTTGATCCCATATGGCCGAGGTAGCCTGGCTCAGTTCAATGCCCGGTCTGGGTATCCGATCTCGACTCTCGGCGCGCCAAGCTGGTCCATACTTCGGCCATCCGGAGGAAATGCGACTGCAAAGCGGGATTGCGAACATCGTTCGCCAGCTGCTTGCACTCTGCCGCCAAGCGTAGGCACTCCAAGTCACGTTTTCGCGAAAATTCCGACTCTGGCACGGTGCACCACATTGAAACAGCGACGCTGATTCAATGCACGGCATCGCGTGTCTTGTCGGTGGCCTACGCCACAAAGGAATGCGGGAAAATACCCGGCTGCAGGTCAAATGCCTCGAATGCCAATTGTGGCCGTTTCGAGCGACCCAGAGTATTGTCGCGACTAAGGCGCCGTGGCGTGTGGATTGACAATGCCGCCGTTGCTGTCGATCCGATTGCCCTGCGCGTCGTAACCGAAGCCATTTTCGTAGTGGAAGGCCTCGTCGCTAGACACTGGCTCGTCCGGCGTCAGGCTCTCCTCCCGATAGCGCCGCGCGTCGATCTCGCGCGACACGCATTGCTCGTAAAGCGGCGTGCCCTGAAGTAAGCCATGGTCGGAACAGACGTCGCGTGCATCTTCGTCCAGACGCTTGACGCAGCGGGCGAGGGCTACGCTGCCGGCGGCAAAGCCGTAGTCGAGGCATTTTCGTTCCGAAGTCGCCGGCGCGTTTGCTATGCTTGCGGGAATCGGGGCCCTGTTTGGCCCGGCGCAAGCGGCGACAATCAGCCCGGCAGACAACGCCACAAACAGGTTGGGACGGAACATGATATTCACCATAGATTTCTTGTGCATAAGACATGCTCTGGAAACGGCCATCCAACTTGACGATGTCGAGGAGGCCTCCCTTGCGACATCGAATTCTTGCGGGTGGAGCTCATCGTAAGAGGAGCATCGGCAAGACGGGTGGACGCAGACATTAGTGACCGACGGCGGCGACCGAGTCTGTTCGCTATTGACCATGGACGCTTGCGTGGAGCGTCAGCCATCGACCCGACGCAAGATTTCTAAGGCCGTCTGTCCGCCGCATCCACATTGATGTAGCGTTGCCGCATGAGTGAAGCTGCTACATTGTTCGGCGCCCTGCGCCAGTCCCAAAATGCCGAGGCGGTGTCGATGCTCGAGCGGCTGGTGCTGAATGCGTCGGATCGTGACCTGAACAAGATCAATGCGCTCGATCTCGCGGCGAGGGAGGGTCTCGATGAAGAAACTGTCATTGCCGCTCTGCTGAATGCCGCGCGTCTCGGCCTCTTCGAGATGTCGTGGAATGTGATGTGTCCGAGTTGCGCCGGCGTCCTCTCCGCCAACACGAGCCTGAAGACCCTGGATCGGGCGCAATACAGTTGCGCCTTTTGCGCCGCTGGCTACGAGACGACGCTCGATAATCTGGTCGAGGTGACGTTCGCGGTGAGTCCACGCCTGCGTAAGATCCCGGCCCACAGACCCGACGAACTGCCAGCGGCCGAATACTATCGTCAGATCTTCTGGAGCTCTGCGATCGATCTTCCGGCCGATCTGGAGAAACTGCTGCGGGAGGTCACGCTCGAAATCGTCGACCTGCCGCCGGGCGAACGGGCAATGCTCTCCCTGCAACTACCGGCAGGTACGCTGATCGTCTTCGATCCGGTCACGCATGCGGCCCGGTTCCTCGACGTCAAGGGCGAGGCTACAAAGGAGCGACAGGCTCTGTCTGTGGCCTTCAACATGACATCGGTTCCGGTCGACGCCCTGAGCTTGCGCCCCGGGCCGTTTCACTTGACTCTCGAAAACCGCACCGAAAGTCGCGTGCTGCCAGCCGTCTGGGTGGCGAACGAGGCACTGGACAAGCTCCTCAGGCGTCGCAAGCCCGTTCTCACAGCGAAGCGGCTTCTCACCAATCAGGCCTTCCGCGACATCTATCGGACGGACACCCTCGCCATCGGCCAGCGCCTCAAGATCCTGAGCCTCACCTTCCTGTTCAGCGATCTCAAGGGGTCTACGGAGCTCTATGAGCGGGTCGGTGACCTTGTGGCCTTCGATCTCGTCAATGAGCATTTCCGGTTGCTGCAGGAAGTCATCGTTTCCGAAAGAGGCGCCGTCGTGAAGACGATCGGCGATGCAGTGATGGCGACCTTCGAGACACCTGACCGCGCCATCGCCGCCGCCATTCGCATGCGCGAGGCGATGAGCAATCTCGGCGCCGAGCGCCAGCATCAGAATCTGGTCCTGAAGATGGGCATCCACGAGGGACCCTGTCTGGCCGTCAACGTCAACGATCAGCAGGACTATTTCGGCCAGACCGTCAACGTCGCGTCGCGCGTGCAAGGGCTCGCGGACTCGCGCTCGATCGTGGCGACGGGGAAGGTGGTTGAGAATGCCCAGACCCTGTCGCTGCTCTCGATCGCCCACCTGAAGCCGGCTCTCCGGCGCACGGCACTGCGCGGCATTGCGGACGAGATGTCGGTCTACGATATCCCGTGAGTGACGTGGGCCGGGCGAGCTGAGCGACGCCGCGAATGGCGTCTATCGAGGTGTAGCGTCGTTCGCGCCCCTCGTTATGGCCTGGCCCGTCTTGGAGATGTCCTGGCCCGCTCCCGCCGTGGTATGGCAGGCGCCCAGAAGCGGCACGATGCCTAGGAACGCGAGCAGGATCAGGGTCGAACGCATTGTTTTCTTGCACATGAAGACCACCTTGCCGAGTGGCTCAAAACGAAGATCCATCAGGTCCAAAGTTCCCGAGGCCAGATTGGCCACTGCATCAAGCCTGGCGCGGGATTGGGGACCGGCCAACACGCTCACGATGAACGGGGCAACGCGCTGCACGGCTGATTGTCGAATGATCCGGTATTGGCCGCGCATCGCTGCTCGTGATTGACGTGAGCAGTTGGAAATGGGCGCACTTAACGCCTCTTGATTACCTAACGCTGTTCGGGGGCTGGAAGTTGCCGGCGCCGCCGTCTTGCCAGTTGTCTTCGCCAAATAATTTCGCGCCGGCGACGCCGCACGGCCGACCAGGATCGAAGACCGAGTAGTTCCACCGGGAATTCTATCGTCGCGGTCAATACGAGACGGACTTCCACCTGATTCGCTGCGACCATCCACGGCGAGCCTCGGCGACGTCACTCTCCGGTATGGCCAAGGCCATGATGGCTTGCCAGACGGGACGACCTTGCCTTGCCTGGTGAACGCGATTTGGCGACTCTGCTATTTTTTCTTCGCTTGGCTTTTCGTCACACGGTCTCGCCCATTTCGTCTATATGCAGCTTCGAGTTTGATGATGGCGAACAGATCGATCATGGATGACAAAGTGCGACAGCTGGCGGAACAGCTCTTGAAGACTGGCTTCGATCAGCTTTCGGATCGCGAACGCCGGGTGATCACCGGCGTCGCCAAGCGCACCCAGATCAGTCGGGATGCGAACCGTGCTTTCGAGGAGAAACTGACCTTCGGGGATCGCCTGGCGGATCGGGTTGCGACGTTTGGTGGTTCGTGGACGTTCATCACGATCTTCCTCGGTGTCCTCGTCGCGTGGATCCTTCTCAACAGTGTCGTCCTGGCGTGGTCCGCCGCGACGTTCGACCCTTACCCATACATCTTCTTGAACCTCATTCTTTCGATGCTGGCTGCACTTCAGGCGCCGATCATCATGATGTCGCAGAACCGCCAGGCCGTCCGCGACCGCGTTGCGGCCGGTCTCGACTACGAAGTCAACTTGAAGGCCGAACTCGAAATCATGGCTCTGCACGAGAAGCTGGACCAGATCCGCTCGCAGCATCTCGCGGAAATGTTGCGCACTCAGCAGGAGCAGCTCCAGCTGCTGACACGGGTTCTTGCACTCGACGAAAGCACTCCTGTGGTATCCGGAGCACCCGCGGAGAGCGCAGACGTGAAAGACCCGCCTGCTTAAGGCGCCCCAGAGCTCTGCCGCCGCTTCGAAAATCTCAGACGTTCGCCTTCGCGGACTTGTCGACACCCATCAGGCCGGCCGAGAAATTACCAGCGTTCCTCTCAAGGCGATCTACTGTGGCCGGTCCTGCGAGCGCCGCCTGCTGCCAAGAAGCGCGATCCCTACGAATTTCGCGTTGGACAAATCATAGCACCTATCGGGAACGCTCGGCTTCGTTTGGCGTTATTCCAATGTCCGGACATCGTTAATGTCTCATACAAGAGACGTTGGGATTTTGAGGTGAGAAAGCCTCCTCACGCACCAACCTCTTCGGGGATTGGTAAAGTAGTCGCTAGCCGACGAAGAGATCCGGGATTTGGCGACCTGGCAGAATTTCCAACGGGAAACGGGAAGGCCTCGCTTTGCGGGGCCTTCTCTCGTGCCGAGTCCGCACGGAAGCTACTACCCTTCTAAGTGTAGCGATCTGATAGCTCGACCTTGCCGATGCTCGCCACAAATTTAGCTGCGCTCCCAGACTCCTCATCCGTCTACAGACAGCGACGCTGCGCAATGTGAGCGCGTCTTTGCCGGGGAGCAAAGCCGCTTCGGATCGACAACCGGTTCCAAGGCCGTCGTCAGCCCACAAGAAATCGCATCCCTGCGGCTTTGCGGCGGTCCATGGATCGCTGCCGATGCGCCGGATTGCTGTCGCATCGACGACTCCCGATGTATCGAGCATCGAGCGCGACGAAGTATTCCGCGCGACCGGC
>Ga0310811_10003970_pt1 | contig 18634 bp, 21 predicted proteins | sample YCmetagenome_FD_207642 | JGI IMG/M metagenome (GOLD analysis project Ga0310811, IMG submission 207642) | Soil microbial communities from experimental microcosm in Duke University, North Carolina, United States - YC | ecosystem: Engineered > Artificial ecosystem > Soil microcosm > Unclassified ...
CGCTGCTCCTCGTGTATCTGACGCTCGCCGCGCAGTATGAATCGCTCGTGCTGCCGTTCATCGTCCTGCTCGGCGTCCCGCTTGCGGTGCTTGGCGCGCTGTCGGCGCAATGGCTGCGCGGCCTGCAAAACGATCTGTACTGCCAGGTCGGCCTGGTCATGCTGATCGGTCTCGCCGCAAAGAACGCGATTCTGATCGTCGAGTTCGCGGAGCAGCTGCGGCGGCGCGGCCTGTCGATTGTCGAGGCCGCGATCGAGGCGGCGCGCATCCGTCTGCGGCCGATCCTCATGACGTCGCTGGCGTTCATCCTTGGCGTGATGCCGCTGGTGTTTGCGTCAGGTGCGGGACAGGAAGGCCGTCATTCCGTCGGCACGGCTGTGGCTGGCGGAATGTTGTTCGCGACGTTTCTGAACGTGCTGTTCATCCCCATTCTCTATGTGGTTATTCAGACGATTCGTGGAGGAGGATCTGCGCCTGTTGAAGCGACGACAAACAATGCATAGGCTGCGCGTTCTTCGCGGACATTTAGCTGTCGCGATCCTGCTGGTGGCGTCGACGTCTGCTGTCGGACAACCGCTCGAGCGATTGACGTTTCAGGAAGCAATCGATCGCGCGACGAAAAACAATCCGACGGTGGTGCGCGCGACGGAAGGCATCCTGCGCGCGGAAGCGATCCTCCAGCAGACGCGCTCTTCGTCGCTGCCGACGCTCAATGCCACGCTGGCCACCAATTTCACCAACCCCGTGAAGTTCGACACGGGAAGCGGGACGGCAACCGTCGTGCCGCTTGTGCAGACGAATACGTCCCCGCTGCTCACCATTCCCATCCTGACGCCCGTTGCCTGGGCGCAGCGCAATCAAGCGGGCGATCAGATACTCGTGGCACAGGCGAACGAGAAGGATGTGCGACGTCAGGTCGCCGTAGCAGCTGGACAGGCGTACCTTGCCATCATCGCGCGGCGGCGCGTACTTGACCTCAATTCGCGAGCGCGCGACAACGCCCGGGCGCACTTCATGTTCGCCAACCAGCGGTTTGAAGGTGGCATCGGCAGCCGGCTGAACATGCTGCGCGCCGAGCAGGAGACGTTGAGCGACGAGACGCGCGTCGAGGAAGCGCTGCTGCTCATTCAGCAGGCGCAGGAGGCGCTTGGCGTGCTCGTCGGATCCGACGGCCCGGTCGATGCCGTGGACTACCCGAACTTCGACATTCCCGACGAGCTCGGCCAGCTGACGAATCGGACCGACATCCAATTGGTGCGCGCGCGGGAAGCAGCCGCCCAGCGCGTCTACAGCGACTCGTGGAAGGATCGTCTGCCATCGCTCACATCAGCGTTCACGCCGTCGCTGCTCGAGCCGCCGGGAGTGTTTGCGAAGGCGTTTTCGTGGCGCGCGCAGGTGCTCTTTGCCGTGCCGCTCTACGACAGCGGCCTGCGCGCAGGGGAGAAGGCGCAGCGGCTGTCGGACCTGAACATCATCAAGTTCGAGCGCGCCAATCTCGAACGCCAGGCGGCGTCCGATATTCGCATCGCCCGCGACGCCGTCGCGTCGACGGGGCGCGCCTTCGTGCAGGCGCAGGCGGCCGCCGATCGCGCGAATCAGGTCGTGAATATTACGGACGTGGCGTTTCGGGAGGGTGCGTCGACGAATATCGAGGTGCTCGACGCCCAGCGCCAGGCGCGGGACGTCGAGACGCAGGCAGCCATCGCAGAGGATGCATTGAAGCGAGCGCAACTCGATCTGCTGGTTGCGCTCGGCAGGTTTCCAGCTACTCCTTGATAACGGTCGTGCCTGAGCCGCGCGCCGCCATCGCAATGATGACGACGAGCAGCACGAGCGCGATAACCCCGATGGCGATCCAGATCGGATTCGTCCACCACGCACCACCACTGCTGTGGGTGTTGATGTCGACGTCAACCTTGCCCTGCACAGGCTGACCCTGCGCAAGAGCGACCGCCGGCATCACCGCTGGACCCAGAGCCATCACCGCGACGAGCATCAGAGACGCGACGAGAAATCGCATTGCAGTTCCTCCTGCTCAGGTCCTTTCACGACCTGAATCACACCAGAGGCGTTGCAATTTGCGTGAGCTGATGAATAACCCCTCTCGAAACGGTGGTTACCGATCCGCGATTTGAATATTGCGTCGAACCTGCTGAAACGTCCGGTCGTACGTGTCAGCCTCGGTGCGGGGCGCGACGCCGATTACATACAGCAGACTCCCGTCGCGCAGTTCGGTCGTCGACAGCGCGATGTACTCCGGCTGGCCGGTCACCTCGGAAACATTCGCGAGCTGGACGGTGATGCCGTTGCGGCCGCCGACGCTGTCGTTGCGTGCGCGGCCGGATTGCTGCAGGTTCGGATTGCCCTGCGCGAAGCTGCGGAGCAGCGAGTTCGTATCGTTCTGCAGGTTGCCCGTGCCTTGCGCGACGCCCACTTCGACGCCGTGCGTAAACGCGCTGCCGCCGTTGTTGCCCTGGAAGTAGGCGCCTTGCGGGGCGTAGGTCACAGAGCTGCCGCCGCCCTCAACTGGCGACCAGTTCGACGGCACACTCACACGCAGCGCGTTGGTTGGCTGATACGTGCGGAAGCTGCCAGAGGGGGGCTCGACGTTGACCGCGCGTCCGCCCGTGCCTACTGGCCGGCCGGTCTTCTGCTGGTTGGCAATCTGCTGCGCGGTGAGCGCGGGCGACATCCCCTTCAGGCGGTTCTGAATCGAGTTGAACTCTGCGGTGTTCTGGTAGCCGCCCCCTGTGAAGTGCAGTGCCTGCGCTTCCTGCCGAATGCGCTGCTCGCGGTTGCCCGGGTTCGGGTGATCGCTGAGCCACTCCGGGCCGCTGCCGCCCTGCGCCGCTAGAGTGTGAAACATATTCGCCATGTCGACCGGGTTGTAACCGGCGCGCGCCATGATCTGCGAACCGAGGATGTCGGCCTGGCTCTCGTACTCGCGGCTGAACTTCATGAAGTAGGTGCTGATGCCGAAGTTCGACCCCTGCGCGATGATGCTGCCAGCGGCGCCACCAACGATGGCGCCGAGGATCTGACCCGCCACCGCGCCGATCTCGTACTTCGTGGCTTTCGTCGCCTGCGCGGTGCCGTGCCGGAGCACGACGTGGCTCAGCTCGTGCGCCATGACGCCGGCGATCTCACCCTCATCGTGCGCAGCCTCGATCATGCCGCGGTTGACGAACATCGGTCCGCCCGGCAGCGCGAAGGCGTTGATCTCCTTCTGGTTGACGACGCGGAATGTGTAACGGAACTCGGGGTGCTGGTATTCCGCGGGGATCGAGCGCACCAGCCGCTGGCCGATGCCTTCGACGTACTCCTCGGTTGCCGCGTCGTTCAGCATGGGCAGCTCTTTCATCGCCTGCTGCGCCGCTTCCTGTCCCACCTGCACATCGTCCGACGGCTTGTACTTGTTTGGCGTCGGGGCGACAATATGGGTCTGCGCCGAGGCAACGGACGCCGTCAGCACCAGCGCGACAAAAATTCGTTTGTAGCGATAGGTAGACATTGCTGACCTCATGGCACGGGGTAGTGCAATGACATTGCCGTCTGTGGACACCCTAATATCTCAACACCAATCCGGCGGTTAGACGCCAGAAGCTCAGCTTCGTTCCCCCGATGGTTACAGCGCCCGAATCGCTGGTCAGGTTCCTGAAACGGCGAAGCTCGAACCGTGCGCCGGCGCGGGGGGAGAGCATGCCGATCGCCCCGCCGCCGATGTCGAGCCCGAGCAGATCGCTCTTGGTGTCCAGCACGCCGCGGCTGGTGCTGACGCGCGTATGCATCAGTCCCAGACCCCCGATCAGATAAGGTCGCAGCGATTCCTGCGTGATCATCTTTGGCACCGCGATGATGACGTTGCCCGTGAGCGTGGTCTCTACGCTGGATGTGATGAGGTCCTGCGCACCGCCGCCGAAGAACTGCGGCGTCTGACCGAGGTCGGCTTCGACCCCGAGGAACTTGTCCGTGAGGATCATCGTGGACAGGCCGAACGTGAGCTTTTTGCCGCTCGCCGTCGTCCCGGCGATGGCGATGCTGGTGTCCGTCCCGAACTTTGTGCCGACGAAGGGGACGATCAGCAGATCCGTTTGCGCGAGCGCCACGTGGGGTACGAGCAGAAAGAGGGCGGCCAGTAGGACGCGCCTTGTCCGGCGCGTCAGAACGTCCACGGGCTAGCCAATAAATAGTCGGAGGAACGCCTTGGCGAAGACTGACGCGTTGACGTCGCCGTTCTGCAGGGAGAACGGTTCGCTGAGGCCGTCGCTGTTGGCGAGCAGAATCAGCGTCAGGTCGCGGGAAGGGATTTTGACGATGAGCGAGGAATACGCGCCGGGCGTGCTGCCGAACTGCCAGTAAATCGTCTGGCCATTGTAGTTCTGCACGAACCAGCCGAGCCCCGTCGGCATTCCTGCCTGCGCGCTCCACATCGTCCCCATGGTCTCGCGGTGCAGAAAGTCGCCGCTGTCGAGCGAGATGATGAAGCGCGCGAGATCATCGACTGTGGAGATGGCGCCTGTCGCCGCGTTAACCGCTTTGCTCACGTCGGTGTTGACGCTGGCGCTGCTGCCGCTCACTTTGTACGGGACTGCCATGCGCTTCAGCACCGAGCTGAAGCGATCGAGTTGGGAAGCGGTGAACTGCACGCGGTCGTCAGCAGATTGATCGTCGACGTTCTGCGCGGGCACCGAATTGAACATGCCGAGCCGCTCGAAAAGTCGCTCGTTCAGCACCTGGCGGAACGGCATCAGATCCTTCTGGATGCAGGTCTCGGTGACGTCCGTAAGCGCGGCGTAGCGGCTTGGATCGTACTTAAAGGATCCACCGCTCGAGCGATGGGACAGTGCGTCGCGAATCGTAATGGTGCTGTCTGGCGCCTGCATCGATCGCTGCTGGATGCGATCGTCCAGCGTGACATGGGCGTTCTCATAGCACCCCTCGAGCAGCAACGCCGACGAGAGCGACTCCGTCAAACCTGCTATGTGGTATGGCGTGTCGGGCCGCGCATGAATCGCGTGCTCGATGTCGGCGTACCCCAGGCCCGTGTCCCACATCACCCGCTGATTGGAGACGATGGCCGCGGACACCGCAGGGATGTTGGCCTGAACGCGCAAGGCATCGAGATATCGCTCGAACAGAGCGAAGTTGAGGTCCTGGGCGGACGCATACGGCGCCGTCGCAACGGACACAAGGACCGCAAAGAGCGCAATTCTGAGTGAACGACGCATGGTCTTGGGGCTGGGAACCCTAGAAGCTGATCATAACATCCAGGCTTGATTCCGCTGTCCGGCACTAATGTTCTGTGTTACATTTTCGGCAATTCGCGCAATGGGAAATACTCTCCGGCGCTTGGTGAGGCAATTGCTGCGTACGTCCGATATGAGGAGCGTGCGGAACGGTGTTCTCACCTTTATTCTTTTCGCGGCAACGGTTTCCGTTGCGGCGGCGGAAGGCGTGCGGATTGTCCCCTTGGTGCGTGATGATTCCGTTTTGGTGTCCTTCGAATTGACCGACGGCTATACGCCGGCGGTGAAGGATGCAGTGCACAGCGGACTAAAAACGACATTCACTTACGAAATTGAGCTGCGGCAACACGTGCCCGCGTGGGTGGACCGGACGATTCAGACCTCGGTTGTCACCAACAGCGTGCAGTACGACAACTTGACGCGGCGCGCGAAGCTGACGCGGACCGTCGACGGCATGGTCGAATCCACCGAGGAGACCGAGGATGAAGCGGTCATGCGGCAGTGGATGACGACGTTCCAGCGGATGCCGCTCTTCAAGACGGCGGAGCTCGAGACGAACCGCGAGTACTACGTGCGGGTGAAAGCGACGGCGCGGCCGACCAACGGCTCGATGCTGTGGCCGTGGGGCTCGGGCATCTCAGGGATCACGAAGTTCACGTTCCTGCGGTAGTCGATTCTGCCGCATCGATCGTCAAAGCGGACCTTCTGGTCCGCTTTTTTCTTGTACGCGCCGAGGCTACGTCTACGCGCGAGGCAAGAGTGAATGACCTGGGTTGTCCCACCCTCCCGGTATGTTTGGCGCAGGGAGGATGGACATGGCCTGTGCCACGCATCGAATCGACAACCGACACTCACGAGGCCGGGTTCTTTGCTTCGAATGCTACCGGGCGCGGCTGGATCGTCCCGAGCCGCTGCCGGTCTTCGTCATCCCATTTCCGCGCCTGCTCAGCGAGCGCGAACGGCAGCATCGGAAGCGGATGCTTTCACACCTCACGGCGTCCAGTACGCGTGTCAGCCTTCGCTGACGAAGAATCCGCGCCGGTTGATGGTGAACGACGCCGGCGTGTCTGTCGCCCCGAAGTCGATCGTGGTCATGTGCTGCTTCAGTTTATGGAAATGCACGTACATCAACTCACGGCCGTCCACGCCGAATGTCCGGCCATTCGTCCAGCGCAGGTTTCCGTCGCCGAGGGCCTTCTGGTACGCACCGTTGGTGGCGAGTTCCTCATCCCAGTAGATCCGCTCTGAGCGGACATACTTCGTCAACTCGCGCTCGTCCAGGTGTTCATAATGCGACGTCGCGAACAAGCCGCGGACGTTGGGAATCCGCTCGAAGAGGCGATTGATCTCGGGCGTATTGCGATACAGGGTGCAATGCCCGGAGAGCTTGTCCTTGCGCGATGAGAAGATGTCGCACGCCTGCAGCCGCGCATCGGTGGCGAAATGCCTGATGTTGCCCCAGACAATGTCGAGGTCGGAGCAGCTCCAGAAATCGAACGACCCCAAATCGTCGGCAAAGATCACCCCATAGGTAATCTTCAGATCGCACAGCTTGCGGCGCTGGATGTCGATTCTCGTTCCGAGCAGATCCGAGCAGCGCCTATTGAGCTCCGAAATCGTGGTCGGTTTGAAGGTGACGTTAGGTGGAATGGCGCCACCGGGGTCGAGGTCGCCGTAGATCAACCACTCCACGTCGCGGTTCGCGGCGCACGACAGCAGGAACGCGGGCATCCAGAACGGCGCCTTGCCGAAGAAGGTGACGACGATCGCGAGCGACGGGCAGCTAGTAGGCAGATGCGCGCGCGGTCTTCGCGCCGGCCCAGGTCGCGGCTTTGTCCGGCGACATCACATCGAGCAGCGTGTTGATCACCTTGCCGGTCGGTCCAAGGCGGAACTGATAAATATAGCGTTCGAGGTTGGCCGGTTGCGCATCCTTCGGAATCGACGCGCCGTGCGCACCCTCGGAGTTAAGGAACGCGAAAATTGAGTTCGCGCGGAACGGCACATCCTTCACCAGTTCGCACTTCGCCGGATCAACGTAGTGCACGCGACTGGTCGGCGCCTCCGCATCGTCGGTAACGCGGTAGATCTGCGTCCCGTGCGCCTCGCTGTCGCCGTGCCGCGCCAGGTAGACGATGCCCGTCACGAAACCCCATTTCGGATCGCGGTGTGGCATCAGCTCGTAACCAGGACGACGCAGCATGATGCGGCCGTCGGATGGATGCAGGCGCAGATCGAGGCCGCTTGGCAGCGAACGGACAACCGAGCGTATGTAGCGGCAAATCGCGTCCTGAAATATCTGATTGAGAAGTCTGTACAGAATGTCGCCGACGATCGTATTGGCGACAAACGCCCACACGTGCCGCGAATACAGAGGCGCGACGCCCATCGGCACCGCCCAGTGCTGATCGCGGTCGTGCGCAAAGAAGATCGACGCAGGCATGGCATCGATGATCCGGTCATACACGTCATGCGGCAGCCAGTTATTGACGACGATGTGAGGATAGGGGTCGAGTTCCAGCGGCGTCGCCTCGAAGGCACTGGCCACGTGCGCCTCGATGCGGTCGGCGTTCAGCCACCGGGTGACCGATGTCAGATCGAAGCGCCGATCCCAGTCCACGCGCTGAATGGTCATCAGCTGTTCCGTCTGGATGCGGAGGCGCTCGACGACGGCGGTCAGCTCGCGGGTGCGATCGGCGAGCGAGTCGACGCGCGCGAGCGTGCGAAAAAAAGTCTTTGGTCTGAGCAGATCGGCGGCGGAAGACACCCGACCCAGCAGTCTTGCGAACATGCGCGTCTACCATAGCATGGCGATCCTTACTGGCCTCCTGCGTCGCTTGACCTAAGATGACTGCATCGTGATGCCGGTCGACACCACATCGACTCCAACTGTTGACCTCGTCGACTTCATCGCGGCGATGGACAATCCCGTGCAGCGCAACCTGCGCATCACGCAGTGCTACGCGGGGCTGTCAAACGCGATGCGCGCGCGGATTGGCGATACGGCGAACTGGTGCACGTTTGCGACGTGGGCATCGCGGCAGGCCGGGAGCACCATTCGCGGCGAAGATTTTCTCGACACGTTCGGCCGGGTCCTTGGGCATCGATCGTGGCTGCGTGCGCCGCTGCAGTCGATCTCGCGCGTGCTGCTGCGCGCGGGATTGTTTCAGCCGAGCAGCTGGCTGGGACGGCTCACAGCCGGCATTCACACCCCGTTTGATGCGTTCGAGCGCGCGAGCGCGGAGGTCGCTGCCGGCAATCTAAAAGTTTTCGCGGAGATCGGCCGCGAGTTCGCGCGTTTCCTCGCGACCGTGCCGGCGGACGCAACGGAAGTGTCACCACAGTTTCTGGCGTTCGCTGCTGGCTTGCGCGTCGGGCCGCCGCCCGATGATCAGGACCTGTTGCGCCAGGCCTTCTCGCATTACCTGCGTCAGCGGCACTGCGCCGATTCGGGCGAGCGCGCGGCCTGGATTCTCCTCGCGAATCTGAAGATTGGCCTGCACGAGCAGATGCGGCTTCAACCGCAGATCCTCGCGGCGATCGATGCGCCGATCGTCACGTTCGGAGATCTCACTGGTGCGGAGGGATGGGTGTCAGCGCGGCTCCGAAGGGAAGCGGTGAAGGCGACACAGGAGGCCATCACGCAGCTGCTGATGGTCCTGGCGATTCCGGTAGGTTCCGGTTACACCTCGCTCGCGCTCGGATGCGATTTGGACGCGCCTGTCCCGCAGGCTCTCCAAGGCGCGCGTCCGTTTCTGGACACCTTCGTCAGACAGTGGGATCCGTGTCCGCGCGACGGCACCCAATGCGGCGCGACCGACTGGTGCGACCTCCGCCAGCGCATGCACTTCATCGTGCACTTATTTCGCGCGTATGCGGAGAGCGCCGCGTTGTTCTCGCCGCCGCTTACGTCCGACGAGGCCGCGCTCCGCGTTACGGCGCGGTAGCCGCGGTAGCGGCGATCAGCTTCTCGCCGTTTGGAAGAATCACTGTCAGCAGCCGGCCGATCGGAGCGCCATTCTTGACGGGCTCGACCGTCACAGTGACTTCGTCGCCGGCCTTGAACGAGCTGCGCGCCCACCCGCGCTGCGTCATGGCCGTCGGATTCTGCGTCTCAACCGCCCAGTTGCGAACGGCTCCCGTCTCGTCCTTCGCGTCGAACTGAAGGAAGCAATGGGGGTTGCTCCAGATCCATTGCGTGACCGTTCCCTTCAGCGTGATCTCTTTGCCGGTATCGAGCGCCGCTGCGCCGTGATGTGCGACCAGCGGAGCCGACATAAGCAGCATACCCAACGCCGCGATGCGCATCGTTCGCATGTCAACCTCATTTAGTGGTTTTGGCCTTGCTCGAGATGACGCGCCTGTAGGCCGCGGCTTCGGAGGCCGACGGAATCATCTCCATCAAATCCGTGCCGTTCGGCATCAGGCGGATCGGCATTTTGTCCACAGCCATCCAGGGCTTCGTATAGATGACGGGGTCGTCGATCGTGATCGTCAGCTCCATCGTCTGCTGATTCACACGGTGATAGCGCTCTTCCACCTTCAGGCCGTTACTGTGCGGATTTCCCGCGTTATCGAGCCATGTTCGGTCGTCGGTGCCGACGGTCTGAACGACGAACGTAGTGTCGTCCACCCAACGGCCGACCGAGTAGCCGTACCAACGCGGGTCAGGATTGGTCGGCAGCGCGCGGCCGTCAGTCCAGATGACGCGCCACCGCTTCTCGAACATGTAGAGGATCAGCACCTGATTCGGCGTCTGCACGATCTGAAACGGCCGCAGCTCGTACATCACGATGCGTGGAAAGCCGGTCGGATCGCCCATCGTCGAAAGGGGGTCGTTGTCGTCGGCGACATCCACCAGCCGCGTACCGTTTCCCGGATGGTTGGCCCTGGCCATCTCCGCTCCCTGTGGGGTGAACGGAGCGGCGACGTGTCCGGTCGGCTGGACGCCGGCCATGCCGGCATCCCATGTCCCCGACAGATCACGTCGCGGAGCTGGCCCCGCAGGTCCCGTCGGCGGCCCGGATAAACCCGAGTTGTTCCAGGGTTTCGTCTGTGCGTAGGGAAACGCCGCGACGACAATCGCCGCGGATAAGGCGAGGAAACCGAGGTGCGGCCGCATGGCGGAAACCCTCCCCCTTGCCCGCCGAAGGCTTGGCGAATGCGGGCGCGCGAATTATACGTATAATCCGGCGCATTCCGGAGGACATCATGCGCCATACAGCGGTTGTCGCGACGGTCGCGCTGTTGCTGCTCGTCACCGTTCATCCACGCGCGCAGGCCCCGGCGTTGAACCGCGAGGTCGCGCCGCTGCTGCCGGTCAAACAGATCGCCTATCTCAGAGCATCCAACGCCGAGTCTCTCGATCACTTCGGTTGTGGCGGAGGAAACCAGGGCCACACCGGCACGTCGATCGGGATAAGCGGCGACGGGATGACGATGGCTGTCGGCGCGCCGTTCGAGAGCGGAGGCGCGAAAGGGATCAACGGCAATCAGAACGACAACTCGGTGTATGCGGCGGGAGCCGTCTACGTCTACATCCGCAACGGCAACAACTGGACGCAACAGGCGTACGTCAAGGCATCCAATCCCGGACCCAACGACCATTTCGGATCGTCGGTGGCGCTGAGTCGCGACGGCAACACCATGGCCGTGGCCGCGCATTGGGAATCGAGCGCCGCAACCGGCATCAACGGCAATCAGAATGACGACTCCATTCCGCAGGCGGGCGCCGTCTACGTATTCACGCGTACCGGGGCGACGTGGACGCAGCAGGCGTATGTGAAGGCCTCGAACACCGGCAAGGCGGACGAGGGGAACACGCCCGGCGACGGTGATCAGTTCGGCTTCTCGCTGGCGCTCAGCGGCGACGGCAACACGATGGCGGTCGGCGCGATCACCGAGGACAGCGCCGCGCAGGGGATCAACGGCAACGACAAGGATGACAGCGCATTGTCAGCGGGCGCCGTGTATGTCTTCTCCCGTACGGGCACCACGTGGCGGCAGCAGGCGTACGTCAAGCCTGCGACCAACGAGGCAGGCGATCTCTTCGGCTTCTCCGTGGGCCTCAGTGCCGATGGCAACACGCTGGCCGCGGCAGCGTTCAACGAGAGCACCTCCGGGCGCGGCATCAATCCGCCGCACGACAACAAGTTCGGCCAGTCGGGTGCGCTTTTCGTCTTCACGCGAGGGAACGGAAGCTGGAGTCAGCAGGCGTTCATCAAGGGGTCGCGTAGCGAGCCGAGCGATGGCTTCGGTTATGCGACGTCGATCAGCGCCGACGGCAACACGATCGCGGTTGGTGTGGGCGACGAGTCGTGCCTCACTCCCGGGATCGATCCGCCCGGCTGCGCGGACGATGCGCCGCCGGGACGGGGGGCGAATATCTGGGCGGGCGCGGCGTATGTGTTCGTGCGCAACGGTGCGACCTGGAGCGAGCAGTCGTTCATCAAGGCGCCCAACGCGCGGCCGTACAACTCGTTCGGCGCGAGGCTGGCACTGAGCGGCGACGGCAACTCGCTCGCGGTCACGTCGTATTTAGAAGACAACGCGGGCCGCGGCATCCGTCCGCCTAACCTGACGCAGTTCCTGATTCAGGAAATTTTCAACGGGTGGCGGGAGCACAAGAACGAGGCCGAGGAGTCGGGCGCGATGTATCTCTTCACGCGCGCGGCGGGGAAGTGGACCGCGGGCGCCTACATCAAGGGTGACAACACTGACGCAGGTGACGAGTTCGGCAGCGCGGTAGCGATCAGCGACGACGGGCACACGTTCATCGCCGGCGCGCATCAGGAGGATGGGCCGAATAATGCAGTGGCCGACTCCGGCGCGGCGTACGTGTTCGCGTATTAGCCGCGTTTCACGAGTCCGCGCGATCTCTGCGCCGGAGCGCTTTCACCTTTGCTCGCAGCTTCTTGGATTCGAGCCGCTTCTCGCGCGCGGCGGGGCGCGGCTTCGTCTTCTTGCGCCGACGCGGCTTCCTGGTCGCCTGCTCGATCAGCGCGACGAGACGCTCACGCGCCGCCTCCCGGTTCCGCGCCTGCGTACGGTGCTCGCGGCTGTCGATCACCAGCACGCCATCAGCGGTGATGCGGTTGGCCGCCAGTGCGAGCAACCGATCCTTCACGTCGGGCGGGAGTGACGACGCGCGCACGTCGAACCGGAGCTCGACGGCGGTTGAAACCTTGTTGACGTTTTGACCGCCCGGCCCGGACGCACGGACGAAGCGCTCCTCAATCTCGCGATTGTCGATCGCAATCGCGTCGGTGATGTGAATCACGCCGCGCGGCACGGTCGGCGCACTACGGAACGGGTAGCAGCGGCGTGTCCTTCGGCCGCACGTGCTGGTCGGCCACATTCAGCAGCATCGTCGTCGCCGCGTAATCGCCCATCAGCGCGACGATGTTCACGAGCTGCTGGTTGCCAAACAGCTTCTGTGCCCGTGCGAAGGTGTCGGACCCGACCATGTGCTTGCCGATGGCGTCGCGGCCAAGCTGTACGATGATCGCGTCCTTTTCCGCGAGCCTCGTCAGCGGTCTGCGGAACTTGACGGTGTCGATGACGTCCTGCTGTAGGCCGGCTTTCTGCGCGGGCGGTTCGTGCGCGGTCCACACGTAGACGCAGTCCGTCTCGCGCGCCGTCACCAGGATCGCCAGCTCCACGAGCCGGTCGCCGAGACCTGCCTTGTGCCGGAGATAGTCGTTGACGGCAGTCATCGATTCCGCGACGGGCGGGCTGTATTGACGGATGGCCCCAGGGCCGAAGGCGTCGGGCGTCAAACCCTGCCTCACCGCCGGAAAGCGATTGCCCGTCTCGGGATGAACGTCTTTCGGAAATTGTGCCTGCCCGGCAACCACGCCGAACCCGACGACCAGCAACAGCCCTGTCACAACGTGAACTGATTTCATGTGACGCTCCGCGCGGATTATGCACCGTTGCCGCGCCGGTGGCCCTATAATCCACGCAACATTGGCGGTCTCATGAAGAGGAGCATCATGAAATCGAAGAAGCCCAGCCGAAGGAAGTTCCTGAGCGCCGGCGCCGTCGTCGCGGGGGCAGCCGCGGGAGCGTTGAAGACGGGGAACGCAGAGGCCCAGGAAGGAGCAGCAGCGGCGCCAGCGGCACGGGCCGCCGCTCCGAAGAAAGACATCAAGGAGCTGATCGCCTACGGCGAGCGCTCGCGTTTCGTCACCTCGCTGCGTGAGCCGGCCGAAGGCCGCCCCTCGCCCGATGCCTTCGGCCTGACCTTCCACGTCGTCACCCCGCTCGGCGAATCGGTCGGCAGCATCACGCCGTCGTCGCTGCATTACATCGCCGCGCACCGCGGCTTCTACGTCCCCGACATCGATCCGAAAGAGCACCGCCTGATGATCCACGGCATGGTGGACCGCCCGCTGATCTTGACGATGGACGAGATCAAACGCTTCCCGTCGGTGACGCGCGTCCACTTCGTCGAGTGCATCGGCAACCGTTCGACGGCGCGGCGCCAGACGGTCGCGCAGACGCACGGTATGACCAGCTGCAGCGAGTGGACGGGCGTGCTGCTCTCGACGCTGCTGAAGGAATGCGGTGTGCAGAAAGGCGCTTCGTGGTTCGTCTCGGAAGGCGCGGAAGAAGTGAAGGGCGCCTCCAGCGTTCCGCTCGACAAAGGGATGGAAGACTGCCTCGTGGCGTGGGGCCAGAACGGCGAGCCGGTACGCCCGCAGCAGGGATTCCCGCTGCGCCTGATCGTCCCAGGCTTCGAAGGCATCTATCAGACGAAGTACCTGCGGCGCATCAAGGTGGTCGATCGGTACTACATGACCTATAACGACTACGGCCACCTGCAGAAGGACCCGAAGGTGCAGGCGCTCACGTCGCAGCTTGGGCCGAAGTCGGTTATCACATTCCCGGGCGGCGGACATCAGCTGAAAGGACCGGGCTTCTACGAGATCAGCGGCCTCGCATGGTCCGGCGCCGGCGCCGTCAAAAGAGTTGATGTCTCTGTTGACGGCGGCAAGACGTGGAAGCTCGCGGAGCTCCGCACACCGGCGCATCGCATGGCGCACACGCGCTTCGCGCTGCCGTGGACGTGGGACGGCAAGGAAGTGGACATCATGTCGCGCTGCACGGACGACCTCGGCACGGTGCAGCCCTCGCGCGCACAGGTTGCGAAGTACTGGGGCGAGCCGTTGACGCCGCAATTCAACGTCAAGGGCGCGGACAACACGATTCAGGTGTGGCGCATCAAGGCAGACGGGAGCGTGATCAATGCGAATTTTATTTAGCGCCTTCCTGCTGATCTTCGGCGTCACGCTCGCGGCGCAGTCGCCGACGTATCACCTGGGACGAACGCCGACGCCGGACGAAATCAAGGCGTGGGATATCTCCATCAGCCCGGACGGCCACGAACTGCCGCCGGGTCACGGCATTGCGAAAGAAGGCCGAGATCTCTTCATCGAGAAGGGATGTGTGCAGTGTCACGGCCGCAACGGCGAAGGCGGAAAGGCGCCGACGCTGATTGTCATGAAAGGGATGCCCACTGCCGCGGGCAGGCCGATGCCGGGCATGGACATGGGCATCCAGGGGCCCGGCTTGATGGCCGCCTGGTCGCCGTTCGCGACGGTGATGTGGGACTACATCAACCGCGGCATGCCGCTCGGACGCGAGGGTTCGCTGAAACCGAACGAGGTCTACGCGATCACCGCGTTCCTGCTCTTCAGAAACGACGTGATCATGAGCGAAGACGAAGTGCTCGACGAAAAGACGCTGCCCGCGCTCAAGATGCCGAACACGAGTGGATACACCGAGCATGTGGCGGAGTGGAAGCACGCCACGCCGCGGCTGGCGAATTATCCGTAAGAGTGGGTCGCCCAAAAGCGGCCCTACGAGGTGCGTATGAAAAGACATCTACTCGTCGCTCTCGCCATCGCAGCCACACTGGTCGCGGCTCCCGCCTCGGCGCAGCTCGCGCCGTACAACGCGGCCGGTGCGACGATGGGGCATTGGCACATCGCTTCGAAAGACGTTGAGGCGAACAAAAAGCTGTTCGTCGCCATGGGCGGGAAGCTGTACATGCCAGGCGGACAGCCGCTGATCGCATTCCCCGGCCTCTACATCAGCCTCATTCTCGGCGACGAAAAAGGCGAGGGCGGCACGGTCGGCTCGGTCGTCAACCACGTCGGCTTCTACGTGGACGACGTGCAGAAGCGCACGGCGGAATGGAAGAAGGCAGGCGTCAAGGTGCTGCCTGGCAATCCGCTTCCAAACGGCGGTGGCAACCGGCTGGATCAGGCGTTTGTCGAAACGCCGGACGGCGTGCGCATGGAGATCCAGGAAGACAAGACGCAGAAGGTCCCGATTCGCAACGGCCACGTGCATTTCTTCCTGCCGAAGGACGAGATTCCGAAGGCGGTGGCGTGGTACGCGAAGGTGTTCGGCGGACAGGCGACGACCCGCAACGACGCGCCTGTCGTGGACCTGCCGGGCGTGCAGCTCCGCTTCAACGCTGCCGACAAAGCACAGGCGCCGACGCGGCACCGTGCGCTCGACCACTTTGGCTTCGACGTCGGCGATCACCCGGCATTCGTGAAGCGGCTGGAATCGCAGGGCATCAAGCTGGATCAGCCGGTCGGCAAGGGCGCGACTGGCAACACGATTACCTACATCACGGATCCGTGGGGGACGCGCATCGAGATCGTGCAGCGGCTTCCGGTCGGACCCGCCGTGCAGACGCAGTAACACTTCGCGCCTTCGTGACACTACCTGAGTGATGGGCCGGCTAACGCCGGCCCCTGCACATCAGGATGGGCCGGGTGAAGCCGGCCCTACGTGGATATGGGCGGCGGCTGGGATCAAAATCCCGAGCCCCGAATCCCGATCCCGGCATCGGAGGTCACAAATGGCGCGCATCGACGAAATCGCTCCGGACGTCTACCGCATTTCCAGCTACGTCCCGCAGATCAACCTGCAGTTCAACCACTTCCTCATCAAAGACGATGACCCGCTGCTGTTTCATACCGGCATGCGGCGAATGTTCCCTGAAATCCGCGACGCGGTCGCGAAGCTGATCGATCCGGCCTCGCTGCGCTGGATCAGCTGGAGCCACTTCGAGACGGACGAGTGCGGCGCGCTGAACGACTGGCTCCAGATCGCGCCGCGCGCGCAGGCGGCCTGCAGCATGGTCGGTGCGCTGGTCAATGTCGAGGACTTCGCCGCCCGACCGCCGCGCGGGCTCATGAAAGACGACGTGATCGAGACGGGGCGCAACCGCTTCCGCTTCATTCCGACGCCGCACCTGCCGCACGGCTGGGATGCGGGCGTCCTCTTCGAGGAAAAGAGCAGACTGCTCCTGTGCTCCGACCTCTTTCATCAGGTCGGCGACCGCGAGGCGATCACCACGGACGATGTGGTCGAACGATGGGGATCGGCGGTTGCCGAATATCAGAAGCACCCGGTGCTGATGGACTACATGCCGTACACACCAGCGACACGCTCGAAGCTCGAGCAGCTTGCCGCACTGAACCCGAAGATGCTCGCGGCGATGCACGGCTCGACCTTTGTCGGCGACGGCGCCGCCGCGCTGCGCGCCGGCGCGGACATGATGGAACGGGAGTTCGGCTGCTACGATCGAGTGGATGCGCAGCAGTCAACAGTGGCAGGAAGCCGCTGACGCGATGCTCGCCGAGACGATCGCCTCGGCGCCTGCAGGAACCGCGACCGACGCGGAGGCGGAGCTCTATCGACGCTTCGCCCCGCGCATCCGCCTCTTCGGCCTGAAGCACCTCCGCGATGAAGCTGCCGCCCAGGATCTCGTCCAGCAGGTCTTCATCGTCACGCTCGAGCGGCTGCGGGCAGGGGCGGTGCGCAACGTTGAGGCGATCGGCTCGTTCATCCTCGGCACGAGCAGGACGATGGCATCGGCGCAGAGGAAGGTTGGCAGCCGGCGAACCGCGCTGCTCGACAGGTTCGATGATCGCAATGCCATGGCCCCTCCCATTGATGCGGTGACGTTCGATCTCCCACGCGTCGTCCGCTGCCTCGACACGCTGCCGCTGCGCGATCGCACGATTCTGATTCTGACGTTCTATGCCGACAAGCCAGCGCCCGAGATCGCCGCGGAGCTGCAGATCGCGCCGGGTGCGGTGCGCGTCGCGCGGTCGCGTGCTCTGGCGCGGATGCGCGAGTGTGTTGGCGCGCCTGACAAGGCGCGCCCTACAGGAGGTTCGCGGTGAGCGTCGAGCGCTGCGGCCGCGGAGCGAGCTTCGCCGACCTCGTGGACTACTGGGCAGGCGATCTGACCGGCGCCGATGCCGCGCAGCTGGAGGCGCATCTATTCGAATGCGCGGAGTGCGCGAAATACCTCGAGGAGGTCGTCGCGCTCGGTCACGCGATCGGTGAGGGCATGCGCGGCGCGCACTTCCAGAGCATCGTCACGGACTCGGTGCTCAACAGGCTGTCGCGCGACGGCGTGCGCATCCGAAGCTATGCGTTTGAGCCAGGTCAGACAATTCCGTGCTCCGTCTGGCCCGACGACGACCTGGTTGTTTCGAGGCTACGGGCCGATCTCACGGGATACACCAACGTAGGATTGGTCCTGGCGCGCGAGGATGGCGTGGAGATGTCGCGCATCGTCGACATTCCGATTGGCCCGGAGACAACGGAGATCATCGATGCGGTACCAGCGGCGCGACTTCGCGCAGTGCCGTCGTGCCGGCTGCGCCTCGTGCTGTCCGGCACCCGTGAAGGCAGGGAACAGGTAATCGCCGAATACGGGCTGGAGCACACCGGGACCGAGACTCGTTAGCCTCGACGGATCTTTTCGATCTTCGAGTCACGCTCCGACGCGAGGTGCTCGCGCTCGCGCCGGAACTGCCGCTCGACCTCTTCGCGCTCGGCGGGCTCCCACACCTTCTTTAACGCTGACGCCTGCAGGATCTCCTGCTCGGCGATCTTCGCCTCATAGTAGCTCCGCACCTCCGCGATCTGCTTCTTCTGCTCGTCGGTCATCGGGGTGGTCGTGACGCCCTCCTCCGCATCCTTCTTGCGGAGGCGCTCCATCGCCAGCTCGAATGCGGATTTCGGGGCCTCGTCGGTCATGAATCCATTATGGGCCGGCTGAAGCCGGCCCTACGTACTGGCTCGCGGCCTATAATCCGCGGAATGAAATTCATGGCGCTCGTGCCGGCGTTCGCATTGTGTCTCGCGCTGTCCTCGGATGCGTCCGCGCAGCTCGTTGCCGCGAAGGACGGGCCCGTCGTCTACGGCCACCATCACCTCAACGTCACCAGCATCGACGCGCACAAGAAGTTCTGGGTCGATACGCTCGGCGGGAAGTCGGTGAAGGTCGGCACGAGACCGAACGAGATTGTGATGTTCCCGAACGTGCTCGTCTTCCTCCGCCAGCAGAT